>Ga0316613_10002904_pt1 | contig 10866 bp, 11 predicted proteins | sample OWC_soil_day10_C_2_FD_207647 | JGI IMG/M metagenome (GOLD analysis project Ga0316613, IMG submission 207647) | Wetland soil microbial communities from Old Woman Creek delta, Ohio, United States - OWC_soil_day10_CT_b | ecosystem: Environmental > Terrestrial > Soil > Wetlands | place: USA: Ohio... | reverse complement strand
CATAATCGGGGTTGCGGCTCTTTTCGACAAGGTGGGGGTGGGTTTCTTCAACCGGCGTGCTCATTGGCTTGCCATAGGATACGCCCGTCGTGGCATTGATGACGTGCTTGACGCCGTATTCGATGGCGGCATCGAGAATGTGCCGGTAGCCTTTGACATCGATATCGAGCAGTTCGAAAAAATTTTCGGAAAAACTCCAGGCCAGATGAATGACGGCATCCACCCCATCGACCGCGCACCGGACGACGTCCCGGTCGGCAATATTGCCGAAGACGGTTTCCACATTCGGCCCAGTGAATTGCTTCAATCCTTCTTTGTCCAGGTCAAGGACTCGGACCTGGTGGCCCTGCCGAATCAGGCTTCCGACGACATGGACGCCCATGTTGCCGCATCCGCCAGTTACCAGAATTTTCATTTTTACCTCAACAGAATAAGTGCTCGATTGAATGCCGCAGTGGCAATGATAACCATGCAATGACAAAAACGAAATGTCGCCAGCAAAGAAGAATCCGGCGGCGTGCACAAAAAAACGGCGGACGCCTCATCGGCGCGCCACCGTCAATCATGGAGCTGTGTGAAAAGCTTATTTGGCGGCAAGCAGCATGTCGTTCATGCGTTTTACGAAAGCGGCCGGGTCGCTCAGGCTGCCGCCCTCCGCCAGCATGGCTTGGTCGAAGAGGATGTGCGACCAGTCGTCGAACTTGGCTTCCTCGTATTTCAGACGCTGCACCAGCGGATGGTCGGGATTGATTTCGAGAATGGGCTTGGTGTCAGGCGCATTCTGTCCTGCCGCTTTCAGCATGCGCAGGAGGTTGCCCGACAGTTCGTGCTCGTCGGCGACCAGACATGCCGGGGAATCGACCAGCCGGAACGTGATACGCACATCCTTGGCCTTGTCCTTGAGCGCTTCCTTCATCTTGCCGACCAGGTCCTTGTAGTCGGTTTCGACTTCCTCATGCTGCTTCTTCTCGGCTTCGTCCTCGAGCTTGCCCAGGTCGAGGCCGCCCTTGGCGACCGATACCAGTTGCTTGCTGTCGAATTCATTCAGGAACGACAGCATCCATTCATCGACGCGGTCAGTCAGTAGCAGCACTTCTACACCTTTCTTGCGGAATATTTCCAGGTGCGGGCTGTTCTTCGCGGCCTCGTAGCTCTCGGCGGTGACGTAATAGATCTTGTCCTGGCCTTCCTTCATGCGCGAGACGTAATCGGCGAGCGAGACGGTCTGTTCCTGGGTATCGGCGTGGGTCGAGGCGAAGCGCAACAGCTTGGCGATGCGGTCCTTGTTGGACGCATCTTCGCCGACGCCTTCCTTCAGCACCTGGCCGAATTCCTTCCAGAACGTGGCGTACTTGTCTTTCTTTTCCTGTTCTTCTGCATTGGCGAGTTCTTCCAGCATGCCGAGCACGCGCCGGGTCGAGCCTTCGCGGATCAGGCGGACGTCGCGCGATTCCTGCAGGATTTCGCGCGACACGTTCAGCGGCAGGTCGCTGGAATCGATGACGCCTTTTACGAAGCGGAGATAGACCGGCATAAGCTGCTCGGCATCGTCCATGATGAAGACGCGCTTGACGTACAGTTTGATTCCACCGCGCTTGTTGCGATCCCACAGGTCGAACGGGGCTTGTGCGGGGATGTACAGGAGCTGAGTGTATTCGCTGCGGCCTTCGACACGGTTGTGCGTCCAGGCGAGCGGGTCGCCGAAATCGTGCGAAACGTGCTTGTAGAATTCCTTGTATTGCTCGTCGGTGATGTCGGATTTGCTGCGTGTCCAGAGCGCGTTGGCCTGGTTGACGGTTTCCATCTCGTCGCGTGTCACCATTTTCTTCGCTTCGCCGTCCCATTCTTCCTTCTGCATCTGGATCGGCAGCGAGATATGGTCCGAATACTTGCGGATGATCTCGCGAATCTTCCAGTTGGACAGCAGTTCGTCTTCGCCTTCGCGCAGGTGCAGGATGACGTCGGTACCGCGCGACGGCTTGTCGATGGTCTCGACACTGAAATCGCCTTCGCCGCCCGATTCCCAGCGTACGCCTTCACTGGCCGGGACGCCGGCGCGGCGGGTTTCGACCGTGATCTTGTCCGCGACGATGAAGCCTGAATAGAAGCCGACGCCGAATTGGCCGATCAGCGCGGCATCCTTCTGCTGGTCGCCCGACAGTTGCGTAAAAAATTCCTTGGTGCCTGACTTGGCGATGGTGCCGAGATGGGTCACGGCGTCTTCGCGGCTCATGCCGATGCCATTATCTGAAATGGTGACGGTGCGTGCATCCTTGTCGAAGCTCACGCGGATCTTGAGGTCGGCGTCGTCTTCATACAGTTCCGGCTTGTTGAGCGCCTCATAGCGCAATTTGTCGGCTGCGTCGGAAGCGTTCGAAATCAATTCTCGCAGGAAAATTTCCTTGTTTGAATACAAGGAATGAATCATCAGGTGCAGTAGCTGTTTTACTTCGGCTTGGAACCCCAGGGTCTCTTTTTCTGATACGGCCATTTTTTCCTCATATGACAGCGTGGTTGAACAATGGAAACAAAAATGGGGATCGATGCGCGGATTTCAAGAGAAGACGGCGAAATTCGCTATTCCGGCCGGACTTGCGCCCGCCGGGAAATGGACCTTCCGACGTGCCGGGGCTACTTGTTGTCCGGCTGGACCGGTCCTTTTTGATCGGGGTTGATACCCTTGTCTTCAGGGTTGTGCTGCCGGACGGGAGGGCTCAGGGGGGATGTCGCGTTTTCCCGCGCCCGTTTTCCATCCCTTGCATCGTTATCCCGCTGTTGGCTGCTGCCAGGCCTGTTGTCTGTCGCTGTCATCGCGTTCTCCTTTGTCGTCCGAAATCGCGGCTGGATTCATATTTCAAATGGACATCCATGCGCGATAAAGTTCATCGCGTTGTCTGCGGTTGATGCAAGGAAGGCGCGGAGTGAACAGATGTAAAATTGATTGACGGAAATGTAACGCAACGTAAGAATGGGAGTTGTTTTGTGGGCGCTTCCTATAATCAGGATAAGCGAACTCGCAGAAAGGAGTCCTATTGTGAAAATGATCAAGCTTGTTCTTCCCCTGGCCCTGGCTTCGGCATTGGGCGGGTGCGCCGTCTATGGACCACCGCCTGCTCCGGCGACGTATTACCAGACATCGGCGGTCTATCCCGGCTACTCCCAGCCGGACTATCCGCAGCCTGTCTATACGCAGCCCGTTTATGCTGCGCCATATATACCTTTCCCCTGGTTCAGCTTCAACTTCGGGTATTGGGGAGGCCATGGCTGGCACGGCCCCCGCTGAGTATGAAGGGGCGTCCGTGCGTACGGTTTCCGGCGCGCGGCGTTTTCGTTGTGACGTCCCGTGATCCCGGCAGCATTTCCTTCTTCCGCCATCATTGCCGCCCCCGTTTTTTGACCTGCATCAGAGTGGCCTCGATTTTCCGCAGGCGTCATGGCGACCCCCGCAAATTCAAGCGCCTGGTTTTGACTTGATGCGATAGATCGTGCCGCAGTAAGGGCACATCATCATGTCTTCGTGCATCGGGTCGAGATAGATACGTGGGTGCAGGTACCAGACCGGCGAGTCCTTGTTCGGACAGGCGATGGGAAGGGCCGGATTCTCCAGTTCGATGACGCGGCTGTGTGCGGTTCCGTCTGGCATGGCTGGCGGCAGGCCGAAGCCCGCTCAGGCTGGAGTTGAAGGGAAGAAGCCCTGTCGCAATAGCGGGTAGGGCTCCCGCTCCTTCTTCTTATACCAGAGTAAGCCAGTTTTCGTATTGAGGAAGCTTGCCTGCAACCATGTCGAAGAACACGGATTGCAGTTTTTCGGTGATCGGGCCGCGCCTGCCTTCGCCGATGGGCCGGTTGTCGACTTCGCGGATCGGGGTGACTTCGGCGGCAGTGCCGGTGAAAAAGGCTTCGTCGCAGCAATACACTTCATCGCGTGTGATGCGCTTTTCGGTGACTTCGATGCCCAGGTCGCGCGCAATCGTCAGGATCGAGTTGCGCGTGATGCCGTCGAGGCAGCTGGCCAGATCCGGCGTGTACAGTCGGCCTTCCTTGACGATGAAAACGTTTTCGCCCGATCCTTCGGACACGAAGCCGTCCGTATCGAGCAGCAAGGCCTCGTCATAGCCGTCGGCCAGCGCTTCCTGGTTGGCGAGGATCGAGTTGATGTAGTAGCCGCTTGCCTTGGCGCGAACCATGGACACGTTCACATGGTGGCGCGAATAGGACGAAACCTTGACTCGGATGCCTCTCGCCATGCCATCTTCTCCCAGATAAGAGCCCCACGGCCATGCAGCGATGGCGACGTGGATGACATTTCCTTTTGCGGCAATGCCGAGTTTTTCGGAACCGACCCAGATGATGGGGCGGATATAGCAGGATTCCAGCTGGTTCTCACGCACGACTTCCTTCTGGGCTTCCATCAGCGTTTCCATGTCGAAGGGAACCGCCATCTGGAATATCTTGGCGGAGTTGAGCAGGCGCTTCGTATGTTCCCTGAGGCGGAAAATGGCCGTGCCCTTGACCGTATTGTAGGCACGCACGCCTTCGAACACGGCCATGCCATAATGCAGCGAATGCGTCAGCACATGAATGTTGGCGTCGCGCCAATTGACCAGTTTTCCGTCCATCCAGATTTTTCCGTCGCGAGCGTGCATGTGCATGAGAGACTCTCCTAATTTTCTAAACGCAAAATAGAATTCTAACGGATTAATAGTGCCATGAGGTAATTTCATACAGGCGGAAACAGGGGGCTTTCGAAGAATTTCCGCTATGGCGCGAGGTGTCCCAATCGCGCAACGGTGCTGTGCTGTTGCGCAGTATGAATATTTTCCATGATGCATGACAAGCAATGCCTAAAAACCATTTTTTTGCCAGGGTCGGGTACGGTAAAATAGCTGTTTTTCAACTGACAAGAACCTTCACATCATGCAACCCGTTCTTCGTTTCAACCGCCTCACCGACCTGATCGAACGCAACGAACTGCAAGGCAAGCGCGTCTTCATCCGATCGGACCTCAACGTGCCACAGGATGCCGCCGGCAACATTACCGAGGACACACGAATCCGTGCGTCCGTTCCCGCGATCCAGTCCGCCCTGAAGGCGGGGGCGGCGGTGATGGTCACATCCCACCTGGGACGTCCCACCGAGGGTGCGTTCGACCCGGAGTATTCGATGCAGCCGGTCGCTCAGCGCCTGTCCGAGTTGCTTGGGCTACCGGTCGAGTTGAAGCGCGACTGGATCGACGGCGTTGACGTCGCTTCCGGGCAGGTGGTCCTGCTCGAAAACTGCCGCTTCAACAAGGGCGAGAAGAAGAATGACGATACGCTCGCAAAAAAGATGGCAGGCCTGTGCGATGTATACGTGAACGATGCGTTCGGCACGGCCCATCGTGCCGAGGCGACGACTTACGGGATTGCCAAGTTCGCGCCGATTGCCTGCGCTGGCCCTCTGCTGGCGGCGGAACTGGACGCGCTCGGCAAGGCGCTCGATCAGCCGGCCCGTCCGCTGGTGGCCATCGTCGGCGGAGCGAAGGTATCGGGCAAGCTGGAAATCCTGAAGGCCCTGTCGTCGAAGGTCGATAACCTGATCGTGGGTGGCGGCATCGCCAATACCTTCCTGCTGGCGTCGGGGCGCAAGATCGGCCGTTCGCTGGTCGAAACCGACCTGGTCGATGAAGCCAGGACCATCATGAAAATCATGCAGGATCGCGGCGCTACGGTGCCAATCCCGGTCGATGTGATCTGCGCCAAGGAATTTGCGGCCAGTGCGCCCGCCAGCATCAAAAAGGCGGACGACGTCGAAGATGACGACATGATCCTGGATATCGGGCCGGAAACGGCAAGGATGCTGGCGCAGCAGATTGCCAAGGCGGGCACCATCGTATGGAACGGTCCGGTCGGCGTGTTCGAATTCGAGCAGTTCGGCAGCGGGACAAAAACCGTTTCCATGGCCATTGCCGAGTCGAAGGCGTTCTCGATCGCAGGCGGCGGCGATACGCTGGCGGCCATTGCCAAGTACGACATTGCGGACAAGATCGGTTATATCTCGACTGGCGGCGGTGCCTTCCTGGAGTTCCTGGAAGGCAAAATGCTGCCTGCCGTCGAGATCCTGATGCAGCGCGCCCAGTAAGAATACATTCATAACAATAAGGAGAAATGGAATGCCTATCGTATCCATGCGACAACTTCTCGATCATGCAGCCGAAAACAGCTACGGGTTGCCTGCGTTCAACGTCAACAACCTGGAGCAGGTACAGGCGATCATGTCTGCCGCTGACGAGGTTGGCGCGCCGGTCATCATGCAGGCATCGGCGGGGGCGCGACGCTATGCCGGCGAATCCTTCCTGCGGCATCTGATCGAGGCGGCTGTCGAGGCGTATCCGCACCTGCCTGTTGTCATGCACCAGGATCACGGGCAATCGCCTGCGGTCTGCATGGGGGCCATCCGTTCCGGCTTCAGTTCGGTGATGATGGACGGTTCGCTGCTTGAAGACGGCAAGACGGCTTCCAGCTACGACTACAACATTCAGGTGACGAAAGAGGTGGTCAAGTTCTCACACGCGATTGGCGTCACGGTTGAGGCCGAACTCGGCGTGCTCGGGTCGCTGGAAACCATGACGGGCGGCAAGGAAGACGGCATCGGCGTCGAGGGCAAGATGACGCGCGAGCAATTGCTGACCGATGTCGAACAGGCAGCCGATTTCGTCAAGCAGACACAGTGCGATGCGCTGGCGATCGCCATCGGTACGTCACATGGCGCTTACAAGTTCACCAAGAAACCAACGGGCGAAACCCTGTCGATCCAGCGAATCCGCGAAATTCATGCAAGACTGCCGAATACCCATCTGGTCATGCACGGCTCGTCGTCCGTTCCTCAGGAACTGCTGGCCGAGATTCGTCAGTTCGGCGGCAACATGAAAGAAACTTATGGCGTGCCGGTCGAGGAAATCCAGGAAGGAATCAAGAACGGCGTGCGCAAGATCAACATCGATACCGACATCCGCCTTGCCATGACCGGCGCAGTCCGTCGCTTTTTTGTTGAAAACCCGGCCAAGTTCGATCCGCGCGAATTCCTGATCCCGGCCCGCGAAGCAGCGAAGAAGGTGTGCATCGAGCGCTATCGTGCTTTCGGGTGCGAAGGGCAGGCTGCCAGGATCAAGCCGATTCCGCTCGAAAAAATGGCAGAAGCATATAAAAAAGGCGGACTTGCCCAAATCGTGAAATAATTACGTTTTGCAATTTTTCTCGGCCAAAAAATCGCAGGTGCGTTCCGTGAGGTTCGCGCCTGTGTTGTCATTGGTGGAGTTTTTTTATTTTGGGTAGGTCTATGGCTGAAAATATCAAAGTTGGCATAGTGATGGGCTCCACTTCCGATTGGGAGGTGATGAAGGAAGCGGCTCAGGTTTGCAAGGATTTCGGGGTTGCCTACGAGGCGCGCGCCCTGTCGGCGCACCGGACGCCGGTTGAACTGGAAAAATGGATTGAAAGCGCGGAAGCACGCGGTTGCCAGGCATTCATTGCCGGCGCGGGCGGTGCGGCGCATCTCGCCGGTGTTGTAGCTGCGCAAACCATCCTCCCGACCTTTGGCGTTCCGATGCCGTCGAAGTATATGAAAGGCCTGGATTCGCTGCTGGCCACGGTGCAGATGCCGAAGGGCATTCCCGTGCCGACGCTTGCGATTGGCGAAGGCGGCGCAGCCAATGCGGCGCTTGCGGTGATCGCGATGCTGGCGCTGCACGATCCCGCTCTGAAGGAAAAACTGGTCGATTTCCGTGCCAAGCAGGCGGAGAAGGTGCGCAACGCCACCCTGCCCGAACTGAAATAATTAGCGAAAGGATAAGTCATGCCAGGATTGATGCAAACCACGATCAAGTCCCTGCCTTTCCTCCATCGGGGCAAGGTGCGCGACATTTATGCAGTCGGCGACGACAAGCTGCTGGTGGTGCAGACCGATCGGCTTTCCGCTTTCGATGTGGTACTCGACGATCCGATCCCGAACAAGGGCAAGATACTGACGTCGATGTCGAACTTCTGGTTCAAGAAGTTTGGCGACCTGATGCCGAACCACATGACCGATATCGATCCCGTATCACTGGTTGCGCCGGAAGAGCGCGAACAGGTCGAGGGGCGTGCGATCGTTGTCAGGAAATTCAAGGCATTACCGATCGAGGCCATCGTCAGGGGATATATCATCGGCACGGGCTGGAAAGACTACCAGAAGACCGGCGCCGTTTGCGGCATCAACCTGCCGGCCGGACTGAAAGAAGCACAAAAGCTGCCGGAAACGATCTTCACGCCGTCGACCAAGGCGGAGGTCGGGCAGCATGATGAGAATATCTCCTTCGAGCAGATGGAAAAAATCGTCGGTGCCGATATCGCCGCGCAGGTTCGCAACATGGCAATCAAGCTGTATACTGCGGCCTCCGATTATGCCTCGAAGAAAGGTATCATCATTGCGGACACCAAGTTCGAATTCGGGCTCGATGACAAGGGAACGGTTCACCTGATCGACGAGGTGCTGACTCCGGACTCATCCCGTTTCTGGCCCGCTTCCAGCTATCAGGTAGGCATGTCGCCGCCGTCGTTCGACAAGCAGTTCGTGCGCGACTGGCTGGAATCCCAGCCCTGGAACAAGAAGGCGCCCGCCCCGCATCTCCCGGATGACGTGGCACAGAAGACGACAGAGAAATATTCGGAGGCGTTGCGCCTGCTGACGAAGTAAGCGCGTTGCCGAATGATATTCGGCGTGTTGTGAGGGAATGACATCGAATTCCACAAGAAAACGATTACGTCAATCTAGTGCTCCTGAACAGGATAGAATTGACCGGCCCCAATCGGGCCGGTTTTGTATTTGTATGACTTTGCTTACCATGGATGATTTTTCTGCCGAAATTCGATACGCTGCTTCCGCTCTTGAAGCAGGCGATCTGGTCGCCTTTCCGACCGAGACCGTGTACGGGCTCGGTGCGGATGCGGAAAATCCGGAAGCAGTCGCCAAGATTTATGCGGTTAAAGGCCGTCCCTCTGATCATCCGCTTATCGTCCATCTTGCGCCCGAGGCGGATATTTTCTATTGGGCTAGCGACATTCCGGACGAGGCCAGGTCGCTGATATCGGCTTTCTGGCCGGGCCCTCTGACGCTGATTCTGAAGCGGGCCGAACATATCCCCGCTGACGTCGCAGGAGGGCAGGATACGATCGGTCTCCGTTGTCCTTCACATCCGGTAGCGCAGGCTTTGCTACGTGAATTCAAGCGGGGAAAAGGGGGGGTCGCCGCGCCTTCCGCCAATAAATTCGGTCATATCAGCCCGACTACCGCGCAGCACGTGCGAGAGGAATTCGGCGACGACGCGCGCATCGGCGCCGTTCTTGAAGGCGGACAAAGCGAGGTCGGCATCGAATCGACCATCCTGGATATGTCGAGATTCCATACACATGGCCCTGTGCTGTTGCGCCCGGGAAAAATCAGCGCACAGGACATTGCCGGCGTGCTCGGCATCTATCCGGCCATGCCCGATTCCGAAGCGCCGCGCGCATCGGGCACGCTGTCCTCGCACTATGCGCCCCGTACGCCCGTGGTTCTTGCCGGCACGGATATGCTGAGGACGACTTTCAGAAAATTCATCCGCGCCGGAAAACTGGTCGCCGTGCTGGGCTATTCGCCAATCATTCTGCAGGACGCGATCATCCAGCTGACCATGCCGAATACGCCTGAAGGCTATGCACATGAGCTTTATTCCTCGCTGCGCATGCTGGATGATGTCTGGGCCGACCTGATACTGGTCGAGTCGCCGCCTGCCACTTCGGCATGGGAGGGCGTCAACGACCGCCTCCGCCGTGCTGCGCACGACGAGGGCGGCAAGATCGACAAACTGCTGGAAACCGGGACTTAACCGCTCCTGCCACAGGCGGATGCCCGGTAACATGATGGGCTGAACGACGCTCGGGCCGCACGCCTGTTCCTGCCTGCCGAAATGAAATCAGACGGGCAGGGCGCTGAAGTAACTTTTACGAATCAGATTCTTGGGTACTTCCTCCGAGGTGAACTTGTACACCAGGACGGGGATCGAGCTCGCCACGAATACCTTGGATGCGACGCTGCCCATCAGGTTACTTCCCCATCCCGTGCCGCCGTGCGAGCCCATGAAAATAAGATCGCATCCGTTTGCTCTGGCTTCGCTTACGATATGCTGAGCGGTTTCGTTGGATATGGTGACCAGGGACGTGAACGGGATGCCTGCCTTGTCCGCCGCTTCGCGGAGCGGCTTCATGTAACTGTCGCCGGCCTGGTCGATGGCTTGCCTGTACTCTTCCTGGCTCGTATAGTGGCGAGGCCGGATGTTGGCAAAGAAATCGATCCCCTGCGTTTGCTTTTCGCGGGCTACGAAAATGCCGACCACCTGCGCGCCAATTTTGCTTGCCAGCTCGATTCCCTGCAATGCCGCTATCGTGGCAAGAGGAGAGCCGTCTGTCGGAATAATCACTTTAGTGAACATGGTATTTCCTTCCAGTAAGAGCACATCGGTTGCGACGTCAGAACGGAAGCCAAGCCACGGTTATCGAAACTCCGCTGCGTCAGGCTCGCCTTTTTCAATCAAGCCGGGTACGGAATGCAATTGCGTTACAGCGCATTTTAGGTATGCGAAAAGTGCAAGTACACTGCTTACAATTGAAAGAGATTGATGAATTTGATCTGCGTCAACGAGCAGGCATTCTCATCGGGTTGAATAGTCGTTGCAGGATGCGGGGATCGGTGAAGAAAGCGGGCTGAGGCGACCTGCGCTCTATGAAAGAATGGGCGGAAGATAAAAAAACCGGCACGCAGGGTGCCGGCATCGTCCGTTCGTCTGAAATCAGGCCGGGGGCATGTCTTCGA
>Ga0316613_10002903_pt1 | contig 10867 bp, 8 predicted proteins | sample OWC_soil_day10_C_2_FD_207647 | JGI IMG/M metagenome (GOLD analysis project Ga0316613, IMG submission 207647) | Wetland soil microbial communities from Old Woman Creek delta, Ohio, United States - OWC_soil_day10_CT_b | ecosystem: Environmental > Terrestrial > Soil > Wetlands | place: USA: Ohio... | reverse complement strand
GATTCTGCCCAAGCGCTGAGCCTCTTCCTGGCGAGAGCCAAAAGCTCCAGAAACCTGCACACCTACTGCAGCATCCGGCAGATCAATGGCAAAATTAGCTACTTTTGATACAATGAGTACTGGAATTTTTCGATTGCGAAATGCTTCATACAACTCATCACGTTTTACTGTTGGCATCTTGCCAGTGATGAGGGGAAATCCAAAATACTCGGCAATCCCTTCTAACTGCTTTATATATTGACCAATAATCAATATACCCTCTCCAGCATGTTTATGCAAGATATATTCGATAGCCTTTAACTTAGAAGTATTTTCTGCTTCCATGCGATAGGCTATTCGTTCTGGAACTTGGGCACACTCCATACGCAGGGAAAAATCCATGGGCACACGTACTTCTGTACAGACTGCTGTAGCAATCCAGCCGGCGTTCTCCATTTCAGTCCATGGAACATCCAGCTTTTTGGGACCAATCAAGGTAAAGACATCAGCTTCCTTACCATCTTCTCTTACCAAGGTAGCTGTTAAACCTAATCTGCGTTTTGCCTGCAATTCAGCTGTAACTTGAAAAACAGGGGCTGGCAGAGTATGTACTTCATCATAAATAACCAATCCCCAAGCTCGGGCATTAAAAATTTCAAAGTGAGGAAAGGGACCATTTTTAACAGGACGATAGGTTACCATTTGATACGTGGTAACTGTTACTGGGCAGATATCTTTTCTATCTCCAGAATATTCACCGACTATTTCTGCCGGCAAATCTGTTTTCTCCACAATTTCTCTCATCCATTGATGTACAGCGCTGGTTGAGGTTGTTAAAATCAGCGTATTCATTCCAACCCTTTCCATTGCGCCGATGCCAATTATCGTTTTTCCTGCACCGCAGGGTAAAACCAAGACTCCTGATCCACCCGTCTCTCGACCGCCATCATAAAAAAGATCAACAGCTTGCCTCTGATAATCCCGCAGGGAAAATTCTCGTCCAGTTAGATCCGTATGCCGTAATGCTATTGCTAATTTTTCACCATCAACATAACCAGCTAAATCCTCAATGGGATAACCGATTTTTACTAAAAGCTGCTTTATAATCCCCCGTTTTCCTGCTGGGATTACCAAAGTGTGTTCATCTAATTTTGCTGTAAAGATGGCCTTTGTCTCTTTGTGCCCAGCAATGGTCATAATCGTAGGAATATCCTTGGAGTAAAGATATAAGAATTCTCCAGGCACAGTAAGCTCATCGGCTTCATGTTCTGCGATCATTGGTGGATATGCCATTAGTTTTACCAGACCATAACGACTCATGTAGCCTTCAATGTCACGACACACATTATTCGGCAAAGGGAACTTCACATAAGTTAATAAAAATTCAAGCACCTGAGCCGCTGTCTGACCTGTGGCTGCAGCATTCCATAAAGATAAAGGAGTAATACGATATGTATGGATATGTTCAGGACTTTTTTCTAAATCTGCAAACGCAGACAATCCACTGCGAACGATTTCAAAATCGGGATGATATGCTTCCAGCAATACAGAAAAATCGCCTTGAACAATCATTGGATTCGTTGGATTATATACCACATTTACCTCCTAATAATACATGCTATGTAATGGTCTTTAATCACATGCTATATCCTTATATTGTACGACGCTTAAAAGGATTCGTCAAAAGATAAAGAAGAATTAGATTCAATTCTATTATTGTGACAAGCATCACAGTATCTATACATGTTTTACTCTATACTTACAATATAAGAAGTGAAAAGGAATGATATGGAGGATGTACCATGATTGATACAGGAAATTTAGAAAGACAGCATCAGGATTTTTTCGTTTTAATGGGAAAAATATCCATACATAGATCAGAAGAACAGGTAAAAGCAAATGCATCTGCTATTGCATTACTGCTAAATCAATTATCAGGAAAACTTAAAATTCATGCCATAAGTGAAGATAAATTTTTATATCCGTCTTTAATGAATCACAGTAATCTTAACATTAAAAACATCAGTCAAAGATTTTACACAGAAATGGGCGGCTTAGCCCAAGTATTTGAAGAATTTAAAAACAACTTTGCCACTACAAATAAAATTTCTGCTAATCCGGCTTCCTTTCTTAGTGAATCGCAAAAAGTCTTTACAGCCCTTCAAAGGCGTGTGGATAAGGAAAATGCAGAATTATATCCGTTAGTAGCTCTATAACAGGGCAGCGAATAAAATATAATGATAAACAGGCTTTGCTTTTCAGATAAAAGCAAAGCCTGTTTATTTCCAGTATTATGCCATTATGGATTTTGATTTTGCAATAAATCCTCATCCGGCTCTGATTCGCCTGACTCATTTAACTCCTGAAAAAACTTTTTCTCATCTAATTCATTTTCCCATTTTGCAACAATAACCGTAGCAACTCCATTACCGATTAGATTCGTTACTGCTCTTGCTTGTGACATAAAGCGATCAATACCAAAGATTAAAGCCAGCCCGGCTACAGGAATACTTGGTATCGCCGATAAAGTTGCAGCAAGTACAATGAAGCCACTTCCCGTTACGCCAGAGGCCCCTTTCGAAGTCAGAAGCAACACTGCAAGAATTGTCAGCTGCTGCATGATGGTAAGATCCGTATTGGTAGCTTGCGCCACGAAGATAGCTGACATGGTAAGATAGATAGAAGTACCATCAAGGTTAAACGAATAACCTGTTGGAATCACGAGACCAACGACGGATTTTGAACATCCGAGTTTTTCTAATTTGTTGATCATACGAGGCAGCACACTCTCAGAAGATGCTGTCCCCAATACAATCAAGAACTCTTCTTTTATATAGGAAATGAATTTCATGATACTAAATCCCGCCCACCTTGCAATCAGACCAATGACCACAAAGACAAAGACAATACAGGTGACATAAAAGCAAATCAATAGTTTACCAAGGGGTATTAGAGAGGCAATACCGTACTTACCAATCGTAAAAGCCATTGCACCAAAGGTACCAATCGGCGCCAACTTCATAATAAAATCTACAATTCCAAACAACGCATGAGAAACTTCCGTAATGACACCAAATAATTTAGTTTCCCTGCCTCCCATGGCTGATAATGCACCACCAAACATAACAGAGAATAGCAGAACCTGTAATATATCCCCCTTAGCAAACGCATCTATTACCGTTGAAGGAATAATATTCATAATAAAGTCCGCTGTGCTATGAGCTTGAGCTGCTGTAGTATAAGCAGAGATGGCTCCCGTATCTAGAGTTTTGACATCAACATTCATACCCACTCCCGGCTCGAACCAATTTACCACAAATAATCCCATAATCAAGGCAAAGATTGTGACTACTTCAAAGTAAATCAGTGCTTTTGCTCCCACTCTACCGACTTTCTTCATATCATCCATACCAGCAATACCAGTTACGATCGTACAGAAAATAATCGGAGCAATAATCATTTTAATTAATTTTATAAATCCGTCACCGAGGGGTTTCATGCTCTCGCCGATTCCAGGATAAAAATGTCCTAAGGCGATCCCACAAATAATCGAAAAAAATACTTGAAAATGAAGCGACGTACAAAATTTTTTCATTTCATGCTTCCTCTCTTAAAGATAATATTTTTTGTATAATAGAAAACAAATTTTACCTCATGCTAAGAAATCGATTCGTTTTTTTGTATGAGGCATAATGCCTAACTCTCATAAAGTACTATATTACCATATCATAAATTTTAAAAAAGACAATAATCTGACCATGAAAATACAAAATACATAATTTCAATATGTATCGATCCCCCTAATGTACACTGTGCACCAACAAAAGAAAAATTTAGAACAACTAACTTGTAAAGCAATATACGAAAAATGCCTTACAAACTGTTGTCCCTGAATTCTCTTATATCCTATAAGGTTACACCATTTTTAAAGATAGAAATGTCACGAGCTCTTCAATCGCTACAGCAAAAATAAAAATGACCTAAAACCCAGGGTCTCAGATCATTTCACTAAATGAGCAATTGCTCAAGTATTGCCATTAGGTCAATCGAGAGTAGTGATTACAAATCATCAAACATATCGGTGTTAGGTGATTTCAATACCATTTTGAGAGCAAGCGCACATGCACCGATTACGCCTGAATCTGCACCGAGTTTTGATATAATAATCGCAGTTGCATCTTCCACTTCAGAAAAAGTATGCGATGCAATCACTTCATGAAAGTCTTCCTTAAAGAATTCTGCTACGATCGCCAATTTACCTCCGATAAAAACTGCATCTGGATTATACAGATTAATCATGTGAGAAGTTGCTAAAGCCACATAGTGAGTTGCTTGTCGCAGCACATCTCTTGCATAAGACTCTTTCTCTAAAGCAACTTCTACGATATCATTTATTTGTATTTCTTGCGTAATGTTAAGACGCTTTTTTAATGGATCTTCATCAGCAAGAAAAGGCAGCTGGGCATTTACTTTTTGGACAAGGGCAGGAATACCACAGACGGTTTCTAAACAACCACGATTTCCGCAATTGCATAAAGTTCCCTGCTCTATCATGACAGTATGACCAATTTGTCCAGCATACCCTTGGGAACCTTGTACAATATGCTCCCCCATAATGATGCCAGCACTAATTCCTTCTCCCATATTGATGTAGATTAAATTTTCACAATTAATGCCGCCCCCATACCACTTTTCCCCTAGAGCTGCAACTTTTGAATTGGTTTCAATATAGATAGGCAGTCCGAATTCGTTTTCCAAAGTGGCCTTTAACGGATAGCCATTCCACATCTTACCTAGATTTACGGCTCTTTTTACTGTGCCTTCACTCCGATTTAGCATACCCGGAAATGCAATTGCAATTGCTACAATTCTTTTCTCTTTATTTTCTTTATTCAGACTGACTTGTTTAATGACATGAATAAGCTCTTTTACTGCTATTGCTGGGTCTTTCATATCTACCGCTACTCGCCCAATACAAGTGGGAATATTTTTCAAATCAGCAAGAGCAACTGTTATTTCCTGGCTAGTCACTTCTATACCGATTACATATCCCGCACTACAATTAAATTGTAAATTAACAGGTTTTCTTCCTCCTTGAGATTGACCTAAACCAACTTCTTTTACAAATCCTGTATCAATTAATTCTCGTATAATACCTGTAATCGCGGGCGGAGTAAGACCAGTTAAATCGGCAATTTGCTGACGCGAAATTAATTCGTTATCTTTAATAATATTTATAATCGTCATTCGATTTAGCTTTTTAACATATTTACTATTACCAGGGCTTCTCATTTTTCCTCATATCCCTTAACTTTAATTTGATTACTATGAATGAACTATTCTCAATGAAATTATACCTTAATATTAATGATATTGCGAACTATATTACAAGCCTTTCTCTATTGCACTTCATATTACACAGTGTTCTCTTAACAATAAAGAGGATACTGGCAAACTAGTCTTTATTCTTTACTGTTAAAGTAAATACACTAATTTCAGGTGGACAACCAAGACGAAACGGTATCCATTGTCCTGTTCCTGGACTAACGTATCCATAAGAATGATTTTCCTGATAAAGCCCACGCATATAATGATAACTTACCGGCAGTAGGGACTTTCCTAAGATATTAACTTGCCCTCCATGGGTATGTCCTGATAGAGTAAGTGGTATTTGCGATGCAAAAGCATTAAACAAAAAATCGGGATGATGTGCCAATAATACTTTAAAGGCATCTTTAGGTATATCCTGCTCTGCCTTTGTCATAAATTGTTGTCGTGTTCGTTCCTTTTCTCCAATATCTTTTGGCCAAGGATAATCAACACCTAATATATATACGATGGTTCCTCCTACCTGAACCGGAATATTACTATTTTTCAGGACATGGATTGGACTATTGTGCAAAGCTCTGCTAATCCGCTTAATGTCCCGAAAATATTCGTGATTACCCCAGCAGAAATAAACACCATAAGGTATTAAGGAACAGAATTCGCTAAGTTTAATTATCGCTGCGTCAAGTAGATTCAAATCATCAATTAGATCTCCTGTTATCACTACCATATTTGGTTTTTCTTTTATAATCAATTGTAACACTTCATCCAATCGTTCCAAACTAAAAAATGGTCCTAAATGAGTATCACTAATTTGTGCTATTTTAAACCCTGCTAACTCTTGAGAAAGTCCTTCAAAAGGCAACGCTACATGCTTGACTACCATTTCCTTTTCTGCTGAATATACGCCTTTAGCACTTACTCCTAAGGATAATACAGGTGCAGCATAAAGCACACTTTGTAAAAATGCACGACGACTAACGTCCATCTTACCAGTTTCCTTTTTAACATTCGTAAGATTTAGCAACCTTCTTATGGCAAATAATACAGGAAAAAAGCAGAGTAAAACAACTCCGCTGATGATCCAAACGTAAGCAAAATCAACAACCGGGGTTATCCATCGATAGAAAAAAGCGGCATCTGGCTGGAACCACCAATTATAGTTAATAAAGAACCAAGTAAGTCCCGTTATAAGCCAATACATATGATTTTTACTAGAAAAATTTTCATTAAGAAACCATTGGGTTAGTAAACGCCAATTTACCCAGAATATGGCTAGCATAACGACGACTAATATACTATACATTATTACCATTCATGATCCTCCAACTATATATTTATATCATCTAAGGACATTATTTCCGAGATCCCTTCTTTCCTATCCTTAGATTCTATGTAAAACATTAGAAAAACAGTAAAAAGACCTTGTCAGACAGTTTTATAATCGACAAGATCTTCTTACTATTCTCTTTCAATTGGAACCAATCTCGCCATTTCTTTTATAATTTAAACTTCTCCACAGAAGTTCTTAACTGATGAGCCATAGCGCTTGTTTCTTCCGCACTAGCTGCTACAGTCTGCATAGCCGCTGACTGCTGCTCAGAAGAGGCTGCAATTTCTTCACCATGAGCTGCAACACTTTCTATCATCGTTGCAAGGCCATTAATTAATTTTACGATTTGCTCGGAACTTGCAACTTCCGAGGAAGTTACATCACCGATATCTTTTGTTTCTGTTACGGTTTGCTTCACAGCCTGCAAAATACTATCCAAAGCGCCTCCCGCTTCATTAACAGTAGAAACACCAGAATCTACCTCAATAGCATTTTGAGCCATGGCTGTTACTGCAAGATTTGTTTTTTCAGTAACCATCTTCACTAAGGAAGTAATCTCTTGAGCGCCTTGATCCGATTGTTCTGCCAATTTACGTACTTCTTCGGCAACAACGGCGAAGCCCCGTCCATGTTCCCCCGCCCTGGCAGCCTCAATCGCCGCATTAAGAGCCAAAAGATTGGTCTGCTTAGCCAAGTTGGTAATGGTATTTGTAATTTGTGAAATTTGCTGTGAATAGGTGTTAAGTTCTTCAATAACTTGACTGGAATTTTGCGTTTGCTCCTTAATATTATCCATTTTTTTCACTGATTCAGTAACTCTTTTTCGCCCTTCTTCTGCTGCATGCAATGTATTTTCTGAATTTGTAATGGTATTTTCCGATTTTGATTTTGCAATTTGAATGAGACTGGATAACTCTACTAACGCCTGGGATGCTTCCAACATGGATTGATTGCCTAAATCTGCTTCTTGCGCTAAGTGCTGCATGTTTTTGGATACATCTTCACTAGAAGAAGTTACCTCTTCCGTCGAGGTCGCCATTTCTTCTGATGCACTCGCTAATTGCCCTGAGGCAGATCGAATGTTTGTAATCATTTCCACGAAATTTTTATGCATTTCCTGCAGAGAAGCTGACAGCTCACCAATTTCATCTGAGCTGGCAACTTCAACTCGGCTGCGCAAATCACCATTTGCATATTGATGCGCAATTTCTGTAAGCTTGATGACAGGTCTGCGAATCATATTGGTTAAAGTGATTGCAATAACTATGCCTAACACTAACACCACTAAACTGATGATTCCAGAAGTAATAATTACAGTATTATTAGAACCTATACTTTCTTTAATAAAACCTTTTGCCGCGTCAACGTTTATTTGAGCAAAGCCATCTAAGGCCTTTTCAATCCCTTGGGATTGAGGTGCGATCCGCTTGGCAAAATCTGCTAATTTCACTTTGTTTTCTTGGGCTTTGCCATAATCGCCTGCCGCAATCAGCCGATTATACTCTTTTGCAAGTGGCACAAACTCTGCCATAATTGTATTTTTATATTTCACCGTTTCATCAATTACAGTTTGTACTTCCTGTTTTCTTTCAGGTCTGGCAAGTGCTAATAAATCGTTCTCTAGCTGTATAACCTTTTCAAAATCACTATTAATTCGATTTAAATATACTTCATCTCCATAGGCTGCATAAGCACGAAGATCAGATACAGTGATTTTATATTGAATCGTAATCGCATCAGCAATCGCCATGCGAACATTTGCCTGATTGATATTTTCCAAATCATTTTTTGCATGATTTAATGAAATAAATGAATTAATTGCCATAATAATAATCAAGACAATTACAATTGCAAAACTAGCAGCAATTTTAGCACCTATCTTTAATTTTAATCTCATTTTAAACTCATCACCTTTGATCATTATTTTTCCAACTATGAAAAGATTTGACCAATCTTGAAATAGTCATTTTATAAAAAACTCTTTTAGCGGATTAAAATTCCCACACCTGAAGCATCATCATTACATTCACCGCTGTTAACAATTTTTTTAGACAATTCGTGAATACTCCAAAAATCCAGCTCATGATCCATAGGCTGGACGATTCTCTCAAACAAACCATCTGTTAAAAATAGAAAACTTTCACCGGATGTAAAATGATAGCTTCCCTGATCATAGACCTCATCTTCATTAATACCTAAGAAAAGTCCGGGGGTTTTTATAATGTGTGGTCCTTGCTCTTTTAAGATGATAAAATGATTAATTCCTCCCGCTGCATAGGTGAGAGTATTGCACATGAAATCAAACTCAAATAAAAATACACCAGCGAATTGTCCCCCTTTAAAAAAGGGCATCACTTCTTTATTTATCCATGCCAGCCTGTCATTTATTGTAATGTTCTTCTTAATCGCTTTTAAAAAAAGATATTTTAGGATACTCGTTTGCAGTGCAGCTGCAACACCATGTCCCATAACATCAATCATAATGCCAAACAGCAATTGGGATTTTTCTTCATAAACAAAATCATATAAGTCCCCACTAACATAATGATGAGGCTGATAAACCGATCGGATACGAAATAATTCATTTTCTAAATCCCGTGGCAGCATTCTATGCTGCACTTTACCAGCAATTTGAATTTCTTCCCGCATTTTTCCATCAATAGTTAGATTTCTTATAACAGCAGCAAAAACAGGAGTTCCATGTAACGTCATATAACGGGCGCTTACTTCTACTTTAAAAATCGTCCCATCTTTTTTGATATGATTGGTAGTAAAAATATACCCCTCTTTATGCGTCTTAGCTAACTCCATATTTTCTCGCAATGTTCTCATTGAACTGTTTGCTATATCATCCGCGAATAAGGTCAAAAATTCTTCTTCAGTATATTGATACAGCGCCAGTGCCTTTTGATTTATAAATAATATTTTTCCATCTTCAAAATCGATTAATAGCAGTGCATCATTGATCATGTTAAACAGATCAAAACGCTGACAATAATCACACATACCGCTAAAAATCCCTTGTGAAACACTCATTTACCTAACTCCTTACTATGCTTGCATCGTAAATACCTTGTTTAATCTTGTTAATTCAAATAATTCCTTTACAACGCCTTTGGCCCCTGTCAAGGTTACATGCCCTTCTTTCGGCAGCACCTTCTTTTGTATGGCGACAAGTACACCAAGACCTGAACTATCAATATAATCTACATTGTGCAATTTGATGACAAATTGTTTATATCCAGATTCAATAAAACCCATTAGCTTTTCTCGTAATACAGCAGCATCCTCCACATACATACTTCCTGCTAAGGTTACAATAACTTCTTTTTCACTAATATTCGTAGTAATCTCCAATTGTGTATCCCCTCTCCATGTTGAATTTCCTCATCCTATAAACTGGTACAAGTTCTAAAAGGTTTACAATAAGCAGGATTAATTTTTTTTACTAAGGTAATCTCATTGCCTTTGGTATTCCACCAGCAAGAATCTACATAAAGACCTATTAACTCAAGACCTCGCCCATTTTCATCCCATAATTCCATGTCGGCAGTTTTTTTTGCATTTACAAACCCGTCACCTTCATCGCGAATAATAATTTGTACATCTTCTGGTGATCTTTCGATAATAATCTGTACCTTCTTAGTATTATCTTCCTTATTACCATGAAAAATTGCATTATTAACCCCTTCATTGATGGCAATAAATAGACGAAGGGCATCCTCTTCACACGTTTGAACCAATTCTCTTTTTATTGAATCCCGCAGAATCGCAAATTCTGCAAGTGAGGAAAAAGAGTACATTACTTTTACCTCCCCATTCTTGATAAATTATCATTTTTATTAATAACTTACTAACAACTTATCTATTTCTCTGATGTTTTGATAAAATTCGCCATTTATTTTTCAAATACCTTCCATTATTTATTAATTAATTAATAAAAAACAAAGGATTTTAGCTTAAAATGCCAAGATAGTTTTTTATTAATCCGGGAATTGTTCACAAATTTGCAAGATTTCATCCAACTTATTCATAAAAAGATCCACTAGTTTAGGATCAAAATGAGCTCCTCGCTCTTTGGAAATATAACGTAATATCTCATCTAATGGCCAAGCCTTTTTATAAATACGCTCACTCCTCAAGGCATCAAAAACATCTGCTAATGCAACAATTCTACCATAAATATGTATTTCTTCCCCTGCCAGTCCTTGTGGATATCCGCTGCCA
>Ga0316613_10002897_pt1 | contig 10881 bp, 8 predicted proteins | sample OWC_soil_day10_C_2_FD_207647 | JGI IMG/M metagenome (GOLD analysis project Ga0316613, IMG submission 207647) | Wetland soil microbial communities from Old Woman Creek delta, Ohio, United States - OWC_soil_day10_CT_b | ecosystem: Environmental > Terrestrial > Soil > Wetlands | place: USA: Ohio... | reverse complement strand
CCTACCCCCACCCCCAGCAGGGACACGACAATCGCCGCCCACAGGACGCCAGGCCAGATGACTCCCGCTCGCGTGATCGTGATCGCGATAACAACGCCCGGATGGAACGAGAGGCACGCCCAACTCCAGAACGGGACACAAGAGCCTCCGCCTCCCAGCAAAACCGTGACAACAGAGACAACCGGGCTCGCTCCGACCGCAAGGATGACCGCAAAGACGACCGCCGCCACGACGACGATCGCTGAACCTGTCACGCAGACTCACGTAAGTTCTCGTAAGTTTTCAGGAGAATATCAAAGGGGCGTATCCGGCCGCAAAACCTGCCGGATCGCCTCAGCCAGCACTTGCGGGTCCTCCGCTCCCGGCACCACGACTTTCCGCTCAACGATGAAGGTCGGCACTGCCGTCACGCCCCACGCGTGGGATTCCCGCTCCATTTGACGGACAAGCTGCTCGTTGTCATCCGAGGCCAGGTAGTCGGCAACTTCGGTTCGGTCATAGCCGCACTCTTCCGCGATAACAGCCAGCACAGCGGCACTCCCCACGTGTTCGCCGTTCTGGAACTGCCCCACAAAAAGCCGCTCGACCAGCTTCTCTGCGTCACCGCGTTGTTGAGCCCAGTGAATCAGGCGATGCGCTTGCAGCGTATTGGCACGCAGCTGGATCTTGTCGAAATTGTAGCGAAGACCGTACTCTGCCCCTGCCGCCCTCACCCGATCGAAGATGGCCTGCACACGATCAATCCCGCCGAATTTCTGGATCAGGAAAGGAAGGTAGGGTTCGCCTTCAGGCGGCGTATCGGGATTGAGAAAGAAGGGACGCCAGCGCTTCACACATGAAAAACCCGGCGATTCCTCCCGGATGATCGCCAGCGCGCGCTCCAGGCGTCGCAATCCGATAAAACACCACGGACAAACGACATCCGAGACGATCTCGATGCTTACTGTTTCATTCATTACCCGCCGCTCCACTCGTCAAGAAAACGCGCCACGAATGCTTCCATGTACGCGTGGCGCTCCTCAGCAAGCATGCGACCGCAGGACGTGTTCATTCGTTCGCGGAGCAGGAAGAGCTTTTCGTAAAAGTGGTTGAGGCTGGTGCCTTTGGCCGCCTTGTAGGCTTCCGCCGTGGCGTGCATCACCGGCGGGGACTCAGGGTCATGCATCTGGCGACCGGCATGCCCGCCATAGGCGAAGCAACGCGCGATGCCGATGGCGCCCAGCGCGTCCAGGCGGTCGGCGTCCTGCACGCATTGTCCTTCCAGGGTACGCATCTCCGTGCGGACACCTGCGCCCTTGAAGGAAATGGTGGCGACGATCTCCACCACCGGGGCGACGAGCGTGCGATCCGCGCCTTCCTGCAGGAGCAGCGACTCCGCCGCGCGCGGACCGGCAGTGTCATCGCCACCGTGGAATTTCCAGTCGGCGATATCGTGAACCAGCGCCCCCAGTTCCACGATCTCCTGATTGGCGCCCTCCTCGACGGCAATCCTCCGGGCCAGTTTCCGTACACGATGGATATGGTGCCAGTCATGCCCCGAGCTCTCCGCCGAAAACCTCGCCTGAATATGCGCCGCGACGCGTTCAACCAGATTCAATTTCGAGTTCTCCCGGCAAGGGCCACGAATCTCACCGGGCCTCGGTGTTTTCAAAGTACGGCAACAGGGCTTTGGCCGCTTCAATCCTCTGAGGCAAAGGAGCCGCTTCATCGTTCATCACCGCCAGGAGGAATGCTCTGGGGCTATCGAATCTCCCGGTCAGACCTTGCTCTCGCGGCAGGTCGCGAAGCGGGGCAGAGGAAGAAGTCTCCCCGTACTCACTGCACGCTGCGCTGGCCGCCACTCCGGCAGGGGCTTCATCCGGCGCCTGAAGGCTATCGAGCGCCCGCGCAAAATCACCGGCCTTGATGCTTTCCAGCGTAGCGAGGAGGTCCGCCTGCCTGTCCGGGTTGGGGGCCATGTCCAGTCCCGCCTGCTCCAGAAACATGCTCCCCATCGAAGGGTCGATCAGCGCCGACCAACGTCCCGTCGATTCGCACAGCGCGGGGAACAACGCCAACTCTTGTCCGGCCATCGCGCCCGGTTGGGGATGAAAGGCAAGCGCGGTTTCAGGCAGGTGCCCCAGATACCGTTCGCGCAGTCCCGCGAGAAAAGCAAAGGCCTGATCCACGGGCACCGGCTCGGCCAGCGAAAACCACAACTGGAATCCGTCGCTCCCGGAGACGACGACGGCGGGCGCGGGCAACTCCAGTTCCCGCTGCACAAGGTCATGCAACTTCGCCGCCTCGCTCCAGTCGCCCGATTTCCTGAAACAGACAATCAGGGTCCTGACCGTGCCGGCAAGTCCGACCAGATTCAATCGGGACACATCCTCGTCCGAACGCATGCCAGCCGGGGGCGCGTCCTTCAGAAAATACAGCCTTTGCAATTCTCTCGACAGCTTGTTCATGGATTGATCTTCGTTACCGCATGCGGATTGAGGGAGGGCGCAATGTTACCCCGCGTCAACGAGCCAGCCCCAGGCGGATCAGTCCGGAATGGATTCCCGCCGCCATCTGCCGGTACCCGGACGCATTGGGATGGATCTTGTCGGAACACAACTCGGGCCGCGACAGAACTTCCGAAAACACACCGGAAACAACCGGCACGTTTTCTTCCTTGCCGATCTCTTCATAGATCGGAGAATCCGAGGGTTTCCCCGCCACCACGGCCAGGACGGAAAGCTCGGGCACGCCGACCAGCACCGGCTGGGCGCCCGCCTGCCGCACGGTGGTGACCAGTTCCCTCAGATCGTTCTTCACGGCGCTTGCCGGCCGCCGCCGCAGAAAATCATTGCCGCCGATCTCGATGATGACCAGCGCCGGTTTGTGTTCTTCGAGCAACGCCGGGATGCGGGACCGGCCGGCCTCCGCCGTATCCCCCGGAACGCCGGCATTGGTAACCACCCACCCGGACAACCCGCCCAACAACGTCGGCCAATCCTCGCCCTCTCCCGCGCCGGTGCCGAACGTGACGCTGTCGCCAAACGCCAGAACGCGGCTGCCAGACGGGAACGGGCTGAAGGCCGGTTTCTTCGCGCAGGCGGAAAGCACCATCGCGGACCAACCGAACAAGCCGAACAAGACAAAGTCACGACGTTTCATGGAATGAGTCAGCTTTCTACCTCGAGCAAATGGTACGAAATGCACAAAAGACGGTAGCAACCGGGGAAAAGCCTCGTGTGCCAGCACCTCCCAATGTTGTCCCTATGTTATCCCGATCAAACCACCGCCACGCGGCTCTGCCCTCCCGGCTGGCGCTTGACCTCGATCCGCACGCCGATGCGTTCGGTCATTTCCTGGACGTGCGAGATGACGCCGACCTTGCGGCCTTGCGCCTGCAACGTGTCCAGCGCATCCATCGCCACGCGCAGGGATTCGCTGTCCAGACTGCCGAAGCCTTCGTCGATGAAGAGCGACTCAACGCGCACGCGATGTGACGACAGCGACGCCAGGCCCAACGCCAGCGCCAGCGAGAGCAGGAAGGATTCTCCGCCGGAGAGCGAATGCACGGAGCGGATCTCGTCGCCCATGTCCTGGTCGATGACCAGCAGGCCCAGACTATCCTTGATGCGCTCGATGCGATAGCGCCGCGACAGGCTCTCCAGGTGCCGGTTGCCGTAGCCCAGCAGGATGTCCAGCGTGAGTTGTTGCGCGAAGTTGCGGAACTTCTTGCCGTCCGCCGAGCCGATGAGTTCGCCCAGTTGCGACCACAGGCGCGTTTTCTTCTCCTGCTCGGCCATCGTTGCGCGCAGCGCTTCGGTGTTCTTCCGGCGCTCGTCATCGGCGAGAATTTCGGCCCGCAGATTCGCACAGAGTTCTGTCGTCGCCGCGATGTCGGCGCGGATTTTCGCCAGCGTTTCTTTCAGAACATCCTCGTCCAGTTCGGACGGTTTCGTTTTCTCGTGTGCCGCCCGTGCTTCCCGTTGCACCCTTTGAACCGCCAGGGCGCTTTCCACCACTTGATCGAGCGCCCGCAACGCGTTGCGTTCCTGCTCGATCCACGCGTTGTCAAACGCCAGCAAGCCGTGCAAGGCCTCCGGCGTAAGGGCATCCTCCCCCGCGGCGCGATTGAAGTCGTCGAGCCAGGCGTCGAATTTCCGGACGACTTCGCCGTGCTCGGCTTGATGCTTGGCAAGCAGGGCCGTCGCTTGCCGCAACGCCTCATCCTGTCGCGTACGCTCGACTTGCGCTTTCTGCAATTCGCTCTGCGCCTTGCCCTGCCGGGCCTTGGCGTCTTCGATGGCGGCGCCAAGCGCCGATTCGATATCCTTGACCGGCTTCCCGTCAAGGATCGCCTGCCGCTCAACCCGCAACGCCTTGAGCTCCGCCGCCTGCGCCTGAAGACTCGTAACGACTGCCCTGAGATCGGCTTCCGCCTTGAGGCAAACCTCCGCTTGCGCGGCCAGCGTCGCTTTCTGGGTGCTGATTTGCCCAGCGAGTTCCGTGACCTGTTTCTGCTGACGCAACCACGTTTCGGCGTCCCGACGGCAATGCGCGACAAAGCCCGCGGGATCGTCCTGCCATCCGGCTCTCCAGGCGGCATCGGGGAACGCGCCGTCCAGTCTGGCCAGCGTCGCCTCCAGTTGTTTGTCGAGTTCCCCCTGACGCTGCTGAGCAGTCTCCAGGGCATGCCGGGCCGTTTTCTGATCGGCTTCCAGGCTGGACAAGGATTTCTGCGCGGTTTCCAGCGCCCGATGCATCCGGTCCAGCGCGGCTTGCGCCTCATCCTTCTGCTTTGCAGCCTCTCGGTAGCCGTCTTCCTCATGCTTCATTCGCGCCAGAGCCGTCTTGAGCTGATTCTGTTGCTCGACAAACCAGGGAGCGCGGTCCTGGTCGGCGATGCCCGACACTTCGGACGCAATTGCCAGGGGCGCCCAGCGTTCCTGCTGTTCGGCCCGGGCGCGGGCAACTTCCGCAAGCTCCTTTTCGACGAGGGCGAGTTGGCGTTGCGCATGGTTCCGGTCCGACGTCCGGGCAGCCATCGTCTCCGACAACGACGCCAAGGCTTTTTGATTCCCGTCCAGGTTCGCTCTCAGGGCCTTGAGCATGGCGTCCGCCTGCACGGAGTGCAGCGCATAGGGATGTTCAAGGGCGCCGCAGACGGGGCACGGCTGGTCATCCTGCAGCGAAGCGCGCAGGGTTTCCGCGCCTTCGCTGGCGGCGAGTTGCGCCAGATCGTAAGCACGGGCTGCGGCGGCGCATTCCTGTTCCAGATGCGGCTTTTGCTGCGCCAGTTCCGCAAGCGCTTTCCCGCTTTGTTCCAGCGTTGCATTCAGCGCCTGCTTTTGTTCGTCGAGTTGACGATGGCGCTGTTGCAACCGGGACCACTCGGACCACGCGTGTTCTCCTTGAACAAGCTGTTCCCTTCGCTCCTCCAGCCTTTGCTTCCGCTCGGCCATGGCGTCGGCATCGTAGGCTTTCCATGCCGCCGTCAGCGCGTCCAGTTTTTCGCGGGCGGCGTGATGGGCCTTGGTGGCGTCGGCGTATTCGGCCTGCGCTTTGGCAAGCGATGAGGCGATGTCGCCGTTGCGTGTGGTCTGCGCCTTGATATCTGCCGCAAGCCCCGTTCGTTCGGCGTCCTGCGACAACGCCTGCGCGAACATGGCGTCCCAACCTTGCCATCCCTCCGCCAAGGCTTTCTGTGCTGAATGCCCGGACAGCCAGCGCTCTCCGGACGCCAGCGCTTCCTCCAGACGCTGCACTGCCTGCCTGGCCTCTTCCTGCTTGCGTACCGATTCGCGGTGATGCTTGTCCGCCGCGGCCTGGGCATGCACGGCCTGTTCATAGGGCTGGGTGAGCGCGGCAAGCTTGGCATCAAGCGACTTGGCGCTGTCGATGAGCGGCTGCGCCTTGATCCGGGCTTCCTCCGCCACCGCAAGCTGCTTCACGGCCACGTCGACGTCCGCCGTCCGGCTTTCTGCGTTTTTCGCCGCCAGATCAAGATTCTTCCGGCACTCGCCGAGTGTTTTTTCGACCGAAGCAATTTCTCCGGCCAGCCGCTCCCGTTCCGCGAACAACGGTCGCGCGGGCTGGATTTGCCCGATTCTGGCCAGTTGCCGGTAGCGGCCTTCCGCCGAGTCGCGCGCGGCTTTCGCTGCGTCGAGCTTCTTGTCGGCTTCAGTTTCGATGGCCCGCTGCTTCGCCAGTTGTTCATGCCAACGCAACCAGGATTCGATTTCGACCTTGTTCTTCTCCAGGGTTTTCAGCTGTTCGCCGTACTCCCTGTGTCGGGCTTCTTTCTCGCCACGCGCTTCCTGAGGCAGAGGCGACTGGCTTTTCAGCTGCTCAGCGAGGCGGTCCAGCTGTTCCTTTTCTTCCCGCATCCGGGCGTAGGCCTGCTTCGATATCTCGGCAAAGGTTTCCGTGCCGGTCAGCGTCTGCATCAGTTCGGCACGCTCGTCATCGGAGGCCTTCAGGAATGTGGCAAAGTCGTTCTGGGCAAGCAGCACGGCCCGGGTGAATTGGGTAAAACTCAGTCCGATCTTGCTTTCGATCAGCTTGAGCGTTTCCGTCTTGCGACGGTCGCCAAGAAGCTGCCCGTCGGCGAAGCTTTCCAGAGTGATTTCGCTGGCTTGCAGCTTACCTTCCGCCTTGTTGCGCGCACGTCGCACCGTCCAGCGCGCGCGGTAGGAAATCCCGTCATTGCCGACAAAATCGACCTCGGCAAAGCCCTCGGCTGCGCCGCGCCTGAGAATCGTGCGGGGATCGTGCTGCGCGACGCTCGTTTCGCCGACATCGGGAACATCGCTGCGCGATGTCGCCCGCGCCAGCCGTGGCGTGGCATCGTAAAGCGCCAGGCAGAGCGCGTCGAGCAGCGTGCTCTTGCCGGCGCCGGTCGGCCCCGTGATGGCAAAAAGCCCCGCAGAGGCCAAGGGCTCGGCCTGGAAGTCAACGTCGAATCCGGTGGACAGGGAGGCCAGATTCTTGCCGCGAATCGCGAGAATCCTCATGCCCGTTCCTCCGCCGTTGCAGCGGCATGCGCCAGTTCGTTGAACGCGCCCATGAGTTCTCGCGGCGGAGCCTCGCCAAACCGGTGGACGTAGAGTTTCTCGAAAAAGTCGGCCGGCGCCAGGGCATTCAGTTCATCGACCGATAAGGTGGCCGTGTCATCCGCATCGCCCCGTGCATACGCGATTTCGATGCGCGCCAGGCGGACCGGCTTGCCCGCCAGCGCCGCTTCGATCCGCGAACGCAAGGCCGGCTCCGGCTGCGTGAGTTGAACGCGCACCTGCAGGTAGGGCCATTCCGCCTCGGGTCGATCAGGCAGTTCAAGCGCGGAAAGCGCCTCCAACGCGTCCTCCAATGGCCGGGCCGAAGCGGGCACCTTGAGCAATTCGACCTTTCGCGGCACATGGATTTCCCGAATGTTCGTCACGGTTTCACCGTCGAGGTCGAATACGACGACCTGATGGGGATAGTGGATTTCCGAAAACGACATCGGCAACGGGCTGCCCGAATAGCGCCGGGTTGGATTGCCCTTGATCTTCTGGGGCAGATGCAGGTGCCCCAGGGCGACATAGCTGATCGATTCGTCGAAGATGCTGGCGGGAAGCGCCTCGGCTCCTCCGATGACGATGCGGCGCTCGGACTCCTCCGAGGTTTCGCTTCCCGTCATATGACAATGCCCCAGGGCGACGATGGCCTGGCCGGGTTCGCGCCGCGCTTCCGCGACGGCAAAAGCCTGCCGGTAAAGCGCCTCGATCCCCGACATGTACGGATCGGTTGCGCCGTCGACTCTCGGAACATCGCCCGGACGCAGAAAAGGCATGGCGATGCACCAGGCAGCGACACAGCCTTCCCGATTCCTTAGCGGATGAACCAGCCGCTCGACCGACACACCCGATTCGTCGCGGGCAACCTGCCCGACCACTCTGGCATCGAACATCGCCAGCAGCGGCGTCGGCGCTTCGAGGCGCCCCGGGGAATCGTGGTTTCCGGCCGTCAATACAATATTGAGATGGGGAACCCGGCGATGCGCTTCTGTCAGAAAGCCATAAAGCATGCTCTGCGCGACGGACGATGGATTGGCGTTGTCGAACACATCTCCCGCAACCAGCAACCCGTCAACGGATTCGCGTTCAAGCGTTTCGAGCAACCAGGACAGGAAACCCGCGTGCTCGTATCCGCGTTCGTACTGATGAAACGTCTGGCCGAGGTGCCAGTCCGAAGTGTGAAGTAAACGCATCGTTTGTTCCGTTGTTATTTGCGAATGACGTCACGGGCGGATTCCAGATGACTCCGATCAGGCTGGCTTCACCCGCCTGTCAGCATCATGAATCCTACGGCCAGCGCCATGACACCCGTGGCCGCCCACCCGAAAAAGCGATGGCGTCGAGAGATGATCAGTTTACCCATGAGCTGCTCTGACTGCCCGATTCGCATCATCACCACCATGATCGGCACGGCAATGACGCCATTGATGATGGCGCTCCAGACCAGCGCCTTGATCGGATCAACCTCCAGCGACCCCATGACCGCACCGATCGCCGTTGCGGCAATGATAATGCCGTAGAAGCCTCTCGCCTCGTGGAAGCCGTGCGACAGCCCGGCCTTCCAGCCAAACACCTCGCTCACGGCGAACGCCGCCGATCCCGCCAGGACGGGAACGGCGAGCAACCCGGTGCCGATGATGCCCAACGCAAAGATCGCGAAGGCAAATTCTCCGGCGATGGGTTTCAACGCCTCGGCAGCCTGCGCCGCCGTCAGGATGTTCGTAATCACGTGTTCATTCAACGTTACCGCCGTGGCGAGAACGATGCACAGCGCCACCCCGTTGGATAACAGCATCCCGACATAGGTGTCCTGCTTGATACGCGCCAGGTGTTCGGCGAGGTATTCGGGATTGAAGCGAAGCGCGACGGAATCCGGCCGACGGAGGCTATCCTCCACTTCTTGCGACGCCTGCCAGAAAAACAGATACGGACTGATCGTTGTCCCAAGGACCGCCACGACGATTGAAGCATAGTCGTTGAGCGACATTCCCGGAGGCAGATAGCGCCACGGCGCGATGGATTCAGTCGCCACCTGTTTCCACGGAACCGCGACGGAGAGGATTACCGCCACATACGCGAAGAGCGCCAGAGTCAGCCACTTCAGGATTCGCACGGTGCCTTCGTAGGAAAAATACACCTGCCCAACGATCGAAAGAACCCCGAATCCGATGATGTAAGGCGCGACATGCCCACCCGCCAGCAAGCACACCGCCTCCCCCATCGCCCCGAGGTCTGCGGCGATATTGACCGTGTTGGCAGCCACCAGAAGCATGACGATGCCCAGCGTAAGCCAGCGCGGACAGGTTTTGGCGATGTTCGCGCCCAAGCCCTCCCCCGTCACCCAGCCGATTCGCGCTGACAACATCTGGATGCCTATCATCAGCGGAGTGGTCAGCAACAGCGTCCACACCAGCCCGAATCTGAACTGGGAGCCTGCTTGCGAGTAGGTGGCAATGCCGCTCGGATCGTCATCGGCAGCTCCGGTGATAAGCCCCGGTCCGAGACGGCGAACAATGCCGTCGACTTTCTTTGCATTCATTTCTGCTCTCCATACACAGCCATGCATCATCGGAGAACGCGCTTGCTGACTGGCAAAATGGCACTCGCGGGTGCCTGGAAACAAGACACAGGAGCAGATAAGCGCGTGGGAGCGGCAGCTGCTCGCTGGGCGGTTCTTCATGAAAAAGCCTTGACGCCCAGCGAAACGAAAAGACAAATCAGCGTCTAGACGCGCATCCGGACGAACAAGGCCAAGTACTCGGGCCTGGATTCATAGTGGTGACCGGTTGTTTTGAAGCGCGGATTATCCCCCAACTCCGATGTCAGGGGAGAGCAACGAGCAATCGCATGTGGGTCAGACAAATCCGGGGAGAGGCGACGCAGCCCTATCGAACCAGGACCACCAAACCGAACGATGTCTCTCCTTGGCTGATGCACATATAGGGGGCAATCGGTGCGTAATCGCCCAATATATGTGGCACACAGCGAACGATAGCCACGACGGATGCCACATAAATTTGTCGAATATAGACAATATGGCTAATATATGTGTCACCATGGCCAAGACAACTCTCCCCGCATTCCCCTCCGTGCTCCGCCAGCTCACGGCCCTCGGCGAGCGCCTGCGGCTCGCGCGCACGCGCCGCAGAATAACGGCAGAACTCTTTTCCGAGCGCATGGGCGTCTCGCGCGAGACCCTGCGGCGCCTCGAGAACGGCGACCCCACCATTGCCATGGGGACGTATATGCGCGCCCTGCGCGTGCTCGGACTCGATGGCGACATCGACGGGCTGGCACGCGATGACGAGCTGGGACGCAAGCTCCAGGACCTCTCGCTGACGCCAACGCGTAAACGCTCCACAACCTCCAAACCAGACAATGGCCCCGGCAAACCGACTCGCGTATGAAGTCCACCTGGACGCACCGGAACTCGGTGTGCGGCAGCGGGTAGGTGTTCTCTATCGCCATGCCCTTCGTACCGACATCCCGGCATCGTTCGAATACGACAAGGACTGGCTCAAGCATGACCAGGCCTTTGCGCTGGACCCGCGACTCGAGCTGTGGCGCGGGGAACAGCACCCTCCGGCCGATGTACCGGCATTCGGTGTCTTCATGGATTCCGCGCCTGACCGGTGGGGACGCGTGCTGATGGAGCGTCGCGAGGCGGCCACTGCCGCCCGGGACGCCCGCAAGATGCGCAGCTTCCATGAGATGGATTTCCTGCTTGGCGTCTACGACCAGACCCGCATGGGTGGCCTGCGCTTCTGCGAGCCCGACGGCCCGTTCCTCGACAACTGCGACAACGCCGCGCCGCCAGTGACGGACCTCAAAGAACTGGCGTACATCAGCA
>Ga0316613_10002896_pt1 | contig 10882 bp, 7 predicted proteins | sample OWC_soil_day10_C_2_FD_207647 | JGI IMG/M metagenome (GOLD analysis project Ga0316613, IMG submission 207647) | Wetland soil microbial communities from Old Woman Creek delta, Ohio, United States - OWC_soil_day10_CT_b | ecosystem: Environmental > Terrestrial > Soil > Wetlands | place: USA: Ohio... | reverse complement strand
GTAATATCCGTCGCAACGCCGCAGCAACAGAGATCGCCCCGACCATCGCTGAAGACTGTAACCGAAAGAAGAACGGTCAAACGCGACCCGTCCTTGCGTATGAACGTCCATTCGTGCTCGTCGGGTTGGCCAGTCAACTGCGCCTTGGCGATAAATGCGTGAAACCCCTCCTCGACCGGAACGCCAAGTTCCTCGGCCAACGCGCGCGCGCGAGTGCTGATCTCTTCCGGAACGTGATACAGCAGCGGCGTCTGCTTGCCGACGACATCGCCGGCGGAATACCCCAGCATGCTTTCCGCCCCTGGACTGAACAGGGTAATGACGCCTCGGCTATCCGTCGCAACAATGGCCTGGGGAACCGACGAGAGGATCGATGCACTGACGCGCTCGTAGGCGCGCAATGTCTCTTCGCTGAGCGTGCGCGCCTCAAGTGCTTCGTCGAGCAGACGAAGCGCATAGTTGACGCGTCCCACTTCGTCGGCGCCGGCGATAGACGGAACAGCAAAAATGCTTCCCGACTGTCTCTCAATCAGCCGATCGATGCGTCGCTGAATCGCCTTCAACGGCTGGGCCACGCGGACCACAAACAGAGCCACGGCCAATCCGCCGACAACAAGAATTCCGCCGATGCCGAGCAGCGCCATCAATTCCTTCAGCCTCGCCTGATCGACCCGCTCTTGCACATAGCGCTCCGCGAACTGCCCGATGCTGGCCGTGAGTTCGCCGGCGGCATTCGTCACGTCGATTGACAGCAAAAAATAGGCATCCAGGCTGCCGCCCACGCTGGCCACAAACACACCATCCTCGGCGGCCTGCAGAACCTTGTCCTGCCGGGGCCGCAGTTCGCCGAAAAGCCCTTTGTTCAGCCGCTCCAGGGTCTCCAGCGTCGGAGCATCGGCGATCCGGGTCAAACTCGGCGCCAGCCGCTCCCAGACGATCATCGACTGGCTACGCACCAACCTGACCATGGATATTTCCTGCGGCGTAAAGGCACGGCCGGAAAGTGCGTTTGCCCCGAACGTGCTCGACTCCACCCCAATCAGGGTCCGCAACTGGACAGACGAAGCGCGCAGGTTGTTCAGGTGTTCGAAGCCCGCGTCGTCAATGGCGGGATAACCGGTAGACTCGTAGAGAAGACCCAGCAGGCTGGCGAGCATTTCGTTGCTGACGTTCAGCCACCGTCCGTACAGCTTCTTGTCTCTTTCATCTCCGGGGAGGACCAACGCCCGATCCACTTCCTTCCGGATTTCCTTGAGCGTTTGCCATAGCGCTTGCACCTCTATCGCCTTGAAGTACAGGTTCTTCGGCACGTGCACCAGCAGTTGCTCAATCTGATCATCGACGACGGGGCGGCCTTCCAGAAGGAACCGTCTGTGCGTATCCGCCGCAGGATCGACTCCGATCAGGACAACGAGCGTTCTGCCGCGTTCAGCGATAACCCCGTTGACCGTTTCCAGGCACACGTCGGCCAGACGGTTGCGATCCGCCATCAGTTCGGCGTCACGAAACACGGCCCGGGCAGCCTTGTATTCCATGAGCGCGAAACCAAGCGCAATGGACACCAATAGCCCAACCATCACCGCCATCAGTGTCCGCAGGGATGTCTCCGGCGAGGAGTTGTTCATTGTTTTTCCGGGGAAATCGACACTACAAGTATCCGCCGCCCCCTGACGGCAAGTCAAAGGATGTCGAGGTACAGGTCGAAACAACGAGAAGATCGCGAAGCAAAACTGCAACGTTTTGTTTCGCCAACGAATGCCACTATGCGTGCAATGCAGAAAGTGGGGCGCCACACACCCATTCGCGCTATCCGCGCCGCACTGGCTTGACATTTCGCGCCAGTCGGGCGCAGACGATCATGAATTCCGGGACCGGACGCGCCAGTCCCGGAAATTCGAAACGGCGCTTACTTGCCCGTCACCGCCTGGCGAACGATCGCCAGCGTCGTGCGCAGATCCTCGATGGCGATCTGCCCCGGCGCGGAACTGCTCTTGCCGACCGCGAACGTGGCAGCCGAACCGTAGACCCACCCCATGATGCGCGACAACGACCCCACGCCGCCCATCGACATGCTGATCAGGGGAATGTCCAACGATTCGCGCGCACGGCTGGTCGCCGCGAGCAACTCGAGAACATCGATTTCGTTGGTCGGCATGACTGCCACCTTGCCGACATCGGCGTCGAACTGCTTGGCTGCGGCGAACTTGCTATCGAGCGTAGCCGCATCCGGCGTCATCTGGAAATTGTGGTACGACATGATCATGCCGATGCCATTGGCCTTCGATACGGCCCGCAATGCCTTCAGGTCGGCCGGCGCATTGGACAGTTCGTAGTCGATCAGTTCGACGCATTTCGCCTGGCACGCTGCGGTGTACATGGCGACCACCGCCGGTTCGTCGATCTGCAAGGGCTGGCCGCCCTCGGTCACGTTACGCCGCGTCAGCAGCACGGGGACTCCACCGGCCGCTTTGCGGATCGCCAGCGCGGTTTCGATCACGGCCGGAATGTCGCCGATGGCTTCGAAGAAGTCGATCCGCCATTCCAGAAGATCGGGCTTTTTGGGGACAATCGCGGCCACCTCGTCAAGGATCGCCGCCTGCGTCTTGCCGACAAGCGGCGTGATAATCACAGGAAAGGCGCCTCCGCCCAATGGTTTCCCCTGTACCTGAATCAGTCTGGTTTCCTTCATGCTCTGGTTCTCCTGAAATTGAATTGAGTTTTCCACCAATACATCCTCTTGTAGCAGCGGATTACGTCAAATCTTCGGCTTTCGGTATAACCACCGGTCTGTCATGCCAACTTCGCTGAAACCCCTCAGGATTGGCTGAAGACCGTCAAACCAGCAACACTACCAGAACTGCCGGCGACGAACCAGCAGAGAATTCCGGAAGGAGCAGTGCCGCCAAGCCCGTCCGGCGCAATCTAGCGCCCGTGCCAATACCGGGGATTGACCTGCCGCCACGCCGACACAATCGCCTTGCTCTCCAATTCCACGCGGATGGGCCCGTCGTAATCCGTGCGCCACAGTCGGCTGGAGGCATAGCGTTCCAGGATATCGGATCTCGGGTGCCCGAAGCTGTTGCGATAGCCAACCGAGAATATGGCGTCGCCCGGCATCACCGTCGCAATGAACTCCAGCGAGGAGGAGCCACGGCCGCCGTGGTGCGGAACGACAAGGACATCGCTGCGCAACGCGCCGCCGGCGCGCGCGATCAACGCACGTTCGTCGACAACTTCGATATCGGCCGTCAACAAGGCACTTGCGCGCCCGTTCCCGATGCGCAGAACGCAACTCAGATTGTTGGATTTCACCGCCTTGCCGGAATAGTCGTGACCGTCCGGGTGCAGTATCTCGAAATGGATTCCGTCCCAGGTCCATTCCTGGCCTGCCACGCAGGGTTCTCCGGCGAGATCGGACAGGGAGGACAAAACGCGATCGATCGGCACCTGTCCCTGCACCGCCGCCAAGCCGCCCGAATGATCCTTGTCGCGATGCGAGACAACGAGGGCATCCAGCCGCCTGATGCCAAATGCCCGCAGGAACGGCACAACCACACGCTGTCCGGCGTTGCTTTCAGGGCCGTAAAGCGGCCCGGTATCGTAGAGCAGTGAATGCCCGGCGGTTCGTACCAGTACGGCCAATCCCTGCCCGACATCGAGCACGTCGACCCAGGCCGTCCCCGGGAGCGGCCGCGCAGGCTGAATGAACAACGCGGGCGCCATCAGACAGAGTCCCAGCCAGCGCGCGGGAAAGCCACGCGGCAGCAACAGCCAGGACACCCCCAGCATGGCCAGCAGGGAAGCCCACAGAGGCGGCGCTGCCTGCTCCCACACCGGCCAGCCCGCCAGCGATTCAAGCAAGGTCATTAACTGCGCCAGCAGCCAGTGATCGAGATGCAACAGCGGTGGCCAGGGGATTACCGCGAAGGCCAGCGCCAGCGGCGTAATGATGAAACTCACGACCGGAATCGCCACGGCGTTGGCAAGAGGCGACACCATGGAAAACTGCTGGAAGAAAAAGAGCAGCAGCGGCACGCTTCCTATCGTCACCGCCCATTGCGTCGCGCCCCATTGCCTTGCTCCGGAAAGCCAGCGACGTTCATTCACCGAATCGCCGACACGTGACGTCCCAACGAAGAAGAGCACCGCCACCGCACCGAACGACAACCAGAACCCGGTCGCCAGCACGGCCCAGGGGTCAAGGACGAGAACGACCAGCAAGGCCAGCAGAAGCGTGCGGCTGGCTCCCAGATTCCGGCTGGACCAGAGAGCAAGCGCAACAACGCTGAGCATGTACAAGGTGCGCTGAGCCGGCACCTCGAATCCCGCCAGGAGCGCGAAACCGAGCGCAGCCAGCCAGCCGGCAACGACGGCGGCTTTCTGCGCGGGCAGATACAGCATCAAGCGCTCGCTCCGCCGCCACAGAAAACTGACCATTGCCGCACATAATGCGGCAACCATCGTGACATGCAAGCCGGAGATACTGACCAGGTGAGTTACCCCGGTGCGGTTGAACACTTGCCACTGCTCGGCCGGAATGGAACGTTGATCGCCCATAGCCAGCGCAGTCAGCACGCCAGCATAAGGCGCCCCCGGCAGCTCGGCCTGAAAACGTTCACGCAAACCGTCGCGCACGCGCTCCACCACATAGCCTGGGTGCCAGACGAAATCCTCCAGCCGCGCCGTCTCGCCACGCGTGCGGATCGTGCCCGTGGCCCGGATACCGCGCTCCAGCAACCACGCTTCGTAGTCAAAACCATTCGGGTTGGCGCCGCCATGCGGCCGCTTGAGGCGTACGGTGAAACGCCAGCGCTCGCCGGGGCGCAATGCGCGGACAGCCGCGCGCTCGTTTTCTTCCGCGCCGACGTCTCCAACATCATCCCATGCGTGGTACCACGAAAGAAAAATGCGCCGGGGCACCCTGGCTTCGGGCGTCAGCACTGACTCAACGTCGAACGCGAAACGCTCGCCGCGTTCGAACCGCTGAGGCAACCCCGCCACAACGCCAACTACCTGGATATCCCGGACTTCCCAGTCGGAGGGAAGATGATCAGACAGGCGTTCCGCCGCGCGCCATCCGGCCCAGGAAAACCCGAGCACGGCACAGGAAAGGAGGATGAGAACACGCGCCGGCCATGCGGAACGCGTCGACGCCAGAACGAAACACGCGGCAGCAGCGATCAGGAGAAAACCCATCGCCCCCGTACCGGGCAGTTCGGGCTGCATCTGCAGGACAAGGACTCCCGCCGCGAAAGCCAGGACAGAAAGACGCATTCAGCTCCCCAGACAACGGACACCGGCATAGAAAAACGGGGAAAGACGACGCATCGCCTTTCCCCGTTTTCCGAGCCCCCCCGGACCCTTCTTGATGTTCCTTCAGCCTTCCAGCACCACCAGGCGCTTCGCGAGAAGCTCCTCCAGCGTTTCCAGCGCCTTGGTGAAGCCGGCAATCCCTTCGGCCAGTTTTTCCGACGCCATGCGATCGGCCGCGTGCATGCGGGCGAACGTTGCCTCATCCATGGTCATCTTGTCAACTGGGGCCATTGCGGCCTTGGCGGGATCAAGCTTGCGCGTCAGAACGCCTTGCGCTTCCGCCAGTTCGGCGAGCAGTGACGGTCCGATGGTAAGCAGATCGCACCCGGCCAGTTCGGTGATCTCACCCATGTTGCGGAAGCTGGCGCCCATGACTTCTGTCTTGTAACCGAACTTCTTGTAATAACTGAAAATCTGCGTCACCGAGAGAACGCCCGGATCTTCGTGCGCCGGGTAAGCATCGCGGCCGGTGTCTTTTTTGTACCAATCAAGAATGCGTCCGACAAATGGCGAGATCAGGGTCACGCCTGCTTCAGCGCAAGCGATTGCCTGATGCAGTCCGAAAAGCAGCGTCAGGTTGCAATGGATGCCTTCCTTCTCCAGAACAGCAGCCGCCTGGATGCCTTCCCATGTAGCGGCGATCTTGATCAGGATGCGTTCGCGCGAAATGCCACACGCCTCGTAGTGCGTGATCAGTTGCCGCCCCTTGGCGATGGTCGCGGGAGTGTCATAGGAAAGACGGGCATCGACTTCGGTAGACACGCGACCGGGAATGATCTCCAGGATTTTCAGCCCAAAGGAAACCGCCAGTCGGTCGAAAGCGAGTGAAACCACCTTGCTGGAAGACGCTGCCACGCCACAGTCGATGCGGGCTTGCTGCAGGGTTTCGTCAACGATGCTCTGATACTGCGGCATCTGCGCTGCGGCGGTAATCAGCGACGGGTTCGTCGTCGCATCGCGCGGAGTGAACTGCTCTATCGCCTGGATGTCTCCCGTGTCGGCAACGACCACGGTCATTTCACGCAGTTGTTCAAGCAGATTCTTGGGCATGGCACGGCTCCTGTTCTTATGACATAACGGTGAGAAAAGAACCACCGCATAAAGTGGCACTGCAACGCCCCGCAGTGGAGAGGGCCATTCTAGCAAAATGCCTCCCAAAATACGCAAAAGTATTTTGCCGAAGACAAATGTTCCATACAAAACCGGCCGCGTCCCGCGATTGCGCAGGACTCGAAGCATGGTGTAGTCTTTCCTTCGACTCTGTGGATCAGGCCCCGCCAGAACAACACCAATACCACGCGGGACTTCGTTGTGAGCGTACGGTTTTTCGGCACCTTGGAATCTTGGTTTCTCGGAGAAAGCTATGCGACTGAAAACGCGGGTTTTGATCATTGTCCTGTCTTCGTTAATCGGCCTGATGATCATGGGTTTGTTCGGCCTCTACACCATGCGGCAAAGCATGATGGAAGAACGAAAAGCCCAGATTACTCAGCTGCTCGATTTCGCCGATTCCCAGTTGAAGTACTACTACGGGCTTGAGAAATCCGGCAAGCTGACCCGTGAGGAAGCGCAGGCGCGAGCGAAAGAAGCCATCGGATCGCAGAGGCAGGGCGATAATTACTTTTTCATCCGCACGCTGACGGATGACTATTTCGTGTGGCACCCGATTCCAAGCCGCATGGGCAAACCCGACGACGGCGGCAAGCAACCGGACGGGAGAACGACTGTTCAGGCGTATCGGGATGCGTTGGCCAAGAGCACGGACAACAAGGGGTTCATAACGCTGCGCGCACCCAAGCCGGGCGCCCAGGACAAAACACAGCAGTTCCCCAAGCTGAACGGCGCTCTCAAGTTCGAACCGTGGGGCTGGATGCCGGGGATTGGTTTCTTCATTGACGACATCGAATCGCGCTTCTGGAATCAGTCGGCAATCTTCCTGGGCGTTGCCATCGTCCTGCTGGCACTGCTTTCGGCACTTGTCTTCAAGATGCGATCGGTCATCCTGCGGCAATTGGGCGGCGAACCGGGGGACGCTGCGGAGTGCATGAAGCGTATCGCCAACGGCGACCTCGGCGTCAATATCGTCATCGACAAGGATGACAACGACAGTCTGATGGCTTCGCTCAAACTCATGCAGATGAAGCTGACCAACCTAACTTCGGCCATTCAGGAAAACGCTGCGACCTTGTCCGATCAGGTCCAGACCTTCGACCAGATCGCCAAAGCCTATTCCGAAAGCAACTCGCCGGAGACGCTGGCCGATTTGCTCCGGTCTGTCAAACGACTGGGGAAAACTGCGGGAATCCTCGACAAATCAATCGCGCGAATCAAGCTGTAGCAAGCAGTAACTGGGTTGCAGCAAGTGTTCAACGAACCGTCGAGGTAACAAAGTGGATCTGTCGGCAAGTTTGCACCTCACCCCGAAAGGGGCGGACGAGGTCAAGAATCGAACCAACAAGCTGAGCGTGCGCAAGCGCAGCGTGCTGCTTCTTCTGGACAAGCCGCATACCCTGGAGCACTTGCTCAAGAAGACGGTGCTGCATCAGGATGAAGTCGTGGAAGAAGTGCAGAACCTGCTGCGCGACGGGTTCATCGCCACAGGAGGATTCATCGAAGGCGCAGCGGCGGGAATGAACACGGCGATGCCGTCATCGACACTGGGTGCCAACTTTCAGCTGGACCCGGAAATCATCGTTTCCGAAGCCAAGTTCCTGTTGATCGATTTCTGCGTCGACAGCTTCGGCACGCACTCGGAAGCCTTCTGCAATGACATTCGCGCCTGCAACAGCGTCATGGGCATCTCGTCGTGCCTCACCACCATCATCGCGGCAGCCGAGAAACAATGCCCCGGCCGCATCCCCGCCTTGGCCAAGCTGATTGCGGAGATCAACGAAACGGCAGACTGAGCGCCCCGCAGCAGCCGGCCCGGTTCGTCAAAGCGAGGACGCGAAAGCGCCGTCCCTCAGCGTCAGGATGCGATCGGCGCGAGCCGCCAGACCGGGATCATGCGTCACGATGACGAAGCTGGTGCGATGCGAGCGGTTGAGCGACAGCATCAGTTCGAATACATCCTCCGCTGTCTGCCGATCCAGGTTGCCTGTCGGCTCGTCGGCCAGCACGCACGCAGGCTCGGTGACCAGCGCACGCGCAATCGCCGCCCGCTGACGCTCGCCACCGGAGAGCTCGGATGGGGTGTGATCGAGACGGTGCGACAGTCCCACTTCCGCAAGCACGACCGCCGCCCTCTTCTCGGCCTCCGGCTTCGGCATGCGCCGGATATACAACGGCATGGCCACGTTCTCCAGCGCGGTGAACTCCGGCAACAGATGATGGAACTGATAGACGAACCCCAGATGCCGGTTACGCATCTCGCCGCGCTCCGCATCGCCGATCTGCGACAAATCGCGCCCCATCAACTGAATCGCCCCGCTGCTCGGACTATCCAGTCCCCCCAGCAGGTGCAGCAAGGTACTTTTCCCCGAACCGGAAGCGCCGACAATCGACACGCGCTCGCCTGCGGCGATTTCCAGATCGACGCCCGTCAGCACCGGCACCTCGAACGCTGCCCCGGCGCCCTGCCGATAGATTTTGCTCAGACCCTGACAGGCCAGCACGACTGTTTTCTGATCACTCATAGCGCAAGGCCTCCGCCGGATTGACACGCGAAGCGCGCCAGCTGGGATAGATCGTCGCCACCAGCGACAACACGAACGACACGGCGGTGATGGTGATCACATCACTCCACTGCAGCTCGGACGGCAGGCTGGAAATGTAGTAGACCTCCTTGGAGAAAAGCTGCGTACCCAGCACGCGCTCGATGAACGGCACCACCACGTCGACATTGAGCGCCAGCGTCACGCCGCCGAGCACGCCGAGCCCCAGCCCGACGAAGCCGATCAGCGCCCCCTGCACCATGAATACCGCCATGATGCTGCGTGGGCTGGCGCCGAGCGTGCGCAGGATGGCGATGTCCGCCTGTTTGTCCGTCACCGCCATGACCAGCGTCGACACGATGTTGAACGCCGCAACGGCGACGATCAGCGACAGAATGATGAACATCATGTTCTTTTCGATCTGCACGGCGCGGAAAAAATTGGCGTGGCTGCGCGTCCAGTCGCTGATGAACGCTGGAACTGCCAGAGTATCGGCCAACTGCCGCGCCACCCAGGGCGCACGGAACAGATCGTCGAGTTTCAGGCGCACCCCGGAAACCCGATCATCCATCCGGTAAAGCTTCTGCGCATCCTCCATGCGGATCAGCGCAAGGCCACTGTCATACTCGAACATGCCGACTTCAAAAATACCGCTGACCGTGAATGTCTTCAAGCGAGGCACCACGCCAGCGGGGGTCACAACGCCCTGCGGCGCGATCACCGTCACCTTGTCTCCGGGGAAAACGCCAAGCGCGCGCGCCAGATCGCTGCCGAGGACGATGTTGAAGGAATCGGGCTGCAGCGATTCCAGCGAGCCTTCCTTGATGTGCGCGCGGAAATCTGCGACCTTTTCCTCTTCGTCCGGGATGATGCCGCGCACTATCGCCCCGCGCACCGACTGGCCGAAAGACAGCATTCCCTGCGCCTGGACGTAAGGTGCAGCGCCAAGCACCTGCGGGTGTTTTGCCGATTCGCGCGCGACATCCTCCCAGCCGGACATCTCTCCGTTCGCCCCGCTGATCTGCACATGCGAGACAACCGCCAGGATGCGGCTGCGCAACTCGGTCTGGAACCCGTTCATCACCGAAAGCACGACGATCAGCGCGGTCACGCCGAGCGCAATGCCAAACATGGATATCAGGGAAATGAAGGAAATGAAGTGATTACGCCGTTTCGCGCGCGTGTAGCGCAGACCGATCAGCAATTCGTAGGGAAGCGCCATCCGGAAGAGTTATCCGAGTTCGTGAAAGGCGCTATGGTACACGTCCCGCTGCGGGGCGTCCCAAGCCGTTGAAATAATGGCAATCCTTCGCTCTATGCCATTCACAACGACGCGGGCCGGAACGCCTGGACCGGGCCGTTGACGCTGTCCGGAAACCAGAGAAACGACCGGCTTTTTCGATCCCATGACAGCCGGTTGAACACCCACGAGCGCGAACCGGGCGAGCTGAGCGTGCCGGAGACGAAGGAATGCTGCGTCAACGTCCATTTCCCGGAAAGGTAATGAGACTGTTCCGTGGCTCCCGCCGGAGGCGCCAGCCGCCAGTAGTTCAACGAATGATTCTCGCCGTTGATGCAGTAGAAGCAGTTGTCTTCCGGGCAATGCCCCCAGCCGATGCCCGTATTGTTCCCCGCACTGTTCAGCGGCCATGCGCTCGCATCAACGGACAGAGTGACCAGCGAGAACGGCCCCTTCCCAACCACGGCATCGATATCCACCGCAAAAAAAACGAAGGTCTTGCCGTTGTAATACGCCGCACGCCCGCTTGCGTCGCGTGCAAACGCCCCCGCCAGCAACCGCCCGGGAGGGAACGCGAGCACGTTTCCCGCATCCGTGCTGCCGTCAATGGCATTCGAGGCAACACGCATCGGCCGCCAGGCATCCGCGGAAAGATCGAACAGCTTGAATTGCGCAC
>Ga0316613_10002892_pt1 | contig 10894 bp, 9 predicted proteins | sample OWC_soil_day10_C_2_FD_207647 | JGI IMG/M metagenome (GOLD analysis project Ga0316613, IMG submission 207647) | Wetland soil microbial communities from Old Woman Creek delta, Ohio, United States - OWC_soil_day10_CT_b | ecosystem: Environmental > Terrestrial > Soil > Wetlands | place: USA: Ohio... | reverse complement strand
AGACAGAAGAAAAGATTATCGGCAGACCGGATCTGGGCAAATTGAACCGAGGCGAGGAGGATGTGGTGTGGACCAACTTTGCCCAAATCCCAGTGAAAATTGTCGATGAGATCAACCGCCTTCCAGAAACCAAACAAAGCATGATCCTCGACGGCGTGGATCGAGGGAATTGGGAATACCTCAACGAAATGATCATTAACGAAGAGTACTGTCTTTTTGCCACTGCCAATTATCAAGATGGAGGCACGAATACCATCATCGCACCTCTGGTGGATCGTTTCGATGTCATGGTAGAGTCGAGGCACCCTGGGGCTAACCTTTCTTTTCTCGTCGGGAAAGATAAGCGAAAGGACCAAATCTTAAGACATCCCAAGTATGAAAGGGACCTTTATCATGTTTTGAAATCTAAGACCCCGTATGAGAAGAAAGCCTCCAAAATAGAAGAAGTTTGTAATGCCTACGGAGAATATCTTGATGAGGCGACAGGAATAAAGTCCTTCCGGAGGCAGGATCGCGATCAAATTCGCGCAGAAATGGAAAGCTTGGAACTAGACCTGGATGCTAGTGCCTTTACTCGAATGCTTCTTGCCGAACTGTCTTTTTGTGAATGGTATGGGCAGAAGCGGGTTGTTGAAAACTGTGAAGAAGGATGTCACTATACAGGCTATCTTTGCCGTCAAATCAAAAACTGTGCTTCCAATCGACTCCCTTCCTCCATTAAGCAATATGCGCAGGGTTTGGCATGGCTGTTGGAAGATTCTGAGATCGATATCGAACATCTCTCTGCAGTCGTCCCTTATGCATTGGGCCATCGGATCCAGTGGAAAGATGAGATCCTTTCCCAGAAGGAGAGATCGAAAAGGGATGACCCTTTTCCCATATTCCTTGCCAAAGAGGCGGTGAAAGCTGTTTCGCAGAGATATCGAGAACAGAGTGAACATCTGAAAGATGCTCTGGCAGCTGGATCGAAAATCTTTATGGGAGGGGATTTGGAGCCGCTGGAAGGGGATCATCCCATCTATGTGGAAGTCAAGAAAGACACCGATGCTCGGAGAAGCTAGAGCGAGAATACCTTTTCTATTCTGTCGTTGAGGGGTTAGGTTTAAAGATGAAATCCTCCTCCCCGCCCCATAAAAATTCCATCGTCCCACCCAACAAAGAGAACTGGATAGCCAAGAATCCTTTTGAAGAATTCAAGATGTTTACCGCTTGCACCCCTGATCTACCCATGGATCAGATCGTCCAATCCACCGAGGCAGTCATGGATCGGATCCGCTTGGGGTACGAGAAGCTTTTGGAGCAAGAGGCGAAAGAACTTGTCTGGATGGTGCAATACAATACGATCATCAAGGCTTATGAGGTGGCAGAAAAATACGTGAAGGAGCTAGATTATACGGCCGAGGATATTGAGGACTTCTGCTTTGCCTTGGAGAACAGCCAGCGGATTCCATATCTCATTCCCGGTCCGGCTGGGGTTTACATTTCTGCCTTATGCAACTATGCGACAGAAGAAGAAATCGTCCTCAAACTTTCCGAGCTGAAGACAGAAATCAATCTGATTGGATTTCGACTCCCGAAAGGGAAGCGATTGATGATCGAAGGAGACACCGGCGATTTCACCGGGATTGGCCTCGAAGGTGGTGATTTGGTCATTGACGGGAATGCAAAGAACTGGACGGGGGCAGGGATGAGAGGAGGAAAGATTTTAATCAAGAAGAACATTGGCTTGCATACGGGTGAGTGGATGATGGGGGGAGAAATTTACGTGGGAGGAAGAGTCAGGGGCTTGGGAAATATTGTCGAGGGGAAGGTCTACGAGAGGGAAAAACTGCTTTATCCGGGAAAAGTGCGGTATCCCAATTCCTATTATTAATGGCTAAAGAAACGATGCGGACGGACCCTGGTGATTAAGCATGGAAGAGCATAACTTACAGTCGATCATAGAAGAGATTTGGCCCAGGCTGAAGAAAAAACATCTCTATCCTGAAATCCCAATACCCAAGGTCAGGGAGGCCCCCAAGCAGCAAGAGGGCGAGCCTGAAAAGGACGAGGACGTTGGATTGGAGATGAAACAGAAGCAATTGACCATCAATGGTGCTTTTGTTTCGCAAATGAAGGACAAGATGCCGGAAGAAAGAGTCATCGAAGCTCTTCTCGACCATGGGATTACCCACTACACTTTCTGTCCATGGGATTTTCATACACATCTCAGACTTTATGCAGCGGCCAAGAAAGTGGTGGGTGATAAAGAATTGGCTAAGCAGGTCTCCAACCACTTCATCGATGTCATTGCAGATACTCATTGTGTGAAGAAGAGGTTTACGGAGATCCCAGAATTGCACCGGAACTTGAGAAAAGGGGCTGTTGAAGAAGTCATCGCTTCTCTCTACCAAAAGATTTGGGGAATGGATTTGGGAATCCCGCCTTCCAAGATGGGCGTGAAAGGACGTACCGATATTGTCCGACGCCTTGCACGAATCCCCTATCTGGATCGATCACGTTGGGGAGAGAGCATCCAAAAGTTTGCGCGCACTCTCAAACCCCTCTTCATTGAAGACCAAAAAGAACAAGGAGGCCAGGGTGGGAAAGGGGAACGCAATCCTCAAGGGGAACATGATTTAGACCATTACTCGTCCGAAGAGATCGATCAGGGCCTAAGAGATTACGCACGGCAAACGATGGCTCTCTCCGAATTTAAGGATGTTGTAGAGGATTTTTCGGATGAACTTAAAGGGGCAGGCTACGGTATGGAAGGGGGGATGGGAAGAGGGCAGGGGAATTCTGTCGATGCCGACGTGCTCTTCTACATGAAACTGGCGGAGAATTATTCAATTCCGATAAAGAAATTTCCTTTGGAAGAGAAGGGTTCACTTCATCCCCATTCTCATTGCCCATGGGAAATTGGGGCACCTTTTCAAGATGTGGATCTATGGACTAGTTTTGGGAAAATCATGCCAGGCATCACCCAGATATGGACGAAAAGAGAGGGGAAGGGAAAAGGAAAAATGGAAGGCATTCCAGATTGCTTAATCGTCATCGATTCTTCAGGAAGCATGATCAATCCCCGAAAGAGCCTCTCCTATGCTGTCCTGGGAGCAGCCTGCGCCACCAATGCCTACCTTTGCAATAATTCGAAGGTGGCCGTCTATAACTTTAGTGACGCCCCCATGGGCGGAAAAGATGTATTGAATTATACAGACCGACGCGAGGATATTTACAGAGTCCTTTGCAAGTATTTTGGCGGCGGGACGGCATTGGACTTGGAGGATTTGATGCCCTTCATCCAAGGGAAGAAGAAATTAGATCTCTTCATCATTACCGATATGAAAATTACCAACCTGGAGGCGTTGATCGGATTTTTTGGACAGATCCAGAACCGCGTGACGGCTGTTCACATCGGAGACAATCCTTATGCGACCCGATTCGAAAAGGCCTTTGAGAGAAGGAAAAACATCAGTATCTATACGGTGAAGCGGACAGAAGATATCCCCCACATTGTCCTTGGAAGGATAAGGGATTATTTTAATCCAAGCTACTCAAAAAAAACCTGACTCTTTCCCTTCAATTCCTGAGTGGTTCGGAGGTGAAAGCGAATGGGCTTGTTGTGAAAAAAATTATGGTGATCAAAAGTCTGCCGCTTACCAAAAACGTCCAAAAGGCATTCTATTTGGCCAAACCCACTAGATCTTTCGATACCGTATTCACAAAAGGTCTTTTGAAACGTATAACCTATTGATATTAATATAATAATTTAAAAGGGATCAGTTAGAGGAGGGCTGTAACTGATCCCTACCGGCACATCAACAGGGGGTGAAACAAGGAGGTGATACGGTTTGATGCGCCAGTTACTAATAAATAATACATTATGTTGATAAAGTCAACAATCAAACTGTTTTTGGCATAAGATTTGCTTTAAAACCATAACCATGAAACCAATACTATTAATGATTCTATTTATCTTTCTTATTCCTCAGATCTCTTTTGCACAGGTTTACAAGTGGGTCGACGAAAAAGGAGTAACACACTTTACGGACGATATGACCCAGGTTCCAGAAAAAAACCGACCTAAGGTCGAAGAGAGCGCCGAAACGCCTCAACAGGAAGGAGACACGAAGGGTGGAGGGGAAATAGCGCCTGAGAGAAAAGAGGACCGTTTCAAGGATCGATTGGGAAGGGAGGAAGATTATTGGAAAGGCCGTGTCGAGGAGTGGACAAGGAAACTAAGAGAACTACAGGATAAGTTTGAGGTCTTGAGAGCCAAATACAATGAATTGACAGAGAAGCATAACGACTCGAAAACCCAAATTGCAAGGACTGAACTCCGCAGGGAAAGAGACCAGGTCAAGAGTGAAATGGATCAATGTAAGACGCAAATTGAAGAGGCACGGGGCATGCTGGAGAAAAAGATTCCGGAAGAAGCTGAGCTTTATAAAGCGAAGCCAGAATGGGTAAAGCAGTGAAAGGATTTCATAGTCTCTAAAAAAAGTATCTATCCTGTAAGAAACGATTCAAGAACTGATAACTTCTTTTTATAAAAAGAGAAATCCCCTTATTCCTTTCTTAATATTCTTCGTCTAATAATCGTAATCGGACATTTTGTCAGATAGTATCGAGAAAATTTGCATTGGTATCATTTTTGCTTTCAGGTTCTGGCAGTACAAATATTAGCTATAGACGATAAAGGATTGACCAGAGGCCGGAGCGAGGCGGGGTCTAATATCGATAAGTGGAGAGATGGCACAAAAAATGCATTTTCATTTAGCTCCGATTTCGAGACGCTGATCAGAAATGGACAAGACGAATAGAAATAATCCCTCGGTTTCACAGACGAAGATGGGTGTCCTCTCTATTGAAAAGAGGAAGTACCCAAGGTTTTTCGTGGAATTGCCGCTAAATTATTCCCGTGCTGAGCGCAAAGACACACTTGGCGGGATGGTTGCCAATGCAAGCGAAGGGGGACTCCTTGTCTATCTACCCGAGAAGATCGAGATAGGAAGTTTATTAAAAATTGAAATTTTCTATGTGAGAGGCCTGGAACTAGACACAATTAAGGCGGTGGCGAAGGTCGTTTGGTGTGATTTGGCCGCGAGGGAAAGCTGGGGCGAGCACCGATATGGATTGCAGTTTCAATATATTGATCAAAACGATTTTAGTCGGTTATCAACATTGTTGAAGGAGGTTGGAAATTAAAGAATTGACTGCGATGAAAAAATATCTTCCCTCGGAGGATAGTGCACCGGAGAAAAAATATCTTGAACTATCTTAAAAAATTATTTACAAATAAGGGGGAATAGATGATTATATTCTATTCGGCTATCGTGGGGAGGGGGTCTTAGGTTTTTCGTCATACAGAATTCAAGTAAGGATCTCCCTTAATATGGCTTGAAGAAACGCCCGCCGGCATAAAAGGAACATCATGGTTGAATTGGATCAGCATGAAGGGAGATTTAGAGTCCTCCTCATCGGTGTCGGAAATAATTCGGAAGAAGAAAAGGACTTTTTCTGTCAGAATATTTCCAAGGCTTATCGTATTCCTTTTGCTGATGCAAGAAAGATTGTTGACCGTTGTCCTGTCATCCTCAAGAAGAATCTCTCTTTAAGAAAAGCTGAGTTAATCGCCAAAGCCTTCACGTCTTTCGGTGGATCGGTTTCTATCGAGGAAAAAAGACAAACTCCACGCGTCTCTCTTGAATTTCAGGAATTGGCCCCCCATCAGTTGGCCCTGGAATCCTCCTATGTTCAGAAGTCCCAAAGAGGAACCTGGAGCGTCACGGGAAGGGCCAGAAATATATCGGATGGGATGTTGAATGATACGTGGGTACTCATTCAACTTTTTGAAGATTTTGAAGAGTTCATTGCCTTTGAAGAAGCGCCACTCCCGATTAACCCTCTCCCTTCAGGACAAACCTCTCCTTTCAAGGTGATCTTTGAAGGAGATGATTCGCTTACAAGAATTTCCATTGCCTTTAAGAATGCTTCGGGACAACCCATCCCAGCAGTAGATAAAAGGAAAAAAGGGGAGCGCCTAAGAACCGATAAAGGAGCGGGACGGACTCTCTCCTCTCTCCGGATGGCACCCGTGTTCGAAGAGAAGTCCGAGGCCATTGAGTTCACAAGACCTCTGGAGATAATGATCCGAGAAGAGGAGAAAGAAATTTCAGGAGTCCCCCCCGTATCCTTGCAACAGGAAATGGAGCCAACCTTAAGTCAGGAAACAAGGGACCTGCGGGGAGAGGCAGAGAGAATCTCCGAGGAATCCCTTTTGCTGCCCGTTAAACCTATAGAGGAAATCCCGGAATCCTCCTCGACTTTGGTCAAAGAGGGCATCCCTGGAGGAGAAGAATCAGAGAAGACTTTGAGCCAAGAGACCACCTCACTTGAAGAATCGGGAAGAGCGGTCGAAGCGACTTTGGATGGGGTAGAACTGGCTTCCAGGGAAGACCAAGGGGCTGTCGAATCTCACCTGGGCACTTCGGTATTTCAAGAGGCCAGCCAATTGCTGAAGGAGATCACCGAAAGCCCCAAATTTCCAGAGGTCGAAGAGAAAACAGATCCTTGCTTCTCTTGGATAGGGTATTTTAGAGATGCGGTGGAAACTTTTTATCAAGCCTCCCGTGACGCTTTTTCGGTTTGGTTCGAGGAATGCCGAAAGAAGGGTGGTTTTGAGAGTTCTCTTCACGGGCTTTTGACCATTCTGGTACATTCCAGGTTCTATCAGGGGAGCGAATCAACCAAGGCATTGGAAAACACCCAAAAATTATTCCAGCTGATCGCGCAACCGAGCCTTCTCCTTGACCAAATACCGCCCCTGGAAGGGACGTCCTTTGTATCTGGAGAAGCCTGGAGAGACCTATTTCAGCGGGCACTTCCTAAGGTCCGTCAGGTTGGAAATGCCGTTCTAGAAAAGAAAGCGTGGAACGTTTTCGATCTGGAACGGATGATTCAAGTGATTCCTCAAATGGGGTATCAAAATAGCCGGATGGCCATCCGATGGATCAACGGATTAATCTCGGATGCTGTGGGAGTTGATTTTTCTGACACCCGGATCAGTATTGGGGAAGACCTTTACAGAGTTGCCTCGCGGCTGGGTATTGTGAATCCTCACCTCGACTATTATGAGAGCGGGAACTCCATGGGGGATACTAAAATTCAGTCTTTTGCGATAAGAGCTTTTCCTCATTATCCCGCAAAGGTGGAAGAACCGATGGCCTCGATGGGGGGGCCAGAAGAGCAAGGAGGACACTGTTTTCCTGTTCAACCATGGTGTGAGGGGTGCCTTTTCAAGACTTTCTGCCCAAAACTTTATCTTGACTTCAACCCGTCTGAAAAAGGGATGAGAGCTTGATTGAAGCCATAGTCCATGCGAACCCAGTCTTCAATGCCAGTAGGTTGGTTTTGCGTTCTCTTTTACGGCGGGCCAAAACCCTGACATGGAAAGGTAGTTCTCCGCCAGTGGGTTCTTGTTAGAATTGGATTGAAGTATTGGCAGAGATTCAACTCTTGGGGACTGGGGGCTTGCCTGTAGCGCTCCGTCGCCTTGCTAAAAGAATAAAAACATCTTATATTTAACGTATTTTCGAAGGAGTAAAAAAATGAGCGGGAAAAGCAGCTTTCCTTACCGCAAATATGATCGAAAGCCCCATCCCCATATTGTCAAACAGATTCTTGACGATAGCGAATTGATCGAGATGATGAAAGAGGTCCTTATTCAGGAAGGGAGGGCCTGTCCTTTCTGTCATCGAAAATTAAAGGGAGAATCCAAAGTAAAGGAAATTTGGTAAAGAAGAAGAAACAAAAAAAGAGATGATCCGTGACAGCTTAGAACCATCTCTTTTTGTTAATCAGATAGGACTGACCGACGGGCCTGAAAACAGTTTCCTTTGTCAGCTAACGGGCATTAAATGTTCTCATCCGGAAATTCCCGAACAAAAGAGAATTTCAGAGGGCTTAGAATGAACATTCTGGCTGAGCCACTTATCGCGTGTGCCGGGGAACCCGAGCTGGCAGAGACGATATCGACGGTCGCGGTAAAGGGGAGCCCGAGAACGAAAACGCCGCTACCAACAACCGCAGCAGCAACCCCAAGAGGTCTGGCAACAAGCAAATCCAATGCACTCCATCCCTGTGCAACAGGATCATCCTTCCCGAAGTAATCTGATGCCCATCCTGTCGAACAAAGACTGGCCATGACCAATGATAGAGTCAAAGATAACAGAAGAATCTTTTTGGGTCCTTTCATGAGAAGTTCCTCCTTTATGACTTACTTACTCAAATATAACCTATCAGAACTGGACAGAATTGTCAAACGTCTGCGGCGGCTATTTTATTTGTCAACCTCATCATCGGGCCAGCGCTAGGGGAGGACGAAGTTCCCGGTTTAGAAAGATGAGGCCATGAAAGCTGGTTACGTCCGTCTCTGCGTTAAGCTTGCAATTTTTCTGCCAATTGAATAAACTAAAAGACATTGTGTAACCTATTGAAATTTATTGATAAATATTTCTTATTTCTGTGAAAAAATCTCTTTAGCGCATTCCGGTAGTGACAAAGAGTGCCATCTGGATAAAAATTGTCCTTCCGGGGGAAAGCGAGTTTAGTAAAGGGTTTGAGGTTACTTTGGGCAAGGTACGGGGTACATGCTTCTGCAGACAAAAAATGGGCTAACGGACATGATATTCATAGTGCAAAGTGAGGACTCGATTCTATCTAAATGCTCTCTGAAACCGTTGTTTGTTCTGCGGAAAGGAAGGAGATTCCCACCGTCGGGAGCCGGATGGCGCACCTCGGATAGCCTGTAATACAACAATCAAATTGTACTGACTGTTGTTGACAGGGTATTTCCTTTCTAATTATCCTTAACCAATGCAATCTTATCGGGGAGATTTGATCGAAATTGACGGATCTTATGGGGAAGGGGGAGGGCAGATCTTAAGGACAGCCCTTGTCCTCTCGGCTATCCTGAAGAAACCGTTCGCGCTCTCCCACATCAGATCCAAGAGAAAGAATCCGGGTCTTCAAGCCCAACACCTGGCAGCCGTGGAGGCTTTGACTCGGATCACAGAAGCTGAAACGCAAGGGGTTAAATTTGGATCCCAAAAAATTACTTTCATTCCCCAAAGGATTCTTTCCGGAATATATCAATTTGAAATAAGAACAGCAGGGTCTGTCACCCTTCTCCTTCAGGCGATTTTCCTGCCCCTTTGCCACTCAGAGGGAATTTCGAGGGTGACCTTGATCGGCGGTACTCACGTCCAGTGGAGCCCTTCGTTTCATTATTTTTCCGAGGTTTTCTTGCCCACCCTCGAGAGGATGGGAGTTTCTGCCCGGGCTGGCATTGAAAAGTGGGGATTCTATCCCAAAGGGGATGGGAGAATTCAATTAACAATCAATCCCGTTCGCGAATTAAAGCCGATCTCGTTGGTTGACAGAGGATCACTGAAGAAGATCCGTGGGATTTCGGCTATCTCAAACCTTCCCAGACATGTGGCAGACAGACAGAAGGAGCAAGCTCTAAAAAGAATTCAAAGTGAACTGCAGGTCGAGGGAGAAATAACTATCCTGGATAATGTCCCATCGAACGGGAGTGGTTCTTTCCTGTTTCTGTTAGCTGAATACGAGAGGGGTCTTGCGGGTTTTTGTTCTTTAGGGGTTAAGCGAAGGCCAGCCGAAAAAGTGGCTGATGAAGCCGTAGATTGCTTGAAGGACTATCTAGCATCGGACGGTTGCATCGACCCTTATTTGGCCGACCAGATTGTCCCTTTCATGGCTCTGGCAAGGGGGAATTCTTCCTTCACTACCACACGAATCACAGAACATCTTGTCGCCAACCTGTGGGTTATCCAGCATTTCTTGGATGTGAAGATTTCGAGAAAAGGAGAAACGGGAATGAGTGGAAGAGTTGAATTTCTCAATAAATAGCAATACTTGACTTCATGCTCCCGACATATTAGAATGGGTAAGAAAAGGAGGAATAAATTAATAAAATTTACGGTAATATCATTGGCCTAAAACCGAATCAGATCAAAAGAATTGAGCATATTTATCGAAGGAAAATCTCTCCTCAAAAGGTTGTTACGTCCGAAGTCGCTCGCCTCCTGATTGAACTCTCAAACGAAATAAGACGCCAAATAGGCATCCTTGTGGGCCGCAGAGGGTCCATCGAATTTGTCATCGTGGGAGATCAGAGGGGGATGACGATTCCTGATCTGTCGCGTTTCAGATCAGGAATCCTCAGGCTGAGAGGCCTTCGCCTCATTCACACTCACCTGCAGGGAGAACCGTTGACAGGAGAGGACTTGACAGATCTTGCTCTTCTGAGACTGGACATGATGGTGGCACTTAATGGAGACGGGAAGAATTCCTCGGGGTGGTTCCATTCCGCGCACCTCCTCCCCGATAATCCAGCTAAAAAGGTCTGGGAAGTTAATCCTCCTTCATCCATAGATGATGTGGACGTCGATTTCTTGAAATGGATTCAATCCCTCGAAGATGAATTTCAAAGAGGACAAAGATCGATTCCTCTCAAGGGTGCAAAAGAGAAAGCCATCCTCATCAGTGTCAGCAAGGAAAGCAGGGAGAAATTAGAAAATTCAATGGAGGAATTGCAGGAACTGGCGGAGTCAAGCCGGGTGTTTATTGTGGATTCCATTATCCAGCGACCTCAAAATATTTCACCAACGACTCTGATGGGAGAAGGGAAGTTGAAAGAATTGTTGGTCAAATGCATGCAATTAGGGGTTGATTTGATTATATTTGACCAGAATTTATCTCCGGGGCAGATGGCGACCATTTCTGATTTGACCGAACTGAGAGTCCTTGATCGAACCCAACTGATCTTAGATATTTTTGCCCAGCGGGCAAACACCATGGATGGAAAGATCCAGGTTGAATTGGCGCA
>Ga0316613_10002889_pt1 | contig 10906 bp, 12 predicted proteins | sample OWC_soil_day10_C_2_FD_207647 | JGI IMG/M metagenome (GOLD analysis project Ga0316613, IMG submission 207647) | Wetland soil microbial communities from Old Woman Creek delta, Ohio, United States - OWC_soil_day10_CT_b | ecosystem: Environmental > Terrestrial > Soil > Wetlands | place: USA: Ohio... | reverse complement strand
ACCTCGGTCGATGAATTTCTCCTTCGCATCTCTTTGCCGACAAAACTCTAGCGCCTCTCCCATTGATCTATCGGTTAAATATCAAACATTCCGTTGATATTTAAACAAAAAGTTGATATTTTTCGCTTGCCCCGGCGGTACCCTCCACTATTTAACTTGAAATGGATTACTCGTGAGCGACGCAAATCTCGACACCAGGGAAGAAAGGCATCTGGTTTTCAAGGTATTGAAAGCCACACTGGAAGCGCTTGGCAGCATCGTGGGACGCAATACGGAATTGGTGCTGCATGATCTCACCACACCAGAAAGCTCGGTCATGGCGATTGTGAATGGCCACATTTCCGGTCGTACCGTGGGCAGCCCGATCCTTGCCGGCCCGAAGCAAGATCTGGGGTTTGCTGCAGTGTTGCAGTCGCCTGCGGGCGCGGAAAACTACGATCCGGTGGTGATTCAGGATTACCCGACCACCAGTATCAGCGGTGGCACGCTGCGCAGCTCAACCGTGGTTTTCAGGGATGCCAATGGCCAACCCTATGCCAGCCTTTGCATCAATGCCGACCTGAGCGGGATTACGGCGGCACAGGCTTGCCTGGCGCAGCTTTTGGGCGATGCCCCAAAAGTCGAACCCAAAGTGATTGAACAGCCGGATATGGAATTGCTGATGACCGAGATCATCCAAGCCGCACTTGCAAATTCCAATACGCCCAACAAGTCCATGAACAAGAAAGCCAAGCTTGAAGCGGTCCGGCAAATGCAGGAGCGCGGCATCTTCATCGTCAAGGGCGGGGTCGAGAAAGCCGCAGTGGCGCTCGGTGTAACCCGATACACAATTTACAACTATCTGGATGAAATTCGAGCGCTCCAGGCCGTTAGTTCCCGAAAGGATTGAGATGCCAATTTCAGAGATCAAACGCTACCCAAGTGATCTGCCATTCCCTTTCTCCAAGGCGGTTGAAGCTGGAGGTTTTCTATTTTTATCCGGCCAGGTCTCCATGTCAGAAACCGGCGAGCCAGTCTTCGGGGATATAAAAACCCAGACACGTAACATCATGGCAGGGATACAGGGCACCTTACTTGCCTGCGGTTCGGATTTGGATGCCGTCGTCAAAGTAACGGTTTGGCTTTCGGACATGAAGCACTTTTCGGATTTCAACCAAGAATACAGAAGCTATTTCCCCAATGGCTTCCCCACCCGGTCAGTAGTCAGTTGCAATTTGGCATTCGGTCTGGATGTTGAAATAGAAGTCCAGGCGCTCCAGAAAACTCATTAACGCTCTATCGGAATCCTTTGCCATGTCCCTGCATATTCAAACTCCATTGTTCGAATCCCGCTCCTTGAGTGCTGCGGCTCGGCGTTCCGTTTGGCTCAAGCTAGAGGCCCTGCAACCATCCGGATCGTTCAAACTCCGGGGAATGGGTCATGCCTGCGAGACTTATCTGGCACTTGGCGCACAACGCTTCGTGTCCTCATCGGGCGGGAATGCCGGTCTTGCAGTGGCCTATGCCGGCCGGCGACTGGGCGTGCCTGTTACCGTAGTGGTTCCGGAAACCACCACAGAGCGTGCAAAAGAGCTGCTGCATCAGGAAAACGCCGAAGTCGTGGTTCACGGGGCTTCTTGGCAAGAGGCTAATGCGTACGCCCAATCACTGCTTGGCTCTAGCGATGCATTTCTGCATCCGTTTGACGATCCCTTGCTCTGGCGGGGGCATGCGTCGATGATGGATGAAGTTGCACAGGCTGGCCTCAAGCCTGATGTGATTCTGTTGTCCGTGGGCGGCGGGGGGCTGCTTTGTGGCGTTGTGGAAGGCATGCATCGCAACGGCTGGCAGAATATCCCGGTGCTTGCAGTGGAAACCGAAGGCACCGCGTCATTCAATGCCGCAATCAAAGCCGGGCAGGTGGTGGAGCTGGAACGTATCAGCGGTGTTGCCACCTCCCTGGGGGCCAAGCGCATCTGCGACCGGGCATGGCAATGGAGCCAAACGTACCCGATCCAAAGCATTGTGATATCCGATTCAAGCGCACTCGATGCGTGCGAGCGTTTTCTGGCGGACCATCGCATCCTGGTCGAGCCGGCTTGCGGTGCCAGTCTTGCTCTTGCCTGCGAGAACCACCCGGCACTGGAACCGTACCAGAACGTGTTGGTAATCGTATGTGGCGGCGCCACTGCGAGCATTGATCAAATCCGAAATTGGGCAAAATCCTGCTGACCCGCTAAGCCAACGGATTGCCAAAGAGAATAGCAATGACAGTAAAACAATATCTGGCCACCCCAAAACTGATGGTCTGTAGCGCCAAAATTCTGGCAATCATTTGTGCAAAAACCACGATCTTGCGGCTGGATCGCACAATCTTCCACCCCCAGGGCGGTGGGCAAAAAGCCGATAAGGGCTTGATCGGCAGCGCCGTGGTCACGCACGTTACCCACAATGCCGATTGTGTCGACCACCAAGTTGAAAGCGCGGAGGGGCTGGCGGTGGGTGACACGGTTCAGATCAAGCTGGATGAAGACTGGCGACGGCTGAATGCGGTTTACCACACGGCAGGGCATCTGCTGGCCGCCGTTGTTGAGGCGATATACCCCGGTTTGCATGCCGTATCGGGCCACCAATGGCCCGGAGAAGGACGCGTAGAGTTCAGTGGGAACACTCCGGCTACCCAGATCAGTGCCGAGGAAATCCATGCCCGACTCACCGCCGATCTGGCCCAATCCCTCTCCGTGACAATCGAGAGCGACCCATTTCAGACCCGCACCATCCGGATCGGCGATTACCCCGCCATCCCCTGCGGCGGAACCCATGTCGGCCAGCTGGGAGAAATAGCCAGCATCCTGGTCACCGGGATCAAAGCCAAAAGTGGTCGAATCAGGATCAGTTTTGAGGCACAGCCAAGCCCTGGCCACCCGCAAGCGTCGTTTACGAATCTTGAAGTTCGGACCTGATTATTGGCCCCGATACCGGTATTTCTGAAATACCTTGTTTAAAGAATGGAGTTCATGATGAGTGAATCAATCACCGTCAATCTAAGTGCAGTCCTCAACTCTGGCACCAGCTCCGGTACAAATGGCACAGGAAAGGGTGGCGTTGTCGGTCAGATTGAAGCGTTGAAAAATAAGCTCAAGGAGCTCAACAAGGAGATGGCGGAAACTGTGAAAGTACCGAGCAAAGCGGCCCAAGAGAAAGTCAAGATTCTACAGGCACAGATTCAGCTCGTTCAGGCCCAGATTTCCGAACTTGAAAAACGGCAGGCACAGTCGGAAAGCAACAAAGCCAGCGTACAGCCGGCTCAGGCAGAGTCTTCACGCAGCGTAAATTCAACAAACAAAAACAACCAGACTCTCGGCAATATTGTGGACGAGTACATGTAGCCAAGTCCAGCCCGAGTCGGTAAGGCAGTAATTGGTCTTGGGAAACGGATAATTGACAGCTAACTGCTGCATTGCGGTCGAATTGCACTTGATGTACCAGTGACCGCTAAGGCCGAAGTCCCGCCCATGATCCCATCGTTAGTTTCGTACGGTGCCATCGATCACCGCTGGCATGGCTCCGCGCATAATTTCGATAAACCGGCGCAGTTTTGCAGGATAAAAGCGTGCGTAAGGATAGATCAAATACACGGGCAACGGCGCGGCTTGCCAGTGCGGTGACAGCCGTTGCAGCCGACCTGCGGCAATATCTTCAGCCAGCAACCATGCCGATCCGACACAAACCCCCAGCCCTTCTACTGCAGCGCTGCGCAGTGCGTAAAGACTATCAGTGCTCATGCGGGGGCGGATGGCAATACGCCGGGTTTCACCCGTCACAGAGTGGGTCAGCGATATCTCATTCCGGTAGTAAGTACGCAGAGCCAACCAGGGCAAGCTGGCAAGCTCGGCAGCATGTTCCGGTATCGGCGCGCCGTTCAGTATCGATGGTGAAGCCACCACGATGCGCGGTACCTCAGACAGCCTGATGGCAACCATCGCGGGATCGTGCACTTCGCCAACCTGAATGGCACAGTCGATACCGTCAGCGATGAAGTCCTGGTTATCGTCATGCAACAGCCATTCCACCGACACCTGTTTATAACGACGAAGGTATTCCGCCAAAGGTTTGACCAATGCTTGCTGACCAAAGGCATGAGGGGCAATCACCCGCAACGTACCTTCCGGCTCCTCACCTGACCCGCGCAAATCTGATTCAAAGGTTTCCCAATTCGCCAGGAGTTCCTTGGCACGCACATAGCAACGTTCACCATCCTCGGTAAGACGCATGCTGTGGGTTGAACGCTGCAACAAGTGCAGGCCCAGTGATCGTTCAAGAGTCTGCAATCGTCGGCTGACCGTGGGTTGCGTGGTATTCAGTTGAGCTGCCGCGGCCGACAGGCTGCCCGCTTCGACAATGCGCACGAAAGTCTGCATTAGCTCGATGCGATCAATCGGGCCTGCCGGCAGGACGGCTGCGCCCGGAGCGGCCGGCGTTGAGTGCGCGGGGGTAGACGGATCGAGCGTTTGAATTTTTGTCATACGCACAATGTATAACAAATGTGCATTGTTCGGTACTACCGCTGCATCGATATTCTGCACAAAATGGCGTCCACGTTTAATTGAATCACGGCGGACAACATGGCTTCCATACAGAATACGAATATAAGCAGCGGTATTGTGCTGGCACCCCACGCAGCGACCCATCTGCCTGCTCCGCTGGTACTGTTACTGGCATCGGGAGCAGGGCTGGCGGTGGCCACGCTGTATTACAGCCAGCCGATGCTGGGCGTGTTGGGCGCAAGCATCGATGCTTCCAACCGTGCCATCGGCCTGGTTCCCACCCTGACTCAACTGGGTTATGCACTGGGTATTTTGCTGCTGGCTCCGCTGGGCGATCGCTATGATCGGCGCAAGATCATTCTTGCCAAGGGCGCGGTATTGATCGCTGCATTGCTGCTTGCTGCTTCGGCATCCGGCATCAAGGGTCTGCTACTGGCCAGTCTGGTTATCGGTTTAGCTGCCACCCTGGCCCAGGATATTGTTCCTGCCGCAGCCACGCTCGCACCCGAAGCGCATCGTGGCAAAGTGGTCGGTACGGTGATGACCGGCGTGTTGCTTGGTATTTTGCTGTCGCGCGTGATCAGCGGCTTTGTGGCCGATCATTTTGGCTGGCGGATCATGTTTGCGGGCGCGGCAGCCAGTATTGCGCTGATTTGGCTGGCCATCTGGCGCGGCCTGCCCAAGTTCAAGCCCACCACCGAACTGGCCTATACCGCGCTGCTCGGATCGCTGGGCGACCTTTGGAAACGCCATGGTGCATTGCGTCGCGCAGCATGGGCACAAGGTTTGATCTCCATTGGCTTCAGCGCGTTTTGGTCCACCTTGGCGATCATGTTGCACGGCGCACCGTTTCATCTTGGCAGCGCAGCTGCCGGTGCATTTGGTTTGGCCGGTGCCGCAGGAGCATTGGCCGCCCCCGTCGCCGGGCGTATTGCCGACCGGCGCGGACCTGAACTCGTGACGCGATTGGGTGCAGCGCTGACCGCCCTGGCTTTTTCGACAATGGCTTTGTCACCCCTGTTGGGTGCACATGCCCAGCTATGGCTACTGATCGCCTGTGCCATCGGTTTTGATCTGGGTGTTCAAGCCACGTTGATTGCCCATCAAACCCTTGTTTACAGCATTGAACCTGCCGCCAGAAGTCGCCTGAATGCCGTGTTGTTTGTCGGCATGTTTATTGGCATGGCTGCGGGTGCGGTTTTGGGCAGCCTGTTGTTTGCTCAATGGGGCTGGATGGCAGTCACCGCATTAGCAACAACGTCTGCATTGGCGGCGCTGGCAGTACGCCTGTGGCCTGAACTGAAGCGTGCAAATTAAAAACAGGCTGCATACGTTTTTAAATCGCCCATATCGGGTTGGGGCACGGAGTACGCGTTCGTCGAATGGATAAGCTGCCTTTCAGGCCAACGTTTGGCCGAATGGCAGCTTAGCGCGGCATTGCTCACAGAGACGCCTGGCTGGCTGAATATCGGCAATGGTCGAACTGTTGCCTGCGATGGAAACAGCGGGGCAGATCCTCGGCCAGAGCCGTCAATCGACTGACAGGGTCAACTGGTCAGCAATACAACAGTAAGCCGCTTCTCGATGGTGAAATGGACACCAAGGCAGTTTCCCTGTGGCGATGCAGACCACAGCCCAACCCTGCTTCCGGGGTTCGATGGAAGCACTCTGTATGCTCGTACGCGATATTCAGGCGGCTAGCGGCCAAGTTGCCACCGTTCAACAAATATTCTTGCATCAGCCAACAACCATTCAAAATCTGCCGCGAATCCAGAGGCGTCTGCAAGAAATTCCGCCTCTCCCCCAACAAGAGGATTCTGACGCCGTGCTCGCCGAGACATGCGGCTTAAAACATCGGCGATCCCGTCCAATTCCGCATAACTCTGTAACCAATCCTCCTGTGCCATCAATCGCATCGCAAAACCGGCAGACTCAGGCAGTTCATCCAGGCGCGCCTTAATCTGACGATAGACCGACTGGCAAAATATCGGGAGCGGGTCCGAGTGAAATCGCTCCCAATCACGCGCTAGAACATGATCGTAAAAAATGTCCACCAACACACCCGCATATCGCCGACGCTCTTGCGATATCCGCGAACGACTACGAAGAAAAGCGGGATGGGTTTCGACAAATCCGTCGATTGCACGGTGCAACGCGACCCCTTGGGCCAAGTCCGTTGGCAAGCAACCGGGCAGGATCCCTTTGATCCAGTCCCCGATAACGCCACCGACCATCAAAGCGGGTGTTCTTTCAGCAAGAACGGCATGTGCCAGGAAATTCATCAGATCACTTTAACAAGTTTTTGCGTACAACCTTTCAGAAATGCGGTGATTAATCCACACCCGGTGATTTGTAGTGTGGACTTCCGGAACCAGGTTTCTCGCTTGAGCGGCAGCTATAGCCAGCTACCCACTCCGATTCTCACTGTGTTGGCTTGTTTGTTCGTGCTTGTTCAATCGCAAGCCGCTCTATTGCTCCGGCACGAAGTCCATCCAGCTGCTTGTTCAGACCGTTGGGGTCAAGTAGCGGATGTGGTTGGCCCGGCCTGCGTGTTTTCAGAAGCTCTTTAGCTTCGGTTAATCCAGTGCTGAAGGGGTGGGCGGTCAGATGCACGCTAATCGGATTCCTGGAAGCGTTCACCATGGTCTTGATGCGATCAACGCTAGCGATATAAGCCTCGACCTGTTCGGCCCCGTCAATCGCATTCAGCCCCAATCCGCCAATGGTGATGGCACGATAGATCTTGTTGCCATCCTTCACATCCATTGCATATGAGGTCGTTCCCCACGTGTGGCCGGGCGTTGCATAGGCATAAAATTTGGTATCTCCCACTGTCAGCACGTCGCCATCTTTGACAATAATGTCCGCAGCCGCAGGCATCGTCCACGCTCCCGGTTTGCCCTGTGATTTTTGAGCATCGGCTTGGGCTTCGCGCCACCCTTCTTCAGTCATGACAAATTTGGCATTGGTCAGCGCTTTGAGTTTGGATACCCCTCCTACATGATCGAAGTGACCATGTGTCAGCAACACCATTTTGATGTCGGCCGGATTAACGCCAACCTTTTTGATGTTGTCGATGAGTTGGTCGGTATACGGTTCGTACAAGGTATCAATCAGTACCGGACCATCACTGGTCTTGATCAACCACGCCGAAACCCAGCAAATGCCGACGTTATAGACATTGTCGAATGCCTGGTACGGTTCGATGGCTTGGGACTGCGTGTCGTTCATCCAACGCTTCAGTTCCGGCGGCATTTTTCCGGTACGCCCGAAATCGTTGAAAAGCTTGTCAATCGTCGCTGACGGACAGCCGGCCAGCGAGGGCGTTGTGGTATTGGGCATGGAAGCAATCGGTGGTTGGGTTTGGGCGTGAGCAACACTCCCAGCGATGAGTGAGGATGCAGCAAGAAGAGCGCGCAGTTTGTTCAACATTTTCATTCCTTTGTGAAGAAGGGATGGAATGAAGTATGGTTGCCATATTCGAACGAATAAATACTGGAATATGCATTCCAAGATTGCATATTCCGATCATTACAGGTGGTTTATGGATCGCTTCGTGGCCATGCGGGTGTTTGTGGATGTGGTCGATTTGGGCAGCCTCACGGCGGCGGCGAACAAGCTGGATATATCGCGGGCGATGGCCACACGTTATATCGCCTCTCTGGAAAAATCGCTTGGGGCACGCCTGCTGCATCGCTCCAGCCGCAGCCTGGGTTTAACCAGTGCGGGCAACGATATCCTGCCGTACTGCCGCCAGGTTCTGGCGCTGACTGATGATATTGACTCCGTGGTAATGAGCAAGAATGCTGAGCCGCATGGCCTGATCCGTGTCGCGAGCAGCATTTCCTTTGGTCAATCCTATTTGGCCGAGGCCATGTCGCGCTATGCGGCGCAATACCCCAAAACCTCAGTCGAAATGGTGTTGGCCGACCGTGCGGTTAATCTTGTTGAAGAGCGAATTGATCTGGCCGTTCAGGTTGGCAATGAATTGGAGCAGGGACTGATTGCCCGCCTGTTGACCCGCTGCCCCTCCGTGGTGTGTGCTGCGCCCAGCTACTTGGCGCGCAGGGGTATTCCACAGCAGCCCAAGGATCTTGTTCAGCATAATTGTCTGAACCATACGCGTCTGGGAAAAATCTGGCGCTTTGGCACACCATCGGATTCCCCGGCGGATTCCGAACCTGAAGAAGTATCGGTATCCGGGAATTTCGCAGCAAATGACACGATGGTGCTGCTGCATGCCGCCCTGGCCGGAGAAGGCGTTGTCCACTTGCCGGCTTTTACCACGATGGCGCACATTCGCTCCGGGGCCTTGGTACACTTGCTTCCGGGCTACAGGATGCCGGAACTCGGTGTTTATGCGCTCTATACTTCGCGCAAGCATCTGCCTGCGACCACACGCACCTTGCTGGATTTTCTGCTTAAGGATCTGGCGCACGCGCAGGACTACGGTTGATTCGCAAGGCAAAATGACAAAAGCCAGGCGCAATGACTGGCTTTTATTTCTGATGCAGTATTCGTCTTTCAGCGTCGAGATGCCTTGCACTGCTCCAATCATGAGCTCAACATGCGTTTCAACCGTTCTACACATGCACAGTCACGAATAGTCCTGCATCGCCTGCGCGACCAGCAGGGTATCGGTGAATTGCTCGAAGGCAACAATTTTCCCACCGACAAGGCGCCACACATGCGTCACACGGGCCCGCATCGGCTTACCGGTCTTTCGGTAGATACCCGAGTAAGTTCCGACGCCAACCTGTTGCTCGCCACCGTCAATAATTTGCTCTAGCGAAAAGTTGTAGCCCTCCCATTCGTTGCCAAGTACGGCGAAGACATTGGCAATGACCTGATCCGGACCAATCCAGGTGCCTGCGCATGGGAAGCCGGCCATCTCAGTCCAGACCACATCAGGGGATACGTCTGCCATCATAGCGGCGATGTCCTGGCGTGCCGATGCTGCGTAGTGCTCTGCGACGATTTGCAGATTGGTTTTCATATGAGTCTCCTGATTCAGATGGCGCAGCTACCGGCATTACAAGCGAACGCTTCCTCTGCGGGGGTAACTGCAGCTGAGTTTGTCCGGCTGCGCAGCCAGTCCTGAAAATCTTGCGGACGCCCCAAGAAGCTTGAAAACTCGACCGCCTGAAAGACGCCGCTGCTTTCGAGCACGAAGCTGGGGAATCCCTGAGCACCGATCTGCGCCATGAAAGCCCGGGTTTCATGGAAATGAGCCTGAACCCCCTTGCCAGACTTGTGATCCAGCGCTTTGGCGAAACTGGCTGGATCGAGGCCGAGGCTTGCAGCCACTTCAATCAGGACTGCTCGATCAGCAATGCGGCGCCCCTCGACATAGTGCGCAATTTGCAGTTGCGCGAGCATGTCCAGCCCACGGCCAGCAATCGTTTCGGCGGCCAGCATGGCAGCAGTGGGTGGCTCCGAATCAAACACGGCCGTTGTGTCACACAACAAGCCTTCAAGGTAGCCCTTACCGAAATGCTGCCCGCTCACCTGCGCAATCCGCGCGTCATGCTGCTTCACGAATTCGCGCAGCTGCGGTGTCACGGCTTGGCGGCGTGTGCCGGTCATCATGCCGCCACCGTGTGGGTGCACGCTGAGAATTTCGCGGGCAGCCTTCACCAACGAAGCGGCACCGTAGCACCAGCCGCACAGCGGGTCGTAGATGTAATGCAGGATCATCGTATTCATGGTTCAGGTCCGTTTTTTCGAAGCACCATCTGTTGGATGGAGGAAGATGAATGCTGTAGCTCGCCCCCCCCCCACAGAGCGTGGTGCGAGCCACCTTCAATTCAGCGAATTACCACTGCATTTCACCCTTGTTGACCTTGGCGCCGATGTCGAGTGCGATACCCAGGCCGGCTTGCGGATAGGCCTTCTTCATGGCTTCAATCAGTTCAGCAGCCGTCTTGGCTTTGGCGGCTTCCACATCAAAACGTTGCAGGTATTCACGGGTGTAGCGCACGGCACTGAGATCCAGCGTAGTACCGGCCGCCATGTGGCCAGGCACGACGGTCGCAGGCTTGAGCGCTTCAATTTCGTCGAGCTGGGCGAACCAGGCCTTGCGTTCGCTTGCCTTCTGCGTATCGGCCGTCCATACATGCAGATTGCCAAAAATGGCGACGTTGCCGGCAATGGTCTTGATCGACGGAATCCACACATAGGGGCGATGGGCCAGCTCACCGGTGGTGCCGCGCACCTCGATGATTTCGCCGTCAACACTCAGGGTTGTGCCTTGAAGCAGATCCGGAACGACTGGCTTTTGCGGCGCATTGGCTCCCATTTTGGGTGCCCAGAATGCCACTTTGCCAGCCAGTTTGGCTTCGATTTTCTCGCGCACGGCGGGGGTGCTCAGCACTTGAGCG
>Ga0316613_10002888_pt1 | contig 10906 bp, 11 predicted proteins | sample OWC_soil_day10_C_2_FD_207647 | JGI IMG/M metagenome (GOLD analysis project Ga0316613, IMG submission 207647) | Wetland soil microbial communities from Old Woman Creek delta, Ohio, United States - OWC_soil_day10_CT_b | ecosystem: Environmental > Terrestrial > Soil > Wetlands | place: USA: Ohio... | reverse complement strand
ATGGTAAATAAAATATAATTCAAAAGAAAATAAATAATAAAATTGTATTAATTTTAAAAAATACGCCTTTAAAAAATCAGGTTGATGACAAGGTGACAGAAAAGAAACGTTACCGAGTGTCCTCGTCTGCTATCACCCATCTATGTAAGGAAAACATAAAAGGAGAAATGCTTGTGAAGCTTAATCTTAATTGTATATTATGCAATCTAAAACAAGTTTTAACAGTAACAGATTTGGTTAATTTAGATATTGATAGCAAAGAAGTAATTATGCGTGAAGTTCTTGGCTATTTACATGATACTAATTATAAAAGATCCAACCCTGAAGTTATTAAAGGAACTTGGGATATTATTACTAAGCACATTAATAATACGAATCCTTATGGAGAAATCAAAAGTTATTATAATAGGCAAGTCATTAATAGCGCTGACAAGATACGAAATTTGATCAATCAATCGGACGATAAGTTTAATGTTGCATTGAAGATTGCTATTACTGCAAATCTGATCGACTTTGCTGCTAGCCATACTTTTGATGAAAAAATGCTACTTAAAAAAATAGATACCATTAACGAGAAAAATATGGCTATTGATGATAGTGAAAAATTATATAAAAAATTAAAGACCGCAAGAAAGCTCCTCTATTTAGGGGATAACTGCGGTGAGATAGTAATTGATAAAATTTTTATTGAATACATACATGCGGAATTCCCAAATATTAAAATTTATTATGGGGTTAGAGGAGAGCCGATTGTTAATGACGTTACAGTAGAAGATGCAAATATGGTGCAAATGAAAGACGTGGCCAAAGTAATTAGTAATGGTGATGGATCACTTGGTACCGTAATCGAGAAAACTAGTGCCGATTTTAGAGATGTTTTTTATAAAGCTGATGTAATAATTGCTAAAGGTCAGGGAAATTATGAGAGTTTGAGCGAAATTGATCGCAATCAAATATTCTTTCTTTTCATGGCAAAATGTGATGCCGTGGCAACTTCATTAAATGTAGCTAATCTATCAATTGTTTGTGCTGAGTATCAGAACAAACAATTAGGATAATTTAATAAATAAAGTGATGGAAAAGGAGCATCCGCCTATTTGAGAACAAGAAGGGGCGGCCACACTAATTCCTGAACTGATCCTTGCCTAATAGTTCATTCTTAGTGCGATAGCCCCTTGCGTTCTTGGAGTGGGTTTCTTTCTACAATTAAATTAGCTTTTTTTGAAACTTCCACAGTCTGTACATTCAACAGTAGTTGCCTTTTGAGAATGTTTTACTACCTGAATTTTGTCTAAAGTACAGTAGTTATCTTCTTTACAATGAAATGAACATTCTGTTACTGAACAACCTATGCTTGAATTATGGTTCATGTTGAGTTCCTCCTTGAATATTAAGATTAATAGAAACATGATTATTTTGCGCGTACTAAATGATAATTATGCATAGAGATTTGCTAAGGTAAAACACGAAAAAATTTTTTAAAAAATAAATTGTATTTTTATGCCCTAAACGTATCAAAGGAGAAATTACAATGATAAAATAAACTTTTAAAATAGAAAATATCCCTGCAATTTTATGGGGTAGTAAATCAGATAAGTTATTCGTAGTGGTGCATGGTAATATGTCAAATAAGTCAGATGATGCGATTGTTTCTTGGAATAGTCCGACTGCCATTCTCTATGGTTCAGAAGATAATTTATGTGAGTTTGATATGGTATCTGCCTTTATAAAACGCTTTAACTGCGATTTGCAAGTAATGGAGCATGGAGAACACTATTTCCACACTGAAGAACAACTAGAATTTTTCAGACAGTGGCTGGGAAACAGAATCAATAAAAGAACCATTTATATGAAAACAGCAGAACGTGATAGTATCTGAAAATGATTTAATAGGAAAATAAAGAGGGATGGTATGGAACAAATTTTAAGTCAACAATCAATGAAGCAGGTATTTTGGCAAAAGTGTGCAGTGCGGGCATTTTTCTTTATCGGTGGCTTTGGTGCGGCTTCTTGGGCACCGTTGGTTCCATTTTTGAAAGCGCGACTAGCACTCGGTGAAGATGTTCTTGGTATGATGCTGCTTTGTATCGGAGCTGGTTCATTGATTACGATGCCGCTTTCTGGTGTTATGGTAAGACGTTTTGGAGGCAAGAAGCTGCTTAGGACTGCGGCTCTTTTTTATGCGCTTTTATTACTTATATTATGTACGGTTTCGAATTTTTGGCTTTGTGTGGCGGCTATGCTAATTTTTGGCGGAGTTATGGGAACCATTGATGTCGTTGTGAATATTGCCGCGGTTGTCTTAGAGAAGGCTACTGGACAACGGTTGATGTCAGGATTGCATGGTATGTGGAGTGTAGGCGGATTTGTCGGTGCAGGCGCATTTGGGCTGCTACTCAAGTCGGGTATTACTGCATTTGGTGCTACTCTTTGCGCGGCAGTGCTTATTGTAATCTTAGCATTGGCTTTTGCCAGATTTATTTTTGAGGAATCTAACGGTGGAATGGAAAGTTCATCTGCTTTTGCTGTGCCGCATGGTGTCGTTATATTTATCGGCATTGTAGCGATGATTTCTTTTCTGGTCGAAGGGGCGATCATGGATTGGAGTGGTGTTTTTCTGATCTCGGTGCGTGGAATGGATATGTCATTTGCCGGTGCAGGATTTTCAGTATTCTCTTCTTCTATGCTCATGATGCGGCTTGGAGGAGATTATCTCGTAAAACGCTTTGGTGGCAAAAAAGTCGTATGCATAGGAAGTTTGCTGGGCGCCACTGGGTTTCTGTTCGTGATCTTTGCCGATTGGATACCCTTGGAATTCGGCGGGTTTTTCTTGATCGGTCTTGGTATGGCAAATATTGTACCAATATTTTTCTCTCTTGTAGGGCGGCAACAGGTTATGCCAATCAATATCGCTGTCTCTGCCGTGAGTACGCTAGGATATCTTGGTATCCTCATGGGACCAGCTCTCATCGGTTTTATCGCCCATCAGACGAATCTAGTGTTTTCTTTTGGACTTCTTGCAGGCTTACTATTACTAGTGGTAGGCATTGCGAAATATGTGTATCGAGTGCTGGAATTTGAGTGTATGAGGTAGATAGTTGTAATAAAAATTTGTAATTCGAAAATAGGTGTATTTTTAATTGCTATAGATGGTGGATTTGCTGTTATAGGGCTGATTCTATCACTTATTTTTTTTTTGGATAACTTTTGGGACAGGGTGGTTACTGATAAATGGTGTGTTCTTAATTATTTATGGGATATCCTCCGAAACACCGGGCGCAGTTATGATCAATTATGCGATTCGAGAATATTTAGCTGTTTTAAAAATGTTGATGTTGGAGATTGGTAAATAGAATATATACAGTAAAAAAGGAAACTCCTGCTGGATTCTGTATGAATCTGGCAGGAGTTTTGGGTGCTCATGAGAATGTGTAAGTTTCATATAAATTTTAAGGAGAAGTTAACAAAGAAGAGTGTCCCTATTTACTTTTATTATATTGTATGTTTTTTTCTAAATCATAAAAATAAGTAACAGCAAATTCTTTAAATTGGTGTGCTGCTCGGGAGACATAGCGATCTTTCTTCCAAGACAAACTAATTGTGCCTTTACAAAGGATATCTTCGATTCGCAGCAGACCCGTAATTAATTTGGCGTCCGGCTCCCATACTAATGGAGGAATAAAAGCGAAGCCTAATCCTGCTTGTACATAACGAATAATAGAGGAAGGCTCATCGCTTTCAAAGACAATATTCGGAATAAAACCGGCTTGACGACAAAAAGAGTCCGTCATTTCACGAATTCCATATCCTACGGGCATACTGATAAAGGGTTCATTCGCAAGATTACGCAAGGAAATGCTCTTTTGGTCCAGTAGAGGGTGCTGAGGAGGAATGGCTAGAAATACCTCGCCTGTAAACATTGGGATTATCTGAAGGTTTTCATGTTCAAGAGAAGCAATAGGAGGATAAGATATTGCAAAGTCAACTTGTCCCACTCCTAATAAATGTTGGATATGGGCAGTGGTCGCTAATATTTGACGAATCTGAATGTGTGGATATTGCTTGGAGAATTTCGCTAGTAAATCAGGCATGAAAATGGTCGTATTAACAGCCAATGAAACTGTACAGTCTTTCGTATCAGATAAATCGGCAAGCTCCCGTTTTCCCTCTTCTAACTCTTTAAAAACTTTCTCCACTCGCAGCAAAAAAACTTTTCCAAAATCATTTAATTTAATTTGTCTGCCTACCCTATCAAAAAATGTAACGCCTAATTCCTCTTCTAAACGAGCTATGGTTCGACTCAAGGAAGGCTGAGCCACATGAAGCTCTTCTGCGGCCTGTGTCATATGTTCTAGGCGAGCAACCGTTTGAAAATATCGTAATTGCGTTAGATCCATGATGACTCCATTCCTATAACAAATTTGATATTAGTTTATAACTAATCATATATTTTTATTTATCTAAAATCAAGAGTACGATACATATAGAAGTTCATCATAAATATTGTGCTTAATGGTACAAACAGAAAAGGAGTATAGTATGGATAACAAGAATTTGAAGCAGAACCCAAACACTGCAGATATGATTATGTATAGTGGGAAAATCATTACGGTTGATCGAGATTTCAGCATCGCGCAAGCAGTTGCCATCAAGGGTAACACCATTTTGGCTGTTGGAAAAGATCAAGAGATGGATACCTTTAAAGGCACTCAAACAAAAATGGTCAATTTACAAGGTAAAACAGTAATTCCTGGACTCATCGACAGCCACATTCATGGCAGCATGTGCGCCCAAGAAATCAATAATTTTAAGCTTAACAAAGCCCGTTCGATCAATGATTTGCTTCAAGCGATTGAGCAATGCATCAGTAAAACGCAACAGGGCCAATTGGTTGTCTCCTCTAGTGCTTGGCATGAAAGTCAACTATCCGAAGAACGCCTTCCGACCCGCTGGGAATTGGATCAAGTATCGCCAAACCATCCTGTTATATTGCCTCGCGGAGGTCATGTAGTAGTTGTAAACTCAAAGGCATTAGAATTAGTCGCTTTTACAAAAGATACCCCAAATCCTGAACACGGTCTTATCGTAAAAGATCCTGACACAAATGAACCGACGGGTGTCCTCATGGAAAATGCTGCAACAATAGTGAAAGACTTAGTGCCACGGCTAACTAGAGAACAACTGAAACAAGGCGTTATCGACTTTATGAAGGAAATGAACGCTTATGGGATTACAGGCATGATAGATCCTTGGACAACGGACAGTGAAATTTCTGTTTATTCGGAGTTGAGTGAGCAAGATAAAATGACTGTACGTACACAAGCACTATATGCAGTGGTGAGTCTGCAAGAAACATTGGATGCAGTTTCTAAATATAAACCAAGGCAAGGGAATGATTATTTTTGCGTTAGCGGAATTAAAACCCTTGCCGACGGTGGCGTAGAAGGGGCTTGGATGAAACAACCTCATCAAATCGTAGCAGGGGAGCAGCCAAATCCTGAATATCGTGGAGTCCAAATTTATGCTGGTGCAGCGCGTGAAAAAGAATTTGTCGATATATTGAAGGTGGTTGCGGAGAACGGTTTTCAAATGCAGGTACACGCCGCAGGTGATGCCGCAAATGAATTCGTAGTTAACAGCTACGAAGAGGTGAACAACATCATACAGATTCAAGATTTACGATGGGTTGTAATGCATGTCATGTATCCAACAAAAGCAAGTCTTAATAAAATTAAAGAATTAGGTATTTTGACTACGGTGCAAGACCATCCGTACCTCTTGGGTAGGAATATGAAACGTTATTGGGGGGAGCAACGTACAAATAGTGCTATCCCTCTTCGTACATTGTTGGGGAAAGGTATCATCATGGGCGGCGGAACAGATGCACCTGTCGTTCCGTGGAATCCGTTTATTTCCATAGCATGGATGGTGACACGGCGCATTGTAAATGGAGAAGTACAAGGTGTGGATGAAAGTATCTCCCGCGAAGCTGCTTTATATCTTTGGACAAAAGGAAGTGCGTACGTCCAAGGCAACGAAAACAAATTAGGCTCCATCGAACCCGGAAAGCTTGCAGACTTGGTTGTGCTATCTGAAGATTTGTTAACCATTCCTGCAGAAAAAATAGAATCGATTGAAGCAGTTACAACTATCGTTGGTGGAAAAATCGTATATCAGGCTAAGTAATTGCGATAAAGTCAAATTCGTTTATCAATCGATATGTCTAAATACTCTTTATCTGCCAATAAGGAAAATACAATATAAACAGTAAAAAGCGAACTCCTGCTGAAGTCTGTATGAATTAGCAGGAGTTTTGATTTTTTATGAGAATATGTAATTTTAATAATTAAAAAGCGGTGGCAAGGTGATGACAGAGAAGGAACCTCCTTGAGTATCTTAGAAAGGAGCGTCCCCACCTATCTTTGATAGCTTAAGTAGAATGGGGTGTAGAAATGGTTATTAAATTGGCAACTTCGGAACGGTTCTTAAATCAGGTACGCGAGATTTTTCGTGAATATCAAATATCACTTGGAATTGATTTGTGTTTTCAGGATTTTGAGCAAGAACTTTCTTCCTTACCAGGTAAATACGCGCCACCTCAAGGTCGTCTCTATTTAGCTTTCATTGATGCTGAACCTGCGGGATGTATAGCTTTACGACCATTTCGTAGAGATCAGTGTGAAATGAAACGATTATATATTCGTCCAAAGTTCAGGGGGCAAAATCTTGCTAGGGTACTAGCGAATAAAATAATTGCTGAAGCCCGCCAAATCGGATATTCTCAAATGCTTCTTGATACTCTACCTACGATGACCGCCGCACAGGGGCTATATCGTTCTTTGGGATTCTGTCAAAATTCTTCGTATTGTTTTAACCCAATTGAAGGAACTCAATATATGAAATTAGATTTACAATGTGATGCATCCCCATATATCACTATGAAAGAAAAATAAGGGATACGAACTCTTTTTTTTGATTAATTATTTTTAAAAGGTATAAGATAATCCTGCGCCTAAACCTTTTAATGTGAGATTATCCACATCATAATAACGATAATTTAAATTTAAAGATGTATTTTCATTTAGTTTGTAATTTGTACCAATTTGCCAGTCGTTGGCATCATCACAACGTGTAATGCTTACGTATGCTGCAACTTTTTCATTTATATCTTTCGTCACACCAACACCATAAAAAAGCTTATTTGTCGTATCTGATGCTGACGAACCGCTATAGCTCATATCTGTATTGTATGTCCTATTGCCGACAATCAATTGTACGTTTTCATTTACTTTTGATTTTAAACTTATGTCTGTAAATCTAGTATCAAGAGAAATACCAGATATGTTCTTGCTCCCTTTTATGCTTTCAATACCTACAATTGTTTTGTCGTTAATAGCTGTTTCTAAATATAGACCATTGAACTGGGATTTTCCAAGGTCATAGCCAGAATATTCAACGTTTGAGTTCCAATAAGAATATCCAACTACTGATTCCCCTTTATTCAGATCTGTTATTGGTGCAGCCATTGTCGTACTAGATAAGATTAATAATGAAGATAAGATTAATAAAAATTTTTTCAAAATAAAACACTCCTTCTAATTTGATATAATTTCTCACAAGCAATATTGTATAGTATCTTAACCAAATTACTATAGGTGTTGTCAAAAAATACAATTATCATGATTAAAAGGGTGATTTTTGTAAATGAAAAGTCGAGCATTTAATAGAAAGTTACAGGAGTAATTTGCAGTCTAATTTAAGTGCATGTACGGAAGTCTTTTATGGTCACGAGACAAAAAGAATTGCAGTGCCACTAAAAAAAGGAAACTTCTGCTGAAATTCGTATGAATTTGGCAGGAATTTTTAGCTTTTATGAGAATATGTAAGTTTAGTGTAAAAAAAGTTAATTCTCTTTCTGTCATGTACTTTATGAATGCCAAAAGTTAACTTTTATAATTTACATTATGAATAAAAGCGGTTATAATATGGATATAATACTCAGAGAGTAAAAAAGATAGTTGATGTTTGGTTGCGTCGGCTATCCTCATAAACAAAGTTGTGAAAGAAGCCCGGGCTAACCGCTACGCGGCTTTTTTTACGTTCTTATTTACCGAACGAAAGAATGGCAACAATCAGAACTCCGAAGGAAATCATTAAAGACAACGCTTCATATACTGACATTGAACCACCCCCTACTCAAGGAGTAGGAAAAGCCGACTCATCAACTATCTTGGAAGATATTATACCATAATATGGTTTGTTTGAGGCGTCTTATTTTAATGAACTGCCTTTTTCATACCTGAAAATAGTCGGTTGTGATTGTTCGCGATTTAGTTCTGAATGAATTTGGTAGGAGTTTTGAGCCTTTGTGAGAATATGTAAATTTAATATAAAAGAGTCGATAGCATGATGATGAAAAAGGAATGTCCCCGACTGCCCGTCCTAAAAAAATTGCATAATTTCCGTTTAAATGTGCTTTCATTATTCTTATGGAAATTTATGGTGATATTAAATAAGTCCTTGTTAAAAATTGTGACGTAGAAAATTTATATTTTGTGAAAGGGGTAAATAAATGGATTTTGAACAATTATTCAAAAAAATTTCTCCAGAGGAGATACCTGACGATGTTTTTACGCTCTTCGGAAAAGAGTTTCCTGTTGTTACGGTAAGAACACCTGAAGACTGTAATGCAATGGTAGCCAGTGGTGGTGGTATGGCTGTACATTTCAAAAAGCCAGCCACATGGCTCATTTTTCCTTCAAATCGCTATACACTTGAACTCATAAAAAAAGAACAGGCATATACGCTTTCATATTTTCCAGATACCCATAGGGAGCAATTTATGTTTTTAGGGACAAAATCAGGTAGAGATAGCAATAAAATGAAAGAGGTGGAACTTACTTCGATTGAAACACCACTCGGCAATATGGCTTTTGAGGAGGCTCGGCTTATTATCGAGTGCAAACTAACACAAATTACAACTGCAATTGCAGACGATTTTTACTCAGAGGAAGCCAAAGCGTATCTTGCCAAAGCATACACAGTCCCTGGTGAAATTCGCCAATACGTATTTGGTGAAATCACCCATGTTTGGGTCAGAAAATAAGAATAATATGCTAAAAAGGAAACTCCTGCTAAGTTCTGTATGAATTTGGCAGGAGTTTTGAGCTTTTGTGCGAATATCTAAGTTTAATATCTAAAAAGGCGATGGCAAGGTGACAGAAAAAACGTCCCCGACCGTCATAAGGGGAGGTTAAGTTGTGATATCTTTAGAGATATTATCGTGGGAAGCTGCTTTATGTTATGTTTTTTTATATGTGTCGGTTCTTTGTTTATGGGTTCCTTATAGAATTAGAATTCCAGTGTGGAGCATAGTATTTAGTATAGCTTGTATTTTGGGCTTACTGAGTAATCAGATTGAATGGTATGCTATTTTTGTAATTATTTTAATAGCGTATGTCTTGCAGTACATCGAAAGAAAGAGAGCTCCTCTTTTAGGACGTGTGATTGCGGGAGTAATCGTTCTTTTAATGGCATATGCGTTGGGCGCACACAAAATTTTGTATTTTCATAATTTGAAAGTACTGTCTGATGTGTATATTAGTAAAGAAAGTATTCCATTTACTCTATATATTAATTTTGATAAAACAATTGTAGGTCTATTTATTTTAGGGCTAACCCAACGGTTGCTATCTAATAAAAATGAATGGAGTACTATGTTTAAACAAACCATCCATAAGACCATTATGTTTGTTGTAATTCTCGTACTGTGCGCGCTGATTGCAGGTAAGGTTCATTTTGATCCCAAAATGCCAGCGTGTTTACCAATTTGGGTAATAACAAACTTACTCTTGGTGTGTACGGCGGAGGAAGCATTCTTTCGTGGTTTTATTCAAGAAAAGCTTGCCCAGATTTTGCAAAGGTATGAATGGGGAAATGTGATATCAGTTATTATTGCATCATTACTTTTTGGTTTTGCTCACTATGCAGGGGGAATAGACTATAGTATATGGGGCACTTTTGCTGGACTGGGATACGGCTTGATTTATCAGAAAACTAGGCGAATTGAGTCTAGTATATTGATGCACTTTTGTTTAAATTTAACCCATTTTCTGTTTTTTACATATCCTGCTCTGGCGTAAGAGTACGACCAAAGGGACGCTTCTTGAGTATCAGGGTACTTCTGAGTTGTTTTTTATAAATTATTGACCTAAAATAGCTTAGTTTAGTGATGCTAAAAGTATATAAACAGTAAAAAGGAAACTCCTGCTGAATTCTGTATGAATTTGGCAGGAGTTTTGAGCTTTTATGAGAATATGTATGTTTAGTATCAAAAAGTTGATGGCATGGTGACGGAGGAGGAACGTCCCAGTTGTCATTTAAAGACCAGAACAATAGATAAATACGAAAGGAGCGTTGTCTTATCACTAAAGGTGCATTGGAGTCGGTATTGTGCGTAGCAAGGGCTATCGCATAATTCAAATATGAGGATAGTCCTTGCATAATCCTATTTTTTGATGATTTAGGAGGCGCACAATGGACTATAAAAATGCAATCTGCGTATTGCCAGATGATTTGATTATGGCAATATAACAACATATCGACGGCGAATATCTTTATATTCCTCGTAAAGAAGAAAACAAAAAAAGCTGGGGCGAATTAAGTAATAGTAGACAATTGCTTGACGAACGTAATGCAGCCATTTTTACGGAATACCAGCGTGGTACATCTGTTAAGCAACTGGCGAATACGTTTTATTTGTCGCCAAAGACCGTATATAAGATATTATCTGAAATGAAGAAATGATAAATAGACCTTAAAGGCGGCATGGCAGATTTGTCATGTCGCTTTTTTGCTTATGTATCGTTTAGTAGAGAGCTTCTATAAATGGAACGGGGTATAATTT
>Ga0316613_10002885_pt1 | contig 10920 bp, 6 predicted proteins | sample OWC_soil_day10_C_2_FD_207647 | JGI IMG/M metagenome (GOLD analysis project Ga0316613, IMG submission 207647) | Wetland soil microbial communities from Old Woman Creek delta, Ohio, United States - OWC_soil_day10_CT_b | ecosystem: Environmental > Terrestrial > Soil > Wetlands | place: USA: Ohio... | reverse complement strand
AGCTTTCGTGGCTAATGTACCGATAATATCATCGGCCTCATAACCAGCTTCTTCTACCAATTGGATACCAAAACTTTCAACTAGCTCATGGATTAATGGTATTTGACCAACCAATTCGGTTGGGGTAGGTTTACGCGTTCCCTTATATTCTGTGAACAACTCATTACGAAACGTCTTTTTCCCTTTATCAAAAGCAATCACTATAGTATCTGGCTCAAGATCACCAATTAGTTTAGCTAACATCGTTGCAAAACCATATACTGCATTGGTATATTGACCACTTGCCGTCGTCAAAAGCGGCAATGCGTAAAAAGCACGGTATAAAAGACTACTACCATCTATAACAACAAATTTATTTGCCATAAAAATTCTCCTCAATTCATATTTCTTTATCATATTTTTTCTATTTCTATAACTTTATTATTATTTGCGGTTTTTCCTAAAATACCTCTATTTATTTTAGAAAAATCATAAATAAAAAGCAAAGCTATATGTTTATTAGCTTTGCTCAAAAAATTATGATTTTATAGCGTTAATCTACAGAATTATCAATATACATTGTATTAACAGAGGAATTCCATTTAATGTATACGCCATATAAGGCATACGCATAATCAGAATTGATATACAATACATCATTTTTAACATAACCTGGGGCACTACCAAACGGGCTGATCAAGGTTTGCGTACTAGCGTTCCAAGACACTGCCATTTTTCTTTCTGTCGCAACGGGCACTACGGGTAAATAATTAACCCCGTCACAATTTACACCCACTGCCTTTATTATTTTTCCTGAAATATTGATAAAAAAGGTTCTTCCTACTTCAATCGTTTCACTATTTAATAGTTCTAATTTATTAGAAATAACATCATTACTAACAAAACCAGCAACCCCATAAGTAGCTAATTTTCGATTGACATCAAAAATGCTAATCGCTTCTTTTGCATATTCATCGGGGTAAATCGTAAGCGTAATCATTCTATCGGCTTTTTGTCTTATTACGATTCTTTCATATGTAATATGTACTGGTGTTTCTAATGGTACAATATCGTAAAGTTCTTCAACATCTTTTTCTCTCATCCTAACACAACCACTTGATACATACCCACCTATCGATTCCGGTCGATTTGTCCCATGGATTCCATAAAGATCTGCAAATTCCATCCACCGATACCCCAATGGATTATCCGGACCAGCTTCTATCACAACTTTTTCTTCGCCTTCTTTTATCGGCTTAACCCAAGTAGGATTTAACTCTTTACTCCGAATTTTAAAATCACCAATCGGAGTTTCATGATCAATCTTACCAATGCCAACATGATATTCCTTTAAAGCTTTGTCTTTAGCATACAAAGTCAGCATTCGACTTGGAATATTGATCGTGATACTTAAATTTTCTAGTTTATCAGCTGCTTGAACAATATTTGGAACACTAAAAATAAAAGTTATAATAGATAATAAAAGTGCAAAAAATTTTAACATGTACGAACATCCTTTCTTTACTCTGCCACATCAGTAAGCTTATCTAACTTGCTACTTGTTAGGTTCGCTTTATCCACCTTAGAATAATATTCAGGATGCTAGTAAAATATGCCAAACTTAATTTTATTGTAAATTAAGAATTTGTTGTTGCATCATAGATAAACGCTCTATTTTATCTTCAAATAACGGCAAATAGACATTTACTTTTGTACCAGTTGACCCCATTGTAGGTAAAGAAAGGTTAATAAACCCACCGTGTTCAGCAACAATACGATACGCAATCGGCAAACCCAATCCCATACGATCAATCTTTGACGTATAAAAAGGCTCAAAGACCCTTGGCAAAATTTCTGGTGCGATACCAACACCACTATCTGTAATGGAAATAACAATCATATTAATTTCATAATCGCGCCAAGTCTTTACTGTTAACACACCATCTTTATCCATTGCTTCTAAAGCATTTTGTAAAATATTGACCAATGCTTGTTGTAAAAAATTTGCATCACCCATAATTGTTGGTAATCCTTGAACAATTTGGCGATTGATATGAATTCCTTCTTGTCCAATATCATGAAACGTTAGTAGCAATGCCTCATTCAAAATTTTATTGATATCTACACCTGCCTTTTTTACAATCGCAGGTTTAGCAAACATGACCAATTCTTTTACAACATCATTTATATACGACACTTCTCCCAATAAACCTTCTAACACTTCACGTTTCACTGTATATTTATCATTTTCCACTCTACCTAGCATGAGTTGCAAATATCCACTAATTGTTGTTAATGGAGTTCTAACATGATGTGCAACGCCTGCTGCAAGTTCACCTAAAGACATCAACATCTTGGTTGTTTGAATCTGTTTCAAAGTAGAACGAACAGCAGAAACATCTTGTAAAACAATAATATTTCCTGTTACAACACCTAAATTGTCAATTATTTTTAACATATTAATATGTAAATACACATGTTGTCTATTAATTTTCACTTTGACGGTTGTGCTATTAACCTCTTCATCATCGCCAAAAGAAAGCATCTGTAAAAAGTTTTTGCCAAAATTACTAAAAGCAAGTTCTGCTTTACGTCCAATAATCTCGTCACGACTAACAGCACAAATACGTTGCGCTTCAGAATTAATATTTTTTATTCTTTTTTCTCGATCTAAATAAATTACCCCTGTGGTAGTAGCTTCAAAATATTTTTTATCTTCCCTGTCATTTACCACCATCATTTGGGAATCCATTGCCCTATACATTTTATCGCACCTCTTATCTCATTTTTATTTATACTATGTAAAATTCTTGTAAATAATTGTATTTCCTGCAAAAAAAGCACCAGAAAATATCGTAAAAAACCGACATAAACCGCTTAAAACAAGCAATATATCTCGACAAAAACTACGTTAAATTCCTATATCAATCATTTTGAATTATAATTTTGGAAATAAACAACGCAATAAATTATCCTTTATATTTCAAACCGCAAATTGCCTACAATTTTATTGCTTTATTTTTATTTAATTTTACATTTATTGTAAAATTTCTTTATAATTATATATTTACTTACTTTGTTAATAAGATCATACCCTAAAAAGAAAATAAAACGACAAAGATTAACCGCTCCATCGGCAATAAAAAACAGCTTAATGTCCCTATAATCTTTCATCAGAACTGGTCAAGAAAAAAATAAATTTTCCCTTGACATAATATTTCCTAAGTGATATTATATTACTTGTCCGGTAAGAGGACACACAAACTTCTTAGTTGCCGAAGTGGCGGAATTGGCAGACGCACTTGACTCAAAATCAAGCGTATTCCCATACGTGCCGGTTCGAGTCCGGCCTTCGGCACCAGTAAATGATAAGCCTTTGCGATTATGCAAAGGCTTTTTTGTTGTTCATCAAGCGCTGTCTAATAGGCTATTTGACAGTTTGGGCATTGAAAGCAAAATTTTTTTCGCAAAATAAAAAACACGGCAACCAAGTACATTGTTGTACCTGATTGCCATGTTTTGATACTAGGAATTTGATGACCTAAATCATTAGAAGTTAAATCAGCCATTATTTTTACTTGAGTTCTATTAACAAACACTGTAAATAATTCACAACTAATACATATTATTAAAGCAAGAACGATTAAACATATCTGCTATGGTTTTTTTGGCTTTACTATCTGGATGCAAACCGTCTGTCGACCATTTTACCGGCATGGTGCCGTCACGATCCACAAATAAAGGCGCAATGTCAAGGCAGGGTAAATTCTGCACGATATATTGGTTTACTTTGTTTCGTTCAATCGCCCAATCGGTGGCTGTTGCTTCGTTAAAGATCAGCTCAATCCGTGCGGGGTTAACCGGCGGCAGTGTCAAAAAAACAGGTGTAATATGCTTTTCCATACATTTATTATAGATTTCCGTTAAATCTCGAATTACATTTTCCGATTTTTCACCGCCACGGATACTGTTTATCCCCGTCAATATCAGCAAGGTCTGCGGCGAAAAAGGCACGACGTCTTTGTCAAAACGAGACAGACTAACTGCGGAAGTATCACCGCTTTTCGCTAAATTTATAGCCGAACCCGTTAAATAGGCATGCAAACTGTAACAAAAATCAGCTGGTGATCCTGAAACAGCACCACCGCCATGCATAATACTATCGCCGTAAACACCTAGCGCAAATTGCCTAGGCACTGCCTCCAGCGTAAATTCCTCTAAAGTGGAAGGGAGGCCAATAGGCTGTCCATTTCCTTTAAAAGCTTGCACTCGCCAAGCAAAATTCCCCACACGGGCTACTTCATCATACCATTCGGCCGTCAAACTTCCTTCTACCTGGTGACTGCTCAACAACTGGTAACGATTTCCCGACTCAGTTGTGGCCGACTTATCTACAGAATATATTTCCACTTGATACTTTTCCGCACCAAACACCGGTATCCAAGAATACGCTGGGTACAAAATCGGCGTAACTTCTGACCATTTGGAAACAGTTACTGGTCGGAATTTAGCGAAATTCTCCGGATAATCAACTCGTATTTCGGTTATATTACTCCATTGGTCAATTGGCTTTCGATCATAATTTAGTGGACGAACACGATAAAACAAAGTATGCCCTTGCCACTGGCTAAGATCTGGTTGATACCCGGCAACGTATACACTAGTACTATGAAAAATAATACTTTGGGTTGAAAAATCCTTAGCTAGTGCTATATCCATTTCATAAATTACAGCATCGGGGTATATGTTCCAGCATAAAACTGGGTAACTGGAAACCCTATCTAAAGTTTTTTCCATACTGCTCACCGTCAGTTTTGATTCACTTGCAACAACGCCTTGACAATTTCCAACCGCAATCATGAACAGCAATAATAATCCACTTGTTATTTTATTAATCGTCACGAATATACCCCCTGATTCCTAAAATTTGCACTTAGTACAAATCTTGATATGTTTTTTCGATCATTACCTATTATCATTATAGGCTAATATCCTGTATCCCTTTTATCTCTTTGGTGTCTTGGCATGATAATCTTCTCCTTTTTTTCTCAGATTACCATACCAAGCTGGGTTTTTAAGACAAAGAGAACCGTCACCTTGTATTTTAACCGTCACCTTGTATTTTTACGTTTAGTTTAAATAAAAAGTTGGTGTGTCGTCATTTGTGATAATATATGTCGCATCCACACTTGGTATGGTAAAGGTAATCCCCACTGGAGTGCCACTCAAATAATAAATACTGAAAATATGCCCCGGTCGCGCGGTAAACTTTGTGGTACACATATTATATAAAGAATTCACAACCGTCGCGCCGGTCGTCGTGTCTATTATCCTAAGATAAAAATTCGTGTAATTGATAAATGTTACAGTTGGGAGGCTTGTAAATATCGCATACACTGACGTGTTCGCGGTCGGCTGTGATATGGTCTTATTGCATCCATCATATTCCGTTGTAGTCGCTGCCGTTGTGTCCCCATTTACAACTATACCTGAGAAGAAATAGTCTCCGCTGTATGCAATCGTATAGGAGACCGACCCCTCCGAGGTGCATGTCGTGCTGCCGCTGGGGGATATCGTGCCGCCCGTACTTGCGCTGCTATAAATCGTGTATGATGTCGCCGTCAGACTTACGCTAGCGCTGCCGCCGCTGCTTGTGACGGTGACGCTATCACTGCCGCCGCTGGTCACATAACCCGTGGCGCTGGCGGTGAAGTAATAGGTTCCGGTAGCAATTCCGGTGAAGGTGCCCACGCCAGTGCTATCTGTGGTTGCCGTTTGGGTTGCCGAGCCTACGGTGAGGTTGACCGTCGCGCTCGGTATTACCGTTCCGCTTGCATTCATTACTGTGATGAGCACCTTGCCCACTGAACTGGTGAGCGCCACAGTGGCACTACCGCCGGTACTGGCGCTGACAGTCACGCTGCCACTGTTTGTCACATAATCGGTCTTAGTTGCCGTGAAGCTATAGGTTCCAGTAGCAATACCGGTGAAGGTGGCCATGCCGGTGCTATCTGTGGTTGCCGTCTGGGTCGCCGAGCCTACGGTGAGGTTGACCGTCGCCCCGGCCAGTTTAACGCTATTGGTATCGGTCACGGTGATGGTAACCGAACCGCTCTGCCGAGCAAGAGGCACCGTAACCGGGGTAGTCGTCCCTCCGGCAATGATGACGCTGACGGTTTTGCTGACATACGTGTCGAGAGTCACGGTAAAGTCATAAGTACCCACTGCCAAGCCGGTGAAAGTCGCTACGCCGGTGCTGCCTGTCTGAACCGCTTGGGCCGTGCCGTTTACCGTTACGCTGACCGTCGCCCCAGATAGGGCATTACCATCGGTATCGGCCACAGTGATGGCCGCGTTGCCAATCTGGTTCACGAGAGGTATGGTAGCCGTCGCCGTGACGCCGCTGGCGATGGTGACTCCGGCGGTGCAGGTCGGATAGTCACTCTTCGTTGCGGTGAAAGTCTGTGTGCCTGTTGGCAAGTCGCTGAGCACCGCTACTCCATAGCTATCGGTTGTGGCCGTTTGGGTCACGCCGCTGACAGTCACGCTGACTGTTGCTCCAGATAGAACGTTGGTGCCGTCGGTGACTTTGATGGCCGCGCTACCGGTGCCACTCGTGGCAACCACCACATAGGCGGTGGATGTAGTACTAGCGGTGACGGTGACCGAACTTGAGGTCATGGTCTGTCCGCCGTAGGTTACGGTAAAGGTGTAGGAGCCTGCTGGCAGGTTACTGAAGCCGGCCGTACCGGTAGCACTGGTGGTTGCGTTGATGCTGTAGCCGGTGGTGGCCGCATAGGCCATTTTTACCCCCAAGATTGTGTCGAACAGGCTCTTTTCTGCCTCAGCTATCGTAGTACTTGTAGTGATGCTGACGCTTGCCCCGCTCAGAGGCGTGCCACTGGCATCCATGACGGTCACCGTGACGTCGCCGCCCGATACCTCCAGACTAATCGTGGTACTCATCGTCTGGTCTTTGGTTACCGTGACCGAGCTGCTTTCCGCCGTAGTGCTGAAATATGTAGCCTTGACGGTATAGGCGCCGACGGCCAGATCGCTGATGACGCCGACACCGGAGGAATCGGTAGTTACAGTGCTGCCCACAGCACTATCGTTCTGATAAGCCTGAAGGGTGACGCCCGACAGGGCCGTGCCACTCGTATTAGTGACAGTAACACTAATATTTCCGGTATAGGCGACGAATTTTTTAAAGGTTTCAGTTTTGATGTCGTTTTGTCGTTCGACTTTTTGCAGTAGCTTGGCGGTAAGGTCATCAGACTGCAGGTGCTTAGGTTGTACCGGTTGACCACTCTTATCGAGATAAGTCGCTTTAACGGTGTAATGGGCATTTAGTTTTGCCTTGTCTAGGATGATCGGCGCACCCACTGGCTTACCATCTTCATAGATTTGGAGGGAAACTCCTGTAATGTCTTCACCATCCACCCTGCTGGCTAGATCGCCCCAAAAGGCTGATCCCAAGGTGTCAGCCATGTTGTACATGATTTTTCCGGCTAAATCACCGCCGTTAGTATTGGAGTGCAGGTAGCTGACTTCCAGCGATACTCTTGGGGTAAGCTGCATTGAGCTGCGCAGACTAACCCCTTTCTCGTCGGCATTGTATTTATTATCCCAATAGTAGCCACCGGCGTAGAGTTTCCACCACGGAGCGCCGTGCAGTGCGGTTCCTAATTCGAAGTCAAAGCCTTCCACCGCCCGAATGTAGGAATACAGAATACCGCTGTCGAGATAACTTGTGCCAGTCAGCCGGTCACCTGACACTGGGTGATACCAGTTGAAGCGGTATTCGGCCTGTTTATTAAAGTATTCCGCGCCCAGCCCGACTCTCGCTAGGTTGTACTGGAAGCCGTGGTCGTAGAAGGTGTTGAAGCCAACTAGGCTCTTTTTGTCCTCCGACAGTTTGCGCCAGCCAAAGCCCACGTTGGCGGTGCCGCCGCTATCGCTTGCGTTGGCGTAGCGTCCCTGCCAGAACCATAGTGCCCCGTTTTTGTCCACTTCACCGAAGGGCTGGATGGTTTCAAAGCAATAGAGGGGTTTGTTGTTTTCATTGAGCTGAAAAGAAAAATCGCTGGTTTTGAGCCACTGCGGGCCACTTTGTTTGCCATTGCTGAGGAAATAGGCCAGCAGGTTGTTGCTGAATTTTAGTGCTTTTTCTTTTTCCGTCAGATTTTTGTCGTATTCACTAGTATTGGCTGTACTAGCCGTGGTTTCTGATTTATCTCCCTTCTCCACAGCTAGGGTGACGGTTTGCTCCTGCGCGTCTTTTTCCGTTGTGTCTTTGTCTACTGTGATGGTGGTGCCATCTGCGGCGTGCACTGCTGCTACTAGGCCCGGATTGGCAAGCAGTAGAAACGCAATTAGTGTTTTTGCTAAGAATTTTTGCCATTTTTTTAAAACAAACAATTATTTCTCCTCCAAAAGGTTCTATTTCTGGGCCAGTTGAAACAATTCGCTGACCGATATTTCCACCAGTCTGCCCCAGCGGATAAAGCAACCATCGTTTTTTGCTGTGGCAAAAAACAACGGATCGGTGAGTATCCCAAAACGGACAGTACCCAAGCGGCTTTTTAAGCTCAAGGTAATGCTGCTACCGTTGTCTAGCAAAACTTCCAGTCGGTAGTCATCTTTTATTGCAATGCTCTGAATTAGGCTCACGTTTTTCCCCCCTTAAAATAAAAAATTCTCTATACAAAAATTGTACAGAGAATTTTTTGTGATTCATACTACCCACCGGGTAGTCTTTTAAAAAATTTTTATTGGTTTAGGGTATCTAAACCTTGTTTGAGCAGCGATCTTGAATTAATACCCATTTTTTCAAAAATGCTTTTTAACGCCATTTTGACAGTGTTTTCCGAAATATATAATCGTGTGCCGATCTCTTTGTTGGTTCCCCCGTCTGCCGCGAGCTGCGCTATTTCTTGTTCCCGTTCGGTAAGCTTCGCCTTTTCCCCTGAGCAATGTTCCCTGACAATTTGTTCCGCCGCCTTTTCATAAGCGACACAAAGTGCCAGTATCTTGGCAAGATCTTCGCGGCAATAGCCTGCACTCAAAAGCTTTTCTAGCAGAGTTTTGATATAATCGCCATTTTCCACGAAAGGCATGTAAACCTTGTCTAGAAGGGCGATGGCTAGGGCTTTTTTCAGGTGCTCCAGCGCCTCGGCCTCCTTGAATAACATATAATAGGCCGCAGCTAGGTAGATGTGTGTGTAGATTTAGCCCAGCAGGTTAGAAAATACCGTGGCTATACCGAAGAAGTATTCCTCACTGCCGAGCAGTTTCAGATATTCTCCGCCGACAAGTAGCACCCGTCCATATAAAATGTTGAAAGCGCCAAACCCGGGAAAGCCCAGCCTGAGACTTTTTGGCTCGGCGCCTGTCAGGCTGGCGGGTATTTTGTCTTTTTGTTTGAGGGCAGCGTAAACGCTGCCCTCACAGATTTCCACTAGGTGGATGAGCTGGTAGTCTTTTTTACTAGTCATTTCTTCGCGCATTTTTTGCAAAAGTTCAAACACCCGGGTGCCGTTACCTTGCATAAAAGCGAGACGTATCAGGAGATAATCGGCGCAGAAGGTTATATTGGGCTGGTTGGCTTCTTGGGCTTTGTACCGCGCTTTGTGAACGGCAATTTCAGCTCCGTCCAAGTCACCCAAGTTAAAGAGCCATTCGCCCTCCATGATATATTCGCCGCCACTGCCGTGCCCACCAGTCAGCCGATTGTACACGGGCATATGCGCTATCAGATCACGGACATGTTCGGCCAGTCGGCCACTTTCCCGGTAATACAGATACAGAACAGATGGCGAACCAAAGGTCCAGTTGAGTTTTGGATCATAGATGGCTGTTGGCTGACCAATAAGCGTCCAAGATTTTTCGTAGTGATCCGCCATTTTTTTGATGTCGTTGTATGCGGTGAACCCCAGCATAAGCTCGAATTCTCCTAGCAGCCGGTTACGCTGTTCATCTTTTAGTCCCGCGTCAGCTTTGATCTGGCTGATGAATTCGCCGCAGGTTTTGCCAAACAATGCTGTTTCGTTATGAACAAATAAGTACAGTAGATATTTGAGCATGGCGTAATGATGCCTAGCCCTGATCTCGGGTGGACATTCGGTAATATATTTTTTGATGATTTCTTTTTTGACTGCAGTAAAGTCGTGAGAAATATCTTCTTCCAGCGATAGCAACAACCGATCAAAATCGCCGCATTCGTAGTAATAACGCATGGCGGCGAAATAGTCGCCGTTTTTCTGCAGCCATCCGGCTGCTTTCCGCCAGAGGGCCTGACGATAGCCAAGGTCTTGCCCAGACAACGCATCTCGCAAAAAGCCTGTCAGGATATTGTGAGCATAATAGGTTTTACTCCGGCGGTCATAGTTTACGAAAGCATTTTGACTTGTGACTTCGGCGAGCAGCTTGTCAGTATTTTCTTTATCCCATATGCAGGCGGCTTGTTCTTGGGTAAAACTGTTGAATATGGACAGATTGAGAAGAAATTCTTTCGTTTCGTCCGAAAGTGGCTCGTATACCGCTTTTTCGATCAGTTTATAGATATTGTTTTCCGGCGAATAACTGCCGTTAGCGACAAATTCCAGCAGAAAGAGGTAAAGCGCGCTGATCCAGCCTTCGGTCAGGGCGTGCAATCTCTCGGTTTCGTCGTTGTCGAGGCTGATGCCGCAGGTCTTGTAGTATTCGGCAATTTCCGTCGGTGTCAATTCGAAGGTTTCTTTAGAGATATGGTGCAAGTAGCCCTTAAGCGCCAATTCCTCAATGTTTAACCATCCACTGTAGCGAGTGATCAGAACGATATGCAAGCCTGGAATTCCATACATATCCACCTGTTCGATCAGGTGGTCGATCTGAGGGCTTTCAAGCAGGTGATAGTCGTCAATGACTAGGAAAGTGCTGTCAGAAAATGTAATGTCAGCA
>Ga0316613_10002883_pt1 | contig 10927 bp, 14 predicted proteins | sample OWC_soil_day10_C_2_FD_207647 | JGI IMG/M metagenome (GOLD analysis project Ga0316613, IMG submission 207647) | Wetland soil microbial communities from Old Woman Creek delta, Ohio, United States - OWC_soil_day10_CT_b | ecosystem: Environmental > Terrestrial > Soil > Wetlands | place: USA: Ohio... | reverse complement strand
ACTGTCCGCCCCACCCTGCAGCCTCGTATTCTTCCGGGCTCGCGCCTTCGGTCAACTTGTATACCAGTGCTGCAATCATCTCCATATGAGCCAATTCTTCTGTCCCAATATCGGTGAGTATAGCTTTGGCAAGTCTTACATGTTGGTATGAAAACAAGTAGTATTAAACGCACAGCCACGAACGTACATACTTTCCCCAAAACACCCTTCAATAAATTTGTCAATTTGTGCAGGAAATTTAGGTAATTTGTGGTAATAATACAATGTTTGTCAATAAATTCATATTTTTATAATCGTAAAGGAGTGTACTATGCATAATTTTTTGGCTTTCGTATTTATAATACTGTTTTTTGGGTCTATACTTGCTTTTGTTATTGGAATGATTCGCCCAACCATCCTAAAACTTAACTCTAGAAGAAGGGTAGCAATTTTTTGTGTTATCGGCCTTTTGTTGTCATTTGTAACGGCATTTGGAGTTGCCAAATCCGAGACACCGGAACAAGCGCAACTACGTATTGAAAAAGCGGCTGCAGAGCAACAAGCTTCAGATGAAAAAAAAGCAGCTCAACAACAGGTACTTGCCGAAAAGCAAGCCATAGCACAACAATCAGAAGTGGAAAAACAAGCTATTCCAGAACTTAAAAAAGAGATCGCTAGTAAGTGTTCAGCCAAAGTCGATATTCAAAGCACTACTGATAGTAAAGGCAATAATAAGGTAGCTATTTGGTTTAAAAATGATTCCGAATACAAGGTATCTGGTGTTGTTAATGTAAAATTATTAGATGCTGCAGGAAATGTCGTTGACAGTGATATGATGCGAGCTGATAATGTAGAACCCGCTAGAAGTCGCGCAGCAGTTACATGGCTTAAGACTAAAGGTGTTACTAACCCTACCGCTACTATTACTATCATGGAATATAGCAACCCTTAATAATTAAAGAGACACCTATTTACGACTAATCAAATGCTTCGTTATACAGGAAGCGTATGTTTTTAAGGAGATAACCTATGCACCTTTTATTAAAAAAGTACACTATAACAGCCTTTACCATTTTAACGCTCTTCACATCTGGCATCACAGAAGCGGTCGCAGTACTGCCGGATAATCTAAAAGACGTTCATACTTATCAATCTGTCGGAACCGTCGATGTGGCTTTTAGCCCGTCAGGCGGCATAACCAACATGATAATCAGAGAAATTGCCAAGGCACAGAGCACCATTCAAGTCCAAGCCTACAGTTTTACCTCCCCTGAAATTATTAATGCTCTCATTACCGCGAAAAAACGCGGAATTGATGTTCGAATTATTATCGATAAAAGCAATGTCGCCGGTATAGATAAAGACTCATCGCGGGCAATACGCATGAAGAACCTTTATTCTGCAGTCATAGAAAATGGTATTCCAATCAAAATTGATGATGCTTTTCAGATTGCACACAGTAAAATAATGATTATCGATGAAATTGACGTCATCACTGGTTCTTTCAATTTCTCTTATTCAGCCGAACATAACAACGCCGAGAACTGCCTTATAATTCACGGTAATAAACAGCTTGCCGAGCAGTATATGAAAAACTGGCAATGGCGCTGGGATGCAATCAAAAATTATAGTAAATAGACAGATAGCCTCCGACATATCAGCCGGAGGCTAATCTATTACTACATAAAAAATAACCCTACACTGGTAGGGTATAAGGTGTATTTTAACGATCAGCGCGATGCACGAACAAAAAGCCGCGCCGATCGGACGGATTTGATTATACCGTATTTGTTCGTGAGAGGCTACATGATTATTATGGCAAGACATATTTAATATGCTGTCTTCGCTTCAATAAATGCTGTCACTGTATCGTACCCTTCCGCCTTGGCATTTTGAACAATACGGGCCCAAGTCGCATCGGTGAACCTAATTGCATGGGGTTTCTTTATACCTTCAGGGCCAACTTTGCGCCCAGCGCCCTCTCTTGCCCCACCACGTTTTTTTTCTTCTACTATCATAACTTCCACCAAAGCCATGTTCCTACTAAGACTAAGCCTAGTAGCAAACCTGTCAAAAGTGCAATCAAGGTATCAAAGTTCCAATTAATCCAAGACATGATCATTATTACTAGTATAATTCCCGTTACAATAGCTATTTTGCCCCATTTAGTCATAATTGAAAGTGAACAACAAAGATGATATACTTTGTGATAAGCAAGGGAGGTTTCCCTCCCTGCCCATCGGCTCCGGTTTACCGCTTTGGCTTGCGACGCTTGCGGTTTGTCCGGGGCTTTCTCCTTCCCGGGATGGCCTTTGCTATCGTTATCAGGTTAGCCGCGATACTGATTAGCAAAGCCGCCGTTCCGAGAAGATCATCTTGTCTGTTCACTTATGCGCCCCCTTTCTATGGTTAAATTATACCATTTATTTTTGATTTTGTAAATACGCTTTCAATAAAATATACAAAACCTATCACATTGATCTTACTTAAACAGCAAAGTACCCCGCAGAATTACTTCCACGGGGCACTCGTAAGCTCAGCGGTTGGAATTAATATGGCGGCCGATGCGTTTGATTATACAATTCTTGATTAATTTCCACCCCATCCTTGGCGTGAAAAAAATCCGAATCATATTTTGAGTGATTATTGTCCCAAAGTGAGCCAACCGCCACCCCAAAAAAGATACATACCGTCAAAATTGTAACGCATGCCACTAAAATGTTTTTCATTCTTAACCAACTCCTATTTTGTTAAATTTATTTCTAACATCATCTTATATCTCCACCCCCTTAAAAAAATAACATAAATGTCAAAAATTCTCCCAATTCATACCATTTACCCATAAAAAAATAAGCCAGGAACACACAATATATGCGTGTTCCTGGCTTATTTTTTATGCCAACAACCTAACACCCATGTTTATTATACATACTTTTCCTCTATACGTTGCAACAGTTTCGTACATTCATCATTAGTCAGTATGTCAATTTTATGTAATGATTGTACCGTTTCTTGAAGAAGTTGAACAAAGTCCGGGCTATCTTGAGAATGCGCTCCTATTACTTGACCGTCAAAATCAAGTTCATCGACTAATAAACGATACTTATTTTTTACTAATGAATAGAAATTAATGCCAGGTTGCGCTAATGTTTTAATTTCATCTAACGTAAATGAAATAATTGGAATAGAGGTCTTTAAAAATAACTTACGCCTTTTCCCTTCTCCAAACCTCCAGCCACTTCCGCCAATTCCTTTTAGTGACACAAAAATGCCTATGCCTGCTTTATTAGCAGCACACAATTCTACTAATTTAGTTACCATGCCAACACTGATAGACGAAGAAACCATATTCTTGCATTCGCATATAAAATAGCATTTCTTGTCTTGAACAAATTGCGGTGAAAGTGTTTCATTAAATTTAATATCTAAATCAATTTCATTATCAGTCGTAATAGCTCGTGAAACTCCTAATATATTTGGAAATCTCTTGAATATAAATTTCATAAGATCTTCCAGGAGATTTCCCTTTTCTTTATTACGTTTTGCGGGCCAAGTCCTCGACTCCTCAATAGCAGCAATAAAAGTATTAAAAGTATCAACTTCCACAAGATTTTTATAGAAAGGACGCCATATAGTATTATCTCCTGCATTTTCTATTACATCTTGAATACTATCAAATGGCATAGTATTTAGCAGCGTTCTTAATTGCTGTTGTTCATCCATTATTGTTCTCCGCAACACGTCTCCGGTATCCAAATTTTGCATTAATAGCATCAAACTCATGGCCGCATTGATCACAAACCGCACACTTTTTTTCAGTAGAACAATGGTTCAAATCTTCTAAAGAAAAGAATACGACATAGTGTTCCGCATCTTCAATTGGATTACTACAAGGAACGATAATGTAATACTCCATTATCTCATCCGCAACAAGTTCACCTAATACCATTTTAGCAAAATCGATAGTTAAACCCGTTTTTCTTGCAAATAACGATGAGGATATAGTGTCATTAGGCCTTAGCGAAGTAATAAAATCGTTAATCCGTTGACTTGCCAATGGCGATAGATTGAATTTGTTCTTTATATTCGCCAAGTTTAATAATGACATCTCTAATTACCCCCTCGTTTGTAAACTTTGTTGAATTACTTTTAATTAAATAGTAATCATCACATAATGATATGTAAAATCTATAAGTGTCATTTTCCCTATTATACTCAATACCAAGTTGAGTTAAATCGGCATTTGCTCTAGTTGCTTTTGCTACCTTAGCCACTCTGCCTTCATTCAATGAACCAACCTTGGCACCTACATAAACAACGCTATTGTGTTGGTCTCCCTTTAATTCGAAAACGCGAAAAGAGCATGTGGCTTCTTCATTCACCCCATATTTATCGATAAGTACACTTTCAAAGGCCAATTTGAACTCCTCTGATACATATGCAAGTGCCGAAGGATCATCTAATTCAAAGTCACTTAACAACTGAACGACTGTATCTTCAATGCAAGGAATTGCTTTCATATATTCTGCGGTAATCTCTGGATTATTATGATGCGTCCCTTCTTCAGCTAATAAATCTAAAGCCTGAGGCACCCAATTAGGTGTCTTGATTGTAAACTCTCCAATAATATCTCTCATCTTTACTAAATAGTAATTCGCAATAGGTTCAAACCCGTTTTTATTTTTTTCATTATTATCAACCGATATCATATTCGTAGTAGGATTTATTGAAACAATTAACCATCCTAGCCCATAGTCTACTATGACATTTGCATAATATATTTGTTTTTCAGGAATATACTGAACGGTATTATCCATCCTTACTTTTTTCATAACCGTAGCGGGAGACAGAAAGGTAAAAATTCCCCGTTTTTCTTCCACATTTAGAAAAAAGTTAACTAAAACAGTTTCCTTTAAATTATCAACAGAGCACCCAGTTATATCATATGTAATACTGCCAATATATGTTTGCAAATTACGAAGCATACCTTCTGTAACCGTATGAGTTCTAAGTTCATATACATAGAAACTGTTGTTACCATTTATTTGATGAAGTGCCAACCATGACTTGAACTCTTCAAAATCTATCTTACCCTCATCTACGCTATTTAAAACATTTTCAATGACTTGTCCTTTACCTATGCCCTTCGCAAAATCATCCGGAAGTGTTTTAAAGTGCTTTATTTGTGTATGAGTTTGTAAAAGATATTTGATATTATCCCGTTGAATATTTGTTAAGTGCCCAACCTGCATTCGTGCGCCCCCACCCTATATAATATATTATCGTAATAAATCAATAAGTTTTTAAGTAAATTTTAAACTTAAAAGTCCTATTTTACAATATATATTTAATTTAGATTATTTATCCAATGATAAAAAAGTCTAAAATCCCTCATCATAATAAAAGTGTGGCCAGGCAGACGCATCCGCTTAACCTCTTACTCATTTCCAACCAAACCACTTTTTCAATATAGGCATTATATCCACCGTAAACTTAAAATCTGGTATCTTCATGCCGCCACCTCCAATGGCTCCAACGCCTTTAATAGATCAGCAGGCGTCACATCATCAGCATATACCCCTGGCAAAATATCCAAACCACCAGCCCTAAGTATTCGGCATACAGCCTCAGAACAATTTACCGTAATCTCGCCATCACCAGGAACATTCTTACCGGTTAAATCATGTAGACCACCATTAACACAATCAATGTACCCGTAAGCCGTACCAAGTAACTCTTTCGCTTTTTCTTCTGCCGCCTCCACATCGGGCACATCAACAGTAATTATTTTAGTGTCTAGACCATCATATGTAGTTGCCGGCGACTTTACAAAACCTTCTTTTACTGCCTCCAACAGCGAACTGAACATAAATATGCCGGTGTGGCTTGGATCTTTCCCTTTTCCCTCCACAGCATCAATAACCTTGCCTATCCAATCATGTCCAAAATAAAATAAAACATTTACTTTCATTATATATAGCACTCTCCCCACATAAAAAAGTAAGGCCCGATCCTAAGACCGGGCCAACAGTGTTTATTAGGCTATTTTATCTTTGAGTTTGCTAACAAGCAAAGCAACGGCAGCGACTTCTCCGGCCCTGCCAGCGGCGATTAACGCCCTTAAAGATACGGCCTCGATTTTGTCTCTGCACGCAACAAAGAAATCAGTTGTAGTTGTTATTTCGGCTTCCAATCTGGTTGCCTCCGTATCAGCTAAGGTAAATAGCCTTTCCAAGAATTCGGTTGCTCCGCTCGTTACAGAACTAATCACGCTAGTGATTGCAGCAGTCTCTGCCGCCGAAGATACATCAGTAGTTGAAGTTGACACAGTAGATTCCTCCTCAGTAGTTTCTTTAGTCATTGTAATTTCCCCGGTTGCCGTTGCCCCTTCCGTTACAGTAACATCAACTGAACCGCTGGCATAACCGGAAAGCGTAGCAGCAAAGCTATAAGTACCTACCGGCAAATCGGTAACAGTAAGCTGGCCATTCGAATCGGTTGTCCCTTCACAAGCTGACGAATTCACCGTATAGGCCAGAGCTACACCTTCCAGCGCATTACCGTCGCTATCCTTGACGGTGATTGTTGCGCTGCCAGTAGCTGTGGATTCAGTTTCTGAGGTTTCAGTATCGTCGGTGCCTTCTGCCGTGGTCGCTACTTCTTCCGCAGCAGAATCCTCAGCAAACCTCTGTAATTCGAATTTCATTTTCATAGTTAAATACGCCCCTTTTATTTTTTTATATATCCACCGCATTACGCGGGCGATGGTCCTTAAACCCCACGGTACGGCTTTGGCCGCCTCCGCTTCGATGATATTAAGAATCGCCACCCTTGCGGCCTGTATTTCGGCCTGCACTGGTGGCGATTCTGCAAGTTCTATTAGGTACTTCAGTACCTGTTTTTCAATTTCCGGATTCATAATTCCAAATCCGACAACATGTTATACAGCGTATCTCCTGGGCAGGCCGTCGCATAGTCTGAGCGATCGGTAATGCCAGCAACATCCCGATGTCCAATAATTTCGGCATCAGGATACATTGCTTTATAATCATCCATGCACCATTTTAATGTCGCTATCTGGGCATCAGTCGGAGTATCACCATCCTGGAAATTACCTTCAAGGCTTACCCCTACACTGCAGGAATTAACGCCTAAAGCATGAGCGCCAATAACATCATCTGGCCGCCCCTGGACGATTGTCCCGTCACCTTTAATAACCCGATGATAACCAATACCGTTATAACCGGCATTAATATGCTCATCCCAGATACGATCAGCATCCTGCATCTGGGGACCTGCAGTATGATGGACCACAATATATTGGGTTAGGCTCCGATTGATCAATCCATTAGGCCAAGGCCAATCCTTTTTAATAATGTTCATATTCTCAACCTCATTTCATCATTTTTTCTAGCAACACTACCAAAAGCGCTGTAGCTAGGCCACTGGCACCGGCGGCTTTCCACACGGCCATTTCAAGTTCACGGAGCCTTTTAAAAATGTCGGCATCGTTTATCTCGCACTGTTTTATCCTTGATTCATGCCCGGAATGTGCCATGCAATCTAACTCGCCCATTCCTCACCCTCCCCTTAAAAAATCCCATAAATAACCGCTACTTAGCGGCATGGCTCTCTTGCTCTATTCATTTTCGCTTACCACTTAACAGCGGACATAATTGTTTCAACTTCAGCGGCAGTTGTAGCGGCATAAACCTTTTCTTGATATGCCCATAGTTTGGTTTTTACCGTAGCCAGCATGGTTTGCATATTTGTACTAAGCGTAATAATCTGGTCAGCCGTATGAGCATACTGTTGTTTTGTGCTATCATCAGCAGAACTGCTTGCCTTTGCACGAATAGTAATACCCGAAGGATAGAGCGTAGCAAACTGGGTAGATGAAGCAACCGCCAATAAAGACGCTGCAGTGATCTGTGACTGCGTGGTAGTGTCAGAATCGTAATACAAGGCCGTCCCGGTTGCTGAACTGGTAACCCCAGCCACGTATTGTTCAGCCGCCTGTGTTTTTAATGATGCTATAGCGGCTGTCTGTGCTTCTGCCAACGTCACAGTAACTTCACTTAATGTAGCTGTAGTTATTGAATCAGTTATTGTTACTATAAACACATAACTTCCTTGATTTTCAAAAAACTTTTTATAATCCGAATCGGCAATTTCCAAAGCACCGCTTGGAATTGCTTCGTTTATAACACTATCATAAAATGCATTTGTCCCGTCTGAATTTATAACAACATATTTTTGAGACATTTCATTCACCTCTTTAATATCCTTCTGCAACCCATAAGTAGGTTGCACTTACCCCAATACCTGATGAAAAACTAAATCCTGACGTAGAATAACTTGTTAAAACACCGTTAGAATCACCAGAACCAGTGATTGCACTTCTAACCGGTGTCCACCCAACGTGTGTGCAGGCTTCTGAAAATGTAACAGGAAATGTTACACTCCCAGAGCTAGTTATACTTCCAGTAATTCCCCACTGCTCTATTTTTCCATCTGACCATTTTCTATATCCAGTAGTGCCAAGTGATTCAGCCACTATGTACGGCACAGTATAATCATTAACAGTTATACCGCCGTTTGCGGCAAGCGCGCCGGTAATTGTTGTTTCTCCGGTTACTGCCAAAGTACTATCTAATGCTGCCGCCCCTGCAACCTCTAAAGTTGATAGCGTAGTCTTACCCGTTACGCCCAACGTTTTGGCCATCGTTACGGCCCCGGTGAACGCCGCTCCTGCCAACGCCGCTTTCTCTGTATCCAATTCATTAAGCGCCGCTTGCACCGTTGTTGAAGATATATTACCACTCGCCGTGTTGTTTATGGCACTAGCCGCATGTGCTGCCGACGATGCACTAATATGACTTGCTGTTTTTGCCAATGTTGTATCTGGTGCTGTATACCAATTGGACTCACCAGTAATCGACTTAATCATATAGCCAATTTTACTAAACAGATTTGTTAGTACTCCTGCTCCGCTGGCCGCTTCTACGGTATCATCAATTGTGCGAGTACCAATTTTAGCATCTGTAACTGAATTATCCGGATGATCAATTGGGTTAGCCTCCTGGTGCTCGGTAAACGTTGCTTTAGATAACAGAACCGAACCCTCGTTAATCGTCGCCGTAACACTGGACGCACTGCCAACAGCGGTTATAATATCTACAACCTGCTCCACTACTACCGATCCGCCGCCTGCAGGAAGATAATCACATTCATCCCCGGCATTGGCTACGGAATACAAAATCTCACCGTCGTCCGGATCGGTCGCAAATACCCCGACTTCTCTAAGGAAAAAGCCCGTGGTTACATTGGCATTCGTCAAAGTACCTCGGACTCGATAGGTTCCATCCCCTAAGGATGCAATGGATTCAATCTCTACCTCTAATTTAGATTCAATTAAATCAGTCAGTGATGCAAGCGTGGTATCTGAAGATAACGCTCCATCGCCGACTTTTATTTTTGTAAAATTCAAAGTGGTACCAGCCTGCACCTTGGTCTGTAGGTTAATACCTTGGGTTGTCATTGTCATGCCATCGAAAGCCAAATGTCATACCTCCTTTAACGTTAACGTTTTTCCTACATGCAGCGCCCCGCCGAAATATGCATTACCACTAACCTCATCCATAACAAACGCCTTAGGACTTAAAGTTAATGTTTTTCCAGATACCAAAACACTGCCAAAATACATAGTGCCGGACCAGGTGCGGTTTATTATAAAAGCCTCCATCCATGATCGGACATTTTTTACTGAATTTATCAGTTCTGCCAGTTCTTCTAATACCGTGGTACTAGAAATGACCGTTTCAGTTGTAACTTTGAAATAATACGGCTCGCCATCGTACTCAAACCATTCTTTAACTGTGGCATCAAGCCCCGCATCTTCAACAATTTGCTTAACGGCATAGGCCGTTCCTTTTTGATACTTATAAATATAGCCATTTTTCACTAAGGCCCGGCGAACGGCCAAGGATAACGTTTGATCGTAGAAATCAACCTGTATCTCCCCTGCCAGGTTATCCACCACATCCGAACAGGCGTTATCCACATCGGCAATGGTTAAACAGTTTTTGATTGAGCTGGCCAACGCTTGAAATTCAGTATCAACCGCCTGACTCGCCGCTATAATATCCGGATCACTGCGAATATTCTCCGGCAAGAGTTCTAACAGTGTAACATCGTTAACTGTTTTACTCATCTTCAAGACCTCCATAGGTCAAGTTGATTGTACCTTCTAGCGCGACCTGAGTATCACTTACCACGGTATATTCCGGCGAAGTAATTACAACCCGTTTCGCGCCAGCGCCGATAATGTCAGAAACAAGCTGGGATGGATTAATGTCGCGGCCAATTACGGATTTTTGCCAAACCACATATTCGTCCACCGCCGTGGTTACAGCCGTTTGGATGGTGCTGGCTGAAGTTTTATCCGATGTTTTTATATAATAAGTAGCCTCAATATCATAAGCCACCGTTTCCGGAGCGCTCACAGTTACATTATCCGTCAATGGACGCCTTGTATCATCCGAAAGGTATTCTTCTACTTCGGAAATCAAGGTAGAATCCGGCAATTCGCCATCAGTCAAAATAAAACAGACGTCAACCTCTCCGGGATTGGCCGAAGTAACGCCAACGTCAATAATGGATGAGTTATATTCTTTTGTAAAATATTCATAGGCTCCGGTCGGACCAGCCACGCTGAAAGATTCCGGTTTTTGAAATATCCGGCCCTTTAGCGTATCATCGTCTTCTTCATCAGTGCCACCCTGGCTAGTGGCTGTATTTGTTGTACTTGCTACATATTGGATCGGATCTACCAGCGTCGTAATCTGACCGGCTAAATAACCATTGCCATCAGTGCCGGTTTCGGTACACTCCACCGTTACATCCACATAGGTATCACCAGCGGCTACTTCGGCATATTCAGTCGTAG
>Ga0316613_10002881_pt1 | contig 10931 bp, 13 predicted proteins | sample OWC_soil_day10_C_2_FD_207647 | JGI IMG/M metagenome (GOLD analysis project Ga0316613, IMG submission 207647) | Wetland soil microbial communities from Old Woman Creek delta, Ohio, United States - OWC_soil_day10_CT_b | ecosystem: Environmental > Terrestrial > Soil > Wetlands | place: USA: Ohio... | reverse complement strand
AAAGTCGGGGAAGTCGTTTCGGTTCACGTCATTGCCCGGCCCCATGCGGAAGTGGAAAAAATCCTGCCGAACGGCGCGTCCGCTTCGGCAACCGTGTAATCACCTGTATCAGGACAGGAGGAATCTACTGTGAATAACGAATTAGTCGACAGAGTCATTGGCCAGGTCATGAAAAAGATGAGCGGCGAGGAGGCTCCGTCCTGCGCGAGCACGCCCAGCGCCTGCCGTCCCAATGGATGCAATCTCACCGAATTCGTGGGCACGGCGCCGGGCCATACCATCGGCCTCGTCATCGCCAACGTTGACCCGCTGCTGCACGAAAAAATGAAGATCGACCCGAAATACCGTTCCATCGGTATCGTCGGTGCCCGCACCGGGGCCGGTCCGCAGATCTTCGCGGCGGACGAAGCCGTCAAGGCCACCAACAGCAAGGTCGTGCTGATCGAACTCGCACGTGATACGGAAGGCGGCGCGGGACACGGCAGCCTGATCATCTTCGGCGCCGAAGATGTCTCCGATGCCCGTCGGGCGGTGGAAGTCACGCTGAAGGAAGTTACCCGCACGTTCGGCGACGTCTATGGCACGCCCGCCGGGCACCTGGAGTTCCAATACACGGCGCGCGCCAGCGAAGCGCTCGAAAAAGCCTTCGGCGCCAAGCCGGGTCAGGCGTTCGGCATCACCGTGGGCGCTCCGGCGGCCATCGGCGTGCTGCTGGCGGATACGGCCGCCAAAGCCGCCACCGTGGACGCCGTGGCGTATGCCTCTCCCGGAAATGGAACGAGCTTCAGTAACGAAGTCATCTTCATGTTCTCCGGCGATTCGGGCGCGGTGCGTCAGGCCATCATCGCGGCGCGCGAAGTCGGAAAACAGCTCCTGGGTACGCTTGATCCGGCTGAGATCAAGTCCTCCTCGACGCCTTACATCTGACGGTGTGAAGGGGCACGCTCATGGCACAACCAAGTCTTGGACTGATTGAGACGATCGGCCTTGTCGCCGCCGTCGAGGCGGCCGATGCCGCGGTCAAGTCGGCAAACGTCGTCCTGGTGGGGTATGAGTTGACCAAGGGCGACGGCATGACGGTCGTCAAGGTCCAGGGGGAAGTCGGAGCGGTCAACGCAGCGGTTGCTGCGGGTGTGGCAGCCGCCTCGAAGGTGGGGCGTGTCGCTTCCAGCCGTGTCATCGCCCGGCCGGCACAGGGTATCGAGAAACTCGTGGCCAACGCCGATACGGTTGGATCGCAATGCGCCGAGGCTATCGCTCGGGAACGGTGTGCAGCTGTCGCCGTCCCCGCGCATGACCAGGGCGAAGCGGAGCCGGAAAACGCGGTGACGACGGTGGCGGCAACGGCAGTGGCAACAGCAACAGAACGCGATGTCGCTCCCGTGGCGGAAGCGTCCGCGATTCAGCAAGAGGCAGTCGAAGAAGATCAGTCCGGAACGGAGGCGGATACCGCTGCGGAGCCGGAAGCACGGAACCCGGAAGCTCGGGATGCGTTGGTCAAGGGAGAAGCGCAAGGAAGCGTGAAAGGCAGTGCGAAGGCGCAGACCCCGAACCGCGGAGCAGCGGTTTCCCCGCCGCCCCGCCGGACCAGCGAGAAGTTGCCGACTAAAAATCGGAAACATCGAAAAACCAAGGAATAGGCGCAAAGCCTGAAAGGAAGATGATCATGAGTGGTGAAGCACTGGGTATGGTTGAAACCAAGGGCCTCGTTGCGTCTGTCGAAGCGGCGGATGCGATGACCAAGTCGGCCAACGTGACGTTGATCGGCTACGAAAAGATCGGCTCCGGGCTGGTCACGACGATGGTGCGTGGCGATGTCGGCGCGGTCAAGGCGGCGGTCGATGCGGGCGCTGCCGCTGCCGAGAAGGTCGGCACGGTGGTATCGAAGCACGTCATTCCGCGTCCGCACGTGGACGTCGAAAAGATCCTGCCGCGTCTCGGCTAGATCGGTGGATCAGGCAGCCGGCAACCGGCTGCCTGGATTCACGCCAGCATTCGATTCACCTGAAGGAGCTGTGGTAGAGGGGCTATGGATAGCAAACAGGAAGCCATCGAACGGATCATCGACCGGGCGCTCGCGCACCGGATCATGCAGGGATTGTCCGTCAATGGATCGGGCAAGCAAGCCGCCAATGCATCGGGCATTCAGGCACAGACTGAAACACTGACGATTCCGGTCGGCATATCCAACAGGCACGTTCACCTTTCCCGGACAGACATGGATACGCTTTTCGGGCCGGGAGCCGTCCTGCGCCGGAAAAAAGCGATGAAACAACCGGGGCAGTTTGCCGCGGAAGAAACGGTCACCATCAAGGGACCGAAAGGCGTGTTGAACAAGGTCCGCGTGCTCGGACCGCTGCGTCCCGAGACACAGGTCGAGATTTCGATTGCCGATGGATTCGTGCTCGGGATCAAGCCGCCGCTGCGCATGTCCGGGCAACTCGAAGACACCCCCGGCATTGAAATCATCGGGCCGCACGGCTGCGTGCACACGACGCAGGGCGTGATCGCGGCAATGCGCCATATCCACATGCCGCTGGAGACGGCGGCGCAGTTCGGATTCGGCAACGGCGATGTCGTCGACGTCGAGGTCGGTGGCGATCGCGGCGGTGTTTTGCGGCAAGTGGCGATCCGGGCAACCGGCGATTCGGTGACCGAGATGCACGTCGATGTCGAGGAAGCCAACGCATTTTCACTGCAGAACGACGACCTCGTTCGCATCTGCGGGTATTGATATGTACGCACCCGAGGTCGATTCGACCCTGACCGAGTTTGCGCGCCTGATCCGCGAGAACTGCTGTGTTCTGGCGACCGAGCGGGCCGCTGGTCCGCTGAAGACTGGTGTCGATCTCGGCACGGCGAACATCGTTTTGTCGGTGGTCGATCAGGACAACAAGCCGGTCGCCGGCGCCATGCTTCCTTCCAAGGTGGTTCGCGACGGAATCGTTGTCGACTATGTCGGCGCGGTTGACGTGGTGCGCAAGCTGAAGGCACAACTCGAGGCGCGCCTGGGCTGCGAATTGAAACACGCGGGGACGGCGATTCCGCCGGGAATCCTGCCGGGCAATGTGCGCGCCATCGCCAATGTGGTCGAGGCCGCGGGGTTCGAAGTCGTCGAGGTAAGCGACGAGCCGACGGCCGCATCGCGCGTGCTGGGCGTCCGTGACGGCGCGGTGGTCGACGTCGGCGGCGGTACGACAGGGATAAGTATCCTCAAGAATGGCGAAGTCGTCTTCACCGACGACGAGGCCACCGGGGGAACTCACATGACGCTGGTTCTCGCCGGGGCCTATGGCATTTCGACCGAGCAGGCCGAGACGATCAAGACGGATGAAGCGGTGTCCGGCGATGTGTTTTCCGTGGTCCAGCCGGTGGTGGAAAAAATCGCGTCGATCGTGAATCGCTGCTTGCGCGGCCATGACGATGTGGAAACCGTGTATGTCGTCGGTGGCGCCTGCAGCTTCGACGGGTTCGAATCCGTCCTGCGCAAACTCACCGGCCGCCAGATCGTCAAGCCGGCGCAACCGCTGCTGGTCACGCCGCTTGGCATCGCCATGTATGGCGGAAACTGAGGGAAGCGCAGCCATGGACCCGCGCGCACTGGAACAGGCCATCCTCGACGCCATCGTCGAGTGCCTCGCCGACCGGGTGGTCGAACGCTTGCAGGCTCGTCCAAAAGTCGCTCTGGCGTTGTTCACCGGAACGGAGCTTGGCGTAAGCGAGGCCGTGAAGTCGATCGCGGCGTTGCGCGACGACGGCTGGACGATGCGCTTCGTCTTTTCGCAAACGGCAGGGCAACTGCGGTTGCGGGATTCATTGACCGGAGTGGCAGGCGATGTCTCCACCGGGCAGCCGGGAGGAACGGCGGGCGACATCGACGAGGACGCTCTGCTCGATGGATGCAGCGTCGTACTTGTTCCCACCTTGTCCATCAACTCCGCCGCGAAAATTGCCACGAGCGTGCGCGACAGCCTTCCGTCACGTCTGGTGGCGCGTGCGCTGGAACGCGGGATGGCGGTGGTTGCGGCCTCCGATGGATGCTGTCCGGACAACGCGCGGCGAATCGCCTCCGGGTTTCATGTGGCCGAGGCTTACAAGGAGCGCATGCGCGCCAACCTGGAAGCGCTGCAAGGCTACGGAATACGCCTGGCGCGTGCGGAAAAGCTGGCGCACGCCGTCAGCAAGGTGAACGCAGCAGCGGTGCCGGTCGCGGCGCAACCGGCGCGCATCGCACCGCCGGCAGTCCCGGTTGCTACCGCGACGGGCGCGCCCGGTGCGGTTGACGGAGAGACTCCTGCAGCAACAGGAAAGCGGGTTTTCAGCCGCAGCGATGCGGTTCAGTGCCGGGAGCGCGTGCTTCGGCTCGGCCGGAATGTTCTGGTGACCTCCCTGGCGGCGGATGAACTGCGCGTCCGGAATATCCAGCTAATTCGAAATTGATCGAACTTGATCGAACAGGAATGGGTGAAGCGTATGTATCTCGGTAAAGTCATCGGAACCGTCGTCTCCACGAGCAAGAACGAGTCCCTGTCTGGGACCAAGATACTGATCGTGGCGCGGCTGACGGAGGCGCTTGTTCCCGACGGTTCGACCCAGGTCGCCGTGGATTCCGTCGGTGCCGGAAATGGCGAGATCGTGATCGTATCCTGCGGCAGCTCCGCCCGGAACGTCATGCGCAACGAACACTCGGTGGTCGACGCCGCGATCGTGGGGATCGTCGATACCGTCGAGATCGCGGGCTAGGCGGAGACAAGCGTGAGTTTTTCCACGCCGGACAAGGACCTGATCGCCGCAGCCGTCCACTCGGTATTGCGCGGAATGCTGCCGGAGTGCGCGGCCGGCCGTGCGTTCGGTTTGCACGATGCGCGGCGGCTGGCCGAGTGGGGCGAAGCGAAGGCGCGGGCGCTCGGGGTGCCCGTCGTGCTGGCCATCGCCGACGCCTCGGGCGGCTTGATGTTGATGCACCGCATGGACGGCTCGTTGCCGGCGAGTGTCGACGTCGCGATCAACAAGGCCTACAGCGCGGCAGCTTTCCGCATGCCGACCCACGAGCTGGGAATGCTGGCGCAGCCGGGGCAGGCGCTCTACGGGGTGCAGACTACGAATCAGGGGCGGGTTGTCCTCTTCGGCGGGGGCTATCCCTGCTGTCACGAGGGCAAGGTGCTCGGCGCAATTGGAGTCAGTGGCGGGACGGTCGATCAGGACATGCAGATTGCCGTCCATGCATTACACACATTTTTCGAGGAAACAGGGCATTGCCTTGCAGGAGGAAAAGAACATGAATGATGTCGAAATCGCTTCGGTCGTGGCCAGGGTTCTCGATACCTACGGCACGGCGGCTGTGGCGCCGGTGCCAACCGTTGCTGCCGGCGCAGGTCCCGATCTGGTCGAGAAAGCCATTGCCAGAGCGATGGGAGGCGCGCTGGTTGCCGTGAAGAACGACACGGCAAATCAGTCTCGCATCGATCAGGCCGTGGCCAAGGTGCTCGGCGAACTCTCGGGGAAAGCTCCCGCTGCCCTGGAGATGACGCCCGACGCCCCGCTCGGCGACGGGATCTTCGACAGCATGGATGCCGCCGTGGAAGCCGCCGTGGTCGCGCAGAAACAGTATCTGCTGTGCTCCATGGCCGACCGCCGGAGATTCGTCGAGGGTATCCGGGAGGTGATTCTGCAGCCAGATAATCTGGAACGGATTTCGCGCATGTCGGTGGAAGAAACCGGGATGGGCTACTACGAGCACAAGCTCATCAAGAACCGCCTTGCCGCCGAAAAGACGCCCGGGGTCGAGGATCTCACGACGGAAGCCTTGAGCGGCGATGACGGCCTGACGCTGGTGGAATACTCGCCCTACGGCGTGATCGGTGCGATTACCCCGACGACCAATCCGACGGAGACGATCATCTGCAATTCCATCGGAATGCTGGCGGCGGGCAACAGCGTCATCTTCAGTCCGCATCCGCGGGCCACCCAGGTATCGCTGCTTACCGTGAGGCTGATCAACCGGAAACTCGCCTCGCTGGGCGCGCCGAAGAATCTGGTCGTCACCGTGAGCGAGCCGTCCGTCGAGAACACCAACAAGATGATGGTTCATCCGAAGATCAGGATGCTCGTCGCCACCGGCGGCCCCGGCATCGTCAAGGCCGTGATGTCGTGCGGCAAGAAAGCCATCGGCGCCGGCGCGGGGAATCCTCCTGTCATTGTGGACGAGACGGCGAACATCGAGAAGGCGGCGCGCGATATCGTCAATGGCTGCAGCTTCGACAACAACCTCCCGTGTATCGCGGAAAAGGAAATCATCGCCGTTGCCGAGATTGCCGACTATCTGATTTTCAGCATGAAGAAAAACGGCGCCTATCAGGTGACCGACCCGGAAATCATCCGCAAGCTGGCAGCGCTCGTGCTTACCGAAAAGGGCGGCCCGCAGACGTCATGCGTGGGCAAGAGCGCCGTCTGGCTGCTCGGCCAGATCGGCATCACGGTGGGCGATGACGTCCGGGTGATCCTGATGGAAGTGCCGGTGGATCATCCGTTCGTGCAGGAAGAACTGATGATGCCGATCCTGCCGCTGGTGCGCGTCCGCGACGTCGATGAGGCGATCGACGTGGCGATCGAGGTCGAGCATGGCAATCGCCATACCGCCATCATGCACTCCACCAACGTAAATAAGCTCACCAAGATGGCCAAACTCTGCCAGACCACGATCTTCGTGAAGAACGGCCCGTCGTATGCCGGCATCGGCGCGGGCGGCGAGGGATACACCACCTTCACGATCGCCGGGCCGACCGGCGAGGGGCTGACTTCGGCCAAGTCGTTCGCGCGGCGGAGAAAGTGCGTGATGGTCGAAGCGCTGAATATCCGCTGAGCGGCGCGAAAGAGTCGGTCCAGGACGAAATGAAAAGGAAATCGGCATGAATTACCGGATCATCAACGCGCCTCTGCCGGAGGTCCTGCACATGCTGGAGCGCAGGATGCCGCCTGACATGCGGACCCGCATGCGGGATCGGTCGTTCGATGCCATCGCGCTCATCCAGACGAGCGTTCCGGACCTGTTTTTCTACGCGGACCTGGCCCAGAAAGCTTCCAGCGTGTTCACGGTGGAGCTGTTCGGGAGTTGTCCGCAACACATCAGTACGCTGGCCGTATTCGGGGATACCTCCGCCGTGACGGCAGCCGTGCAAGCCATTGAAGCAAGCCAGAACCAGACGGGATTTCACGGATGAACGAAATAGAATATGAAAAAGAGGGCGTTGTCTTCGATATCCAGCGCTATTCGATCCATGACGGACCGGGTATCCGGACCATCGTCTTCCTGAAGGGGTGCCCGCTGGCGTGCCAGTGGTGCTGCAACCCGGAGTCGCAGGACCCGAAGCCGAGCGTCATGTTCTCGAAATCGAGCTGCGTGAAGTGCGGCAAATGCATCCAGGCCTGCCCCAACGGCGCGATTTCGCCCAACAACCCCGGTTTGATCGACCGCAGCCGCTGCACGGGATGCGGCGCGTGCGCCGAGGTCTGCCTGCCCGGCGCCCTGACCATGAAGGGGCGCTCCATGACCGTGTGGCAGGTCATGCAGGAACTGCAAAAAGATGCGACCAACTATCGGCGCTCCGGCGGCGGCGTGACGCTCTCGGGCGGCGAACCGCTGGTCCAGTCCGAGTTCGCGCTGGAACTGCTGAAGGCCTGCAAGGAAAAGGGCTGGTCCACGGCCATGGAAACTACCGGTCACGCACCGAAGGAAATCGTGGAACGGGTCATGCCCTATGTCGACCATGCCCTGGTGGATATCAAGGCCATCGATCCCAAGGTGCACGAGAGCCGAACGGGCGTGGCGAACAGGCTGATCCTGGAAAACGCGATCCGCATCTCGATGCTGACTTCCACGGTGGTGCGCGTGCCCCTGATATCCGGCGTGAATGCCGACCGGGAGAGCGTCGAAGCCATCGGCAAGTTCGCCAAGCTGATGCCCGGCGTCAATACCGTGCATCTGCTTCCCTACCACACCTACGGGGAAAACAAGTACGAATTGTTGGGGCGCCAATACACCATGATCGGGACCACTCCGGTGCCCGCCGAAACGGTGGAGACGCTGAAGGGGCTTGTTGAAGGAATGGGACTCCGTTGCGTGATCGGCGGTTGAGCGAACGGTCGTCCATAGCGCGGGGCGAGGGACGGGAGAGTGTGGATGCATGAGTATTGCGTGAGCTCCGAGTCGGTGACCGAGGGCCATCCGGACAAGGTGTGCGACCAGATTTCGGACGCCATCCTGGATGCCTGCCTGGCGCAGGACTCCGCTGCCCGGGTCGCCGTGGAAACCATGGTTTCCGGAAATACCGTGTTCATCGCCGGGGAGATCACGACGACTGCGCAAATCGATGCGACGCGCACGGCCCGGGACGTCATCGCGGATATCGGCTATACCGATCCCGAACTCGGCTTCGACAGCACCAGCTGCTTCATCCTGACCAGTCTGCGCACGCAATCTCCCGACATCGATCTCGGCGTGTCGCGCGGAGCGGTGCTGGGGGCCGGCGATCAGGGCGTTTTCTACGGCTTCGCGTGCAATGAAACCGCGAGTCTGATGCCGTTGCCGATCCACCTGGCGCACTGCTTGTCCATACGCCTCGGAGCCGTGCGCCGGGACGGCACGCTTTCCTGGCTGCGCCCCGACGGAAAGACGCAGGTGACCATGCACTACGATGCAAATGGCCGTCCGACCGGGCTGCGCAGCGTGGTGGTCTCGGCGCAACACGAGGCCGGCGTCGATCAGGAAACACTGGTGCGCGGACTTGTCGAGCAGGTGATCTGCCCGGAAGTGAAGGACTGGATACGGGAAGACACGCACGTGGCGATCAACCCGACCGGGCGCTTCGTGATCGGCGGTCCGGCCGGCGATACCGGCCTGACCGGGCGCAAGCTCATGGTGGATACCTATGGCGGCTGTGTCCGCCACGGCGGAGGGGCGTTCTCCGGCAAGGATGCGACCAAGGTGGACCGGACGGCCGCTTACATGGCCCGGTACGTGGCTAAAAACGTCGTCGCCGCGCAGCTGGCTTCACGCTGCGAGGTTTCGCTGGCGTATGTCATCGGCGATGTCGAGCCGGAAATGGTCTCCATCGATACCTTCGGAACGGAAACGGTTGACGTAGAGGCGCTGACGCGCGCGGTGCGCGAGATCTTTCCGCTCTCGGTTTCGGGAATGATCGCGGCTCTCGACATGCGTCGGCCGGTATTCAGAAAGACAGCGAGCTACGGGCACTTCGGCCGGGAATGCGAAGGCTTCCAGTGGGAACGTGTCGATCGCGTCGACGCGTTGCGCGCCTTGTGCGCGGGCTCGCGATGAAGCGGCGTGTCATGGTGTCATGGCCGCTGTCGAATGCAATTGCTCCGGGTTTCACCTCAACGGACTACCGCCTCACGCAAGAGCGTGAGGTTTTCAGTGCCGCAATTCGGGATTTTTCATAACTATTCAAATGGGAGAACGTGATGTCAGCATTTGTCGCAGAAGTAATCGGTATGGCAATACTTATGATTTTCGGTTGTGGCGTAGTGGCCGGCGCCGTGCTGGATAAGAGCAAGTCCAACGGCAGCGGCTGGATTTCCATCACCTTCGGCTGGGCCATCGGCATCACGTTCGGTGTCTATGCGGCAGGCCAGTTCAGCGGCGCGCACCTCAACCCGGCGGTAACGATTGCCTTGGCCGCCGTGGGCAAGTTCCCCTGGAGCCAGGTTCCGAGCTATATCGCGGCGCAGTTCATCGGGGCGATGATTGGCGCCACGGCCGCGTATTTTGCTTACCTCCCCCACTGGAAGGAAACGGAAGACGCGGGACTCAAGCTCGCCGTGTTTTCCACCGGCCCGGCTATTCGCCACACGCCGTCGAACTTCATTTGCGAGTTCATCGCCAGCTTCATCCTGATGTTCGTCATCATGGTCATCGGCGCCAACAAATACGCCGAAGGCTTCGGGCCGGTTGTTGTCGGCATGCTCGTCCTCGGAATGGGGCTGTGTTTCGGCGGCCCGACGGGCTATGCAATGAACCCCGCACGCGATCTCGGCCCGCGTATCATGCACGCCGTCCTGCCCATCCACGGCAAGGGCGACTCGGATTGGGGCTATTCATGGATTCCCGTCGTGTCCCCGATCTGCGGCACGGTTTGCGCGGCCTTGACGGCATCGGCGTTGCTCCCCTGATCTTGAATCCGACCAGGCTGCCGCGCACCGCATGGCGTGCGGCAGCTTGCGCAGGTTGTTGAATAATCAGCGTATGTGTTGCCCCCTGTTCAAGAAGCGGCGAACCAGGGGCGTTTTGATGGAAAATGTGAAGGTTGCAGGCAGGAGAATCGGTATCGTGTCAGTGCGTTGCGTGCCCTGTGCGTGAGCCAATAACGACAATTCACGGCTGGCGAGAGGGCGAGGTGAGGTTGAAGAAGAGTGTACTGGGGGAGAAACTCGCTTTGAGACTCGTAGACCTGATTAGCGTGGATATGCTGCAGAAGGTTCAGGATAACTTCAGCGCGGCTGTCGGCATCGCGGTGACTATCGTGGATGAGCGGGGCGAACCCGTAACTCGGTCGGGCGGATTTTGCGCGTTTTGTCAGGCCATCCGTTCCTGCGAGGTTCGACGCGAGCGTTGCATCCATTGCGACAACGACGGCGGACGCATGGCCGGGGAGGCCGGCGAACCCAGCATCTATCGCTGCCATTGCGGCCTGGTGGATTTCGCGGCGCCGATCATCATCCGCGACCAGTATATCGGCGCAGTCATCTCGGGGCAGGTCCGCTTGCAGGGCGAACAGGAATCCTCCCTCGAATACATCATTCCTCCGGATTTCTCCTGGCAGCAGGATGAGCAGTTGCGCGCCCTCAACGAGGAAATTCCCCGGATTCCCTACCAGAAGCTGAGGTCGGCTGCCTACACGCTGTTCTACCTCGCC
>Ga0316613_10002880_pt1 | contig 10931 bp, 12 predicted proteins | sample OWC_soil_day10_C_2_FD_207647 | JGI IMG/M metagenome (GOLD analysis project Ga0316613, IMG submission 207647) | Wetland soil microbial communities from Old Woman Creek delta, Ohio, United States - OWC_soil_day10_CT_b | ecosystem: Environmental > Terrestrial > Soil > Wetlands | place: USA: Ohio... | reverse complement strand
CTATTGGCCTGTGCGCCTCGTTGGCGCAAGCCCAGGCTGTTGATCGCGTCTATGCCATTGATGGCCGTGGCGAAGTCGTGATGGATCCGTTCGGCTTGTGCTGGCGCACCAACTTCTGGACGCCTGCTGCTGCCGCCAAGGATCCGGCCGGCTGCAAGTGCGACAAGGACCTGCTCCCGAAGGAAGTCTGCGAACCGAAGGCCGCAGCCCCAGCCGCTGCCGCTGCTCCGGCCGCCAAGCCCGCCGCCCCGGCTGCCGCCCCGGCCCGCGAAAAGGTGACTGTCGCCGCCGACGCTCTGTTCGACTTCAACAAGGCCACGCTGCGTCCGGAAGGCAAGGCCAAGCTTGACGACGTCGTCGCCAAGTCGAACCAACTCGTTCTCGAAGTAGTCATCGCCGTCGGTCATGCGGACCGTATCGGTGGCGCCGCCTACAACCAGAAGCTCTCCGAGAAGCGCGCCGCTTCGGTCAAGGACTACTTGGTCAGCAAGGGCATCCCGGCTAACCGCATCTACACTGAAGGCAAGGGCAGCAAGCAACCGGTTACCAAGGCCGACCAGTGCAAGGGACCGAAGAGCGCCAAGGTCATCGCCTGCCTGCAGCCTGACCGCCGCGTCGATATCGAAATCATCGGTACCAAGAAGTAATTCTGGCCGATACAATAAAAGCCCTGCTTCGGCAGGGCTTTTTTATTTGACCAACCCCCGACGCTCGAACACCATGCACAACGCCGACCCGCACGAACTCGACAAATTCAGCCAGCTCGCCCACCGCTGGTGGGATCCGCAAAGCGAGTTCAGGCCGCTGCATGAGATCAATCCGCTGCGTCTGGCCTGGATTGACGGGCACGCGAATCTCGCCGGGAAGGCAGTTCTAGACATAGGATGTGGAGGCGGTATCCTCTCCGAGAGCATGGCCGGCGTGGGTGCCACGGTTACTGGAATCGACCTATCCGAAAAGGCACTTGGGGTGGCCAGGCTGCACCTGCTGGAAAGCGGGAAGAAAGTCGATTACCAGATGGTTTCGGCCGAAGATCTTGCAACCCAGGCGGCAGGGACGTTCGACGTCGTCACATGCATGGAAATGCTCGAACACGTGCCGAACCCAGCCAGCATCGTTGCCGCGTGCTCAGCTTTGGTCAAGCCAGGTGGACACGTTTTCTTCTCCACCATCAACCGTAACCTCAAGGCGTATCTTTTCGCCGTCCTTGGCGCAGAGTACGTCCTGCAAATGCTTCCCAAAGGAACGCATGACTACGCAAAATTCCTCAAACCGTCGGAACTTTCGCGCTGGGCGAGGAGCGTCGGTCTTGAACCAGACGAGCTGATCGGAATGACCTACAACCCGTTCAGCAAGAAATACGACCTCGGCACAAACACTGACGTAAATTATCTGATACACGCCCTCAGGACCGCCTGAGCGCATTCTTGCCCCTACCTGCGAACAGCGTCAGCCCAGCAGTTCGGCGTTTCGTAAAGGCGTATCCGCTCCAGACGCAACTGATTTCCGAACGTGTCGCGATACACAGTGTCGAGAGTTCTGAACGCATGTTCGGCCAGATTCTCCGCGGTCGGGATGCAGTCAAGAACCACGGTCTTGTGCCCAGGCAAGGTACCGAGAAACTCGACAACTCTGGCGTCGCCTGCATATACCAGAAATGCGTGGTCCCAGTGGTCGACCAGGTGCCTTTTCGCCAGCGACTTGATTTCCGAGAAATCCATCACCATGCCGTTAGCTGGATCCCCCTCTTTTTCTATGATCTGGCCGGCAAGGGTAACTTCGAGAACATAGCGATGCCCATGCAGGTGGCGGCATTGGCTCCGGTGATCGGGAATACGATGACCAGCATCAAACTCAAGGCGACGGGTGACAAGCATGACAAACTCGGAGACAAAACCGGGTGTAATTATATCATTGGGGAATTCCGCACTTTTCGACACACGAGACAGGAGACCAACGGCTATGTTGAACGTGAACGACCACAGCCGTGACAGTGCCGGCATGAAATACGTCTACCCCGTAATTTCGCGGCGAGCCGGGGGCGTTTCGGTTGGCATCAACCTCAACACCAACAACGCCTGCAATTGGGCTTGCATCTACTGCCAGGTACCCAACCTGAAACGCGGCGCCCCCCCGAAGGTAGACCTGCAACTGCTGGAAGCCGAATTGAGGCAATTCTTGCATGCAGCAACGTCAGGGGACTTTCTCGAGAAAAACGCCCCTCAGGGATCGCGGCGGGTTGTCGACGTCGCCTTCTCTGGCAACGGAGAACCCACCAGCACCCATGAATTTGCGGAAACAGTCGCAATCGCAGGACGCGTACTGGACGATTTCGGCTTGAGTGGCAGCGTCAGGTTGCGCGTAATTACCAATGGCAGCCTAATGCACCGTCCCGGCGTACGCCGGGGCATCGCCCTGATTGGTGAACTTGGCGGCGAAGTATGGTTCAAGATCGACCGAGGCACTACAGAGGGAATATCGCTGGTCAATGGCGTGTCGACGACACCCGACAAGATACTAAAAGCAGTCTCCATATGCGCGGCACTCGCGCCGACCTGGATACAGAGCTGCTTCTTTACCATCGACGGGCTGCCTATCGCTGAGGATGAATTCACCGCCTACCTTCAACTAATCTCATCGATCGCCACGAGGGTTGAAGGCGTTCACCTCTATGGAATGGCCCGTCCTTCACAGCAACCAGAAGCAAACAGGCTTTCGGCGCTCAGCGCCGAAAGCCTGTCCTTGTTTGCCAAGCGCATCGCTGCGCTCGGACTGACCGTCGTGGAGAATCCCTGACGGACCTTTCCGCTTACCCAGCCTTCTTCTTCGCCTTGGCCGCCTTCTTCAAAGTCTTGTAGAGCTCTGGATCCTCGCTCTTGAGGTAGTCGACAACATCAACATCATCGCGCTTGATACGCTGGATATCGACCTGTTCAACATGGACGAGGCGAAGCAGCTCTCTTACGGGACGCGGCATATTGCGACCGCTCTCATAACGCGACCCACCACTCTGCGTTACGCCGATTTTTGACCAGAATTGCTGCTGATTCAAACCAAGCTTGCGGCGAATTTCACGGGGCTCGTTGATCTTGTCATTCGTTTTTGTAGCACTCATTGGGATCCTTTCACGCGGCTCAACGCCGTAGGGAAATCTGATTTAGCGAATCTCGACTATCGAGTCTGCAACTCCAAAACGTATATAACTTTCGTTATAGTGGCTCGAGTATAGAACATGAACATACGCTATTGCAAGTAGCATTTAATCATTCGTTTCAACTGCTGGTCCAGGCATCGGCAAAGCTGGAAATACCCTTGTGTTTCAAACAAATGTTGGGATAGAATCAGATGCTTTGACGCTCAACATTTGGACTGTGAATGGCTCTGATTGTTCAGAAATTTGGTGGCACGTCGGTCGCATCAACCGACCGGATCAAGAACGTTGCCAAACGGGTTGCCCGCTGGAAGGCTCAAGGGCATGACATTATTGTGGTTCCGTCGGCCATGTCCGGCGAAACCAACCGCCTGATCGCGCTGGCGAAGGAGATTTCCTCATCTCCCGACCCCCGGGAACTAGACGTAATCGCGTCGACCGGGGAGCAAGTGACCATTGGGCTGCTGGCCATGGCACTCAAGGAAGAGGGGTTGAAAGCAAAGAGCTACACAGGCCCGCAAGTGCGAGTGCTGACCGACAGCACCTTCACCAAGGCGCGCATCCTGCAGATCGACGACGACAAAATCCGCAAGGATCTCGCCGATGGCTGCGTAGTGGTCGTTGCCGGATTCCAGGGCGCCGACGAAGACGGCAATATCACGACACTTGGCCGTGGCGGCTCGGACACATCGGCGGTAGCGCTGGCAGCGGCCCTCAAGGCTGACGAATGCCAGATCTACACCGACGTCGATGGCGTTTACACCACCGACCCTCGCGTCGAGCCCGCGGCACGAAAACTTGACACCATCACCTTTGAAGAAATGCTGGAAATGGCCAGCCTCGGCTCGAAGGTCCTGCAAATTCGCTCAGTCGAGTTTGCCGGCAAATACAAGGTCAAACTGCGCGTACTTTCCAGCTTCCAGGACGAAGGCGAAGGTACTCTGATTACTGTTGAGGAAGACAAGCAAATGGAACAACCGATCATTTCCGGAATCGCTTTCAATCGAGACGAGGCCAAGCTGACCATTCTCGGGGTTCCCGATCGTCCGGGTGTTGCCTACCAATTGCTCGGCCCGATTGCCGATGCGAACATCGATGTCGACATGATCATCCAGAACATCGCCCACGACGGAACCACGGATTTCTCATTTACGGTAAATCGGGGTGAATATGCCAAGGCGACGGAAATCCTCAAAGGCACCGCCGAGAAGCTGGGAGCGCGTGGCGTGGTCGGCGACAACAAGATCTGCAAGGTGTCGGCGGTAGGCGTCGGCATGCGTTCGCATCCTGGTGTTGCCAGCAAGATGTTCAACGTACTTGGTGCTGAAGGCATCAACATCCAGATGATTTCCACGTCCGAGATCAAGATTTCGGTTGTTGTCGAGGAAAAATACCTGGAACTGGCCGTGCGCGTTCTGCACAAGGCATTCGGTCTCGACAAGGCAAATTGATTTCCGGATCAATCGTTTGACCGGAAAGATCGGAAAGGCTATCATCGCGCCCTTCCGGAGACGTGGCCGAGAGGTCGAAGGCACTCCCCTGCTAAGGGAGCATTCGGGCAAAACCTGAATCGAGGGTTCGAATCCCTCCGTCTCCGCCAAAAAAACCCGATAGCCAGCTATCGGGTTTTGCTTTTTTGTTCGGATCATCGCACCGCACAACTCTTTGGAATACTCCATGACGGCACAAATTCTCGACGGTAACGCGCTCGGACAAAAACTGCGCGCGGGGTTCAAGCAAAGAGCGGAAGAACTCGCGCTACAGGGCGTACGCCCCGGACTCGCAGTCATTCTGGTAGGCGAAGATCCGGCATCCCAAGTCTATGTGCGCAACAAGGTCAATGCTTGCGCCCAGGCCGGTTTTCATTCCGAGAAACATGCTTACCCGGCCGACATCGAACCGAGTACAGTGCTCGACAAGATCGCTGAACTCAATTCCGACCCGAAAATCCACGGCATCCTGGTCCAACTGCCGTTGCCCAGGAATTTCGATACCGACGCGGTACTCGACGCTATCGCCCCTGAAAAGGATGTGGACGGATTCCGTGCCGAAAACGTCGGCGCCTTGGTACAAGGCCAGCCATGCTTCATTCCCTGCACGCCCTACGGCGCAATGAAATTCTTCGAAGAAGCGGGGATCAGTCTGAAGGGCAAGGAAGCCGTTGTCGTAGGCCGATCGAACATTGTCGGTAAGCCGATGGCAATGCTGCTGATGCACGCCGGCGCCACTGTAACCGTCTGTCACTCGCAAACACGCGACTTGAAGGCCCATTGCCTGCGCGCCGACATTCTGGTTGCCGCGATCGGCAAGCCGAGAATGATTACCGGCGACATGATCAAACCGGGAGCCGTCGTCATCGACGTCGGGATCAATCGCCTGCCGGACGGGAAACTTTGTGGCGATGTCGATTTCGAATCGGCCAAGGAAGTCGCCTCGTTCATCACGCCGGTCCCTGGCGGAGTCGGCCCGATGACCATCACCATGTTGCTGGCGAATACCCTCGAAAGTGCCGAGCGCACGGTGAACACCTAACCCTGTGACCAAAGGAGATAATCATGTCGCATCAACCGCTAGTTGGCATCGTGATGGGTTCGGACAGCGACTGGCCTGTCATGCGCTTCTGCGCCGAAATGCTGAAGAAATTCGGAATCGCCTATGAAGCCAAGGTTCTGTCTGCGCATAGAACGCCCGACGCCGCGCTAGATTACGCCTCGACCGCGCAGGAACGCGGCATGAAGGTGCTGATCGGGGCCGCGGGCGGTGCTGCGCACCTGGCGGGCGTTCTCGCCGCCAAGACCGAACTGCCGGTACTGGCCGTGCCGATGCCGTCCAAACACCTGCAGGGACTGGACTCGCTGCTGGCCATGGTACAGATGCCCGGCGGCATCCCCGTCGCCACCTTCGCCATCGGCGAGGCCGGCGCGACCAACGCGGCGCTGTTCTCGGTCGCGATGCTGTCGTTGAGCGATGCCGAACTGGCAAAGAAACTGCACGAATTCCGTGCGCAGCAAACCGAGAAGGTGCTTTCCAAATCCTTGCCGGATTTGCCCTGACCGACGCAAATCAACAACCGTGAGCGATCCGTCGAAACCCGATCTTGCGGAAGCTGTCCGGCTCCTGCAGGCCGGAGAACTCGTCGCTTTCCCCACCGAGACGGTCTACGGCCTCGGAGCGGATGCCGCCAACCCGGAAGCGGTCGCCAGAATTTTCGCCGCCAAGGGTCGCCCCGCCGATCATCCGTTGATCGTCCATCTGGCTGGAGCCGGACATCTCGAGCAATGGGCACGCGATATCCCGCAGGAAGCCTGGGACTTGGCAGAGGCGTTCTGGCCCGGGCCGCTGACATTGATCCTCAAACGCGCGCCGGGCGTACCCAAGGCCGTGACTGGCGGACAGGACACCGTTGGTGTTCGTGTACCTGCCCACCCTCTTGCCCTCGCGTTGCTACGCGCCTATGTTCAGGCAGGCGGAGGACATAACGGCCTGTGCGGCATCGCAGCTCCTTCTGCCAACCGATTCGGGCGCATCAGCCCAACCGACGCAGGACATGTCCGCGACGAACTTGGAGATGCGGTGTCGCTGGTACTCGACGGAGGCCCTTGTGACGTCGGCATCGAATCGACCATCATCGATCTTTCGCGCGATGGGATGCCGCCGCGTTTGCTACGCCCCGGACACATCACGCCTGAGCAGATTGAGGAAGTCATCGGCGAAATGCCCGAACTTCCCGATTCCATGAAACCCGCTGGTGTACCACGCGTTTCTGGATCACTCGACGCGCATTACGCGCCGCTGACGCCGATGCGATTGGTAGCGACGACCGGCATTGTTCAGGCCATCGAAATGGAACAACGGGCGGGAAAACGATGCGGCGTGCTGTTGTACACAGAACAGATGCTGCCGCATGTGCATTCGAGTTGTCAGCTTCTCGGCACCCCAGACGGTTACGCGCGCGGCCTCTACGCAGCCCTGCGTGAGCTCGATCAGGCCGGAAACGAAGTCATTCTGGTGGAGGCCATTCCGGCAACCCCTGCCTGGAACGCGGTTGCCGACCGATTACGTCGGGCAGCGTGCGGTTCCGGGGGCGCCTGATCGCACTCAGTACGGTAGATTTCTACCGTCCTCCCCAAGGCATCACCGGCACTGTCGAAATACTATTGGCCGGCGCGCCCTCGATCAGTTTGCGGCTGATCGCGAGATAGACCAGCGTCCGGTTCTTTTCGTCCCACATGCGAACGACCCGGGTTTCCTTGAACAGGATCGACGTGTCCTCGCTGAACACGATCGCATCTTTTGGCAGTTTGTCGGGAAGGCTTATCGGCCCCGTCTGACGACATGCAAGGGAGAATTGCGACGGATCCTGCGCCAAGCCAAAGCTCCCACCGATTCCTCCGGTCCGCGCCTGGCTGACGTGACACGTTACCCCGGGTATCTTTGGATCATTGAACGATTCGACACAGACCTTGTGATTGGCCCCGATCAGCTTCCATTCCGTGGTGACACAACCGATTGTTTCTGCCGCTGCCGAAGTGGCATACAGGACGAATGCGGCCACGGCCACCGCAGCACGCGTCATGACTTCTGATCCTTTTCAGCCACGCTTCCCATTGGCGCGGCAAGCATCTTTTTCGACGCGACTTTTCCCGCAAGGAAGATGAATAGGAAGATACAAACCCCGTGAAACAGCGTGGTGAAGATGAATCCGCCTGCGACGAATTGCTGCAACCGGGCGATGTTTTCCTGTGCCGTTCCGACGAAAGACAGGACCGCCACCCCTTGTAGAACGATGTCGATGGCCAGGAACGCTGCCCAGACCAGCAACATCTCCCGCCGGCTGAACACCCTCCCGTTTTTCCTGCAGAACGCCTGGCAGACATAAAACGTGGATGCCGCCAACGCGGCGGTCATGACTGTCAGGGTGCTGCTGTTCCTGAAATAGACGACAAGCAGAAAAGCAAAAATCAGCGAAAGCAGATATGCAACGGTGAAACGCAGAATGAGCGCGCGAATGGTCATGATTGATCCTGTTATGAAGCAACGGCATCCTTGCGCAGGAAGCGGTCGCGGTTACGAGTGAAATAAACGCCGGAAAATACGAAAATAGCACCGACGGCCTGAAGGAAACCAAAGGTTTCTCCGAGCAGAAAATAGGCGGTGATGACGGCGAATACCGGTGTCAGATTATTGAAAACCGAAGCCCTGGACGTGCCAATGACCCCGGAGCCCCATATCCACAAGAAATTACCCAGGCAAAGCCCGAAGACCGCTGAAAAAACAACGCTTCCCCAAGCCGACGCAGGCAAGGCCGTCCACGACACGCTGCGCATGTCGGGAATCGACACGGCGAGTAACAATACCGTGGTAATGACCATCAGGGATGCCGTGACCTGATAGGTCGAGTAGCGTTCCAACAGCTCCTTTGAAAACACCGTGTAGTATGCATAGCCGACCTGAGACACAAGAATGAGCAGCGCTCCCAGCAGGTGATTCCCGGCCAGACTCACTTCTTTACCGGCACCCAGCACGATCAGGACGATGCCGGTAATCGAGCAGGCAATGCCGATCACCACGGCACGATTGATGGTATCGAAACCATAGAAGCGATTGAGCAACAGCACGAAAACCGGCAGCAGGCAGAACATGAATGCCGCATTGCCTGAGGTGGTTCTCTGAATCCCTTCCGTGAAGCAAACCTGGAAGACGAAGAAGCCGAAGACGCTGGCTCGCAGAAGGCGCCAGAGATCCGCCCTGGTAGGCCTGCGATAGCTGCCCGACAGCCCGAGCGCTACCAGCGCGACGATGCTGCCGACCACCATCCGCGCCACGTTGTACGGCAGTGGAGGGAGATGCTGCAGCCCCAACTTGATGACCGGCGGATTCATCCCCCATACCAAGGCAACCAGGAGGAGCATGCATTCGGCCAGGCGAATCCGTGCCACGTCGATGGATGAGTTCAAAAGTGAATTTCCCGTGGAATCTCGAAAGCGCTTGCACGCTTACTTCTTGTTTTGTTCCTTCGAACTGTCGGCAGACTTGTCCTGCCGTTGGCAGCGCGGATCAACATAGGTACGCTCCAATCTGATCCAGGCTTTGCCAGGCGAAGTCTGCGCGCAGACGGTTGCTCCAGTCACGCTTTGCCATTTGTACCAAGGAGCAGGCCCGGCCTCAGCGGACGAGGACAGCCCCAGGAACAAAGCCGGAATAACCCACTCAAAACGTTTCATGCACTCACCCGTCTGATTCTCGCCAGGACCGAATGGCCGGAGGAGTCTATTGTATTGTGTATTGTCAAAAACCGGGCGGAGGTCAGAAATGAAACGTAGAAACGAACTGGGGCCGGAGATTGCGGCCAGAGAAATCACACCACGAGAAGTTTTCGAACAGCGACGAACAATCATTCGTGCTGCGGCGGCAGGCACATTTGGCGCCGCGCTGGCACCGTTCTTCGGGCGCGAGGCACTCGCCCAGACGGGGTCATCAACACTGACTCCCGCCACGTCGCCCAATGCGGATAGCGTGAAGTTGCCGGCCAGCGTCAACGCCAAGTACGCGTTGAAGGAAAAATTGACGCGCTACAAGGACATCACCACCTATAACAACTTCTACGAGTTCGGTACCGACAAGGCCGACCCGGCACAATACTCCCACACGCTGATCACAAAACCGTGGACCGTCGCCGTCGAAGGGCACGTCAAGAATCCCAAGGTGTACGACATCGACGAACTGCTCAAACTCGCCCCGCTCGAGGAGCGCATCTACCGCCTGCGTTGCGTCGAAGGCTGGTCGATGGTCATCCCCTGGATCGGGGTATCGCTGTCCGAACTGATCCGCCGCGTCGAGCCGACCGGAAACGCCAAGTATGTCGAATTCGTCACGCTGGCCGACAAGCGGCAGATGCCGGGGCTATCATCGCCGGTGCTTGACTGGCCGTATGTCGAAGGGCTGCGCCTGGACGAAGCGATGCATCCGCTGACGCTGCTGACCTTCGGCCTGTACGGTGAGGTCCTGCCAAAACAGAACGGCGCCCCGGTACGCCTCGTGGTGCCGTGGAAATACGGTTTCAAAAGCGCCAAGTCGATCGTGCGCATCCGCTTCACGGAAAACGAACCGAAGACCAGCTGGAACGTGTCGGCGCCGAACGAGTACGGTTTCTACTCCAACGTTAACCCGACGGTCGCACACCCGCGCTGGAGCCAGGCCAACGAACAGCGCATCGGTGAAAGCGGAAGCAGCGTTCTGTTTCCTCCGAAACGCAAGACACTGATGTTCAACGGCTATGCCGAACAGGTAGCTTCCCTCTACACCGGAATGGATCTGAAGAAGTTCTTCTGAAGGAACGCTCGGCCCTCATGTCCGCCTTCGGCCTCGTACGCTTCACGGCATTCATCGCCAGCCTGTTGCCGCTGGCGCGTTTGTTCTGGCTGGGCATGAACGACGGCCTGACCGCCAACCCGGTCGAGTTCGTCACCCGCTCGACCGGCACCTGGACCCTGGTTTTTCTGTGCCTGTCGCTTTCCATGACTCCGCTCCGGCGCCTGACCGGGCTGGTGCAATGGATAAAATTCCGGCGCATGCTGGGGCTCTACAGCTTTTTCTACGCCGCACTGCATTTCTCCTTGTGGCTATGGGTCGACCACGCCTTCGACTTGGTCGAAATGTGGCAGGACGTACTCGAACGACCGTTCATCGCCGCAGGGTTCACCGCCTTTCTGCTGCTGATTCCTCTGGCGGCCACGTCAACGAAAGCCATGATGCGCCTGCTCAGCCACCGCTGGGTGCA
>Ga0316613_10002879_pt1 | contig 10932 bp, 9 predicted proteins | sample OWC_soil_day10_C_2_FD_207647 | JGI IMG/M metagenome (GOLD analysis project Ga0316613, IMG submission 207647) | Wetland soil microbial communities from Old Woman Creek delta, Ohio, United States - OWC_soil_day10_CT_b | ecosystem: Environmental > Terrestrial > Soil > Wetlands | place: USA: Ohio... | reverse complement strand
AAATGCTGTGGCATTCTTTTTACCTCAACTTTTAAGTTTAGGATAATGATTATATCGCGGCTTTATTTTTGCACCAGAACCTTATTTTATAGATATAAAGCTTTATAATATAACTTAAATTTGAATAGTTTTCCGAATTTTGCAGGATTATTATAATTGTAGCAGAATCAACTAAATAAACATATTAATACAAAATAAAACAGCATGAAACAGTAAAATAGATGGTATTTGGTTAGTATAAGTTAGTTTGTTATAGCTTGAACGGATGTAAAAAGTAAATGAGTGGATTAGCTATTTGTGTTAAATGTGGTGAAAGGTTGTTGATTGTCGGGAAGTATATGAGCTGGCTAACCTTCTTTACCCTGATTATGTAAAAATGGGTATTGTAGGATGGTGTACGTTACGTTCGCAAAAAAGACTATTTACAGATAACAGAAGACAGGATTACAGGGACGCTATGTTATATGGTACAGCGTTCTACTAATTGGCGGAGGGAAGAAGTTGATATGGTGAAGCGTTTTATACAATATTACCACCCGCATTTGTCGTTGTTTTTTCTTGATTTTAGCTGTGCAATCTTTATGGCCGGAATGGAGTTGGTATTTCCGCTGGCTGTACGCTGGGTTATCGACGATATTCTGCCTGGGGGGGATATCAACTTGCTGCTATGGGCTGGCGCAGGGCTACTGGTCTTGTACGTGATTAGCTATGGTGTGCAATATACTTTGGAATATTTTGGTCATGTGCTTGGCGCCAAAATCGAGTACGATATGCGGCAGGAGTTGTTCGCGCATGTTCAGCGACTAGGATTTCGCTACTTTGACGATACCCGGACAGGGCATATCATGTCGCGGGTTGTCAATGATCTCTTTGAAATTGGTGAGTTTGCTCACCATGGTCCCGAAGATTTTTTTATTATTATTGTAACTATGGTTGGCAGTTTTTTGATTCTATTAACAATAAACTGGCAATTGACAATACTTACTTTTCTGTTTGTACCATTTTTGTTATGGATTGCTATTGTCCGCAATCGTCAGTTAAAAACGACTTTTCGGGAAATACGCGTTAAAGTGGCCGACATGAATGCTCAGGTAGAAGACAGTGTTGCTGGCATACGGGTAGTCAAAGCCTTCACCAATGAGGAATATGAACAAGAAAAATTTACCCGGAGAAATAATGGGATATTTATCGTATGGAAACAGGCATTAAGGCTGTTTGCGTCTTATCAAAGCAGCATGAATTTTGTCACCAATCTAATATATCTGTTGGTGCTGATGACTGGCGGTCTGTATATTCACTATGGGCGGATGACTGTTGGTGATTTTATCGGGTCTTTGCTCTATCTAGCCGTTTTTATCAGCCCTATCCGGCGTATTAGCATGCTAAATGAGTTGTATCAAAAAAGCATGGCGGGCTTTGGCCGTTTCCTGGAAATTATGGACATGGAAGTAGATATTGTCGATGTGCCCGGTGCCAAAACCATCGGTAAGGTTAATGGATGTCTGGAATTTGAAAATGTCACCTTTAGCTACAATGGCAAGCACAATGTGCTGAAAAACATCAACTTTATTATCCGGCCTGGGGAAACGGTTGCGATTGTCGGTCCATCGGGTGGCGGTAAAACGACAATTTGTAGTCTCATTCCCCGGTTTTATGAGATTGAGCAAGGGCGGATAAAATTGGATGGGTTTGATATTAAGCAGGTAACGCAAAAATCACTTCGGGAGAATATTGGGATTGTTCAACAGGACGTATTTTTGTTTGCTGATTCTATCCGGGAAAACATTGTATATGGTAGGATTGGTGCAAGCACGGAGGAAATTATCGTTGCCGCTAAGCTGGCTAATGCCCACGATTTCATCATGGAACTTGAACAAGGCTATGATACGTTTATCGGTGAACGGGGGATTAAACTTTCCGGTGGGCAAAAGCAGCGGATTGCAATTGCGCGAATGTTTCTTAAGAACCCGCCAGTGCTCATTCTGGATGAAGCAACTTCGGCGCTGGATAATGAGAACGAACGGATTATACAGCAGGCACTGGTAACGTTATCTCATAACCGTACGACTTTAGTGATTGCACACCGACTTGCCACTATCCGGAACGCGGACAGGATTATGGTGTTTACCGATGATGGTATTGTGGAAGAAGGTTCTCATGAGGAACTACTAGATAAGCAGGGATTTTATGCCCGCCTTTATTCCACCCAATTTGAGGGGTATTTACCTGATAGTATATAGCAAATTTACATTCATGGACTGTTGATAACACGGCTATAGTAACCCAACTTTCGTATATGGGGTTTATCAATCCATGAGAATAATGGTTCTGAAATAAATTCGGTTATTGCAACTCATAAAATGATTTATAGTGGAATTCTTCCAGTCAAAAAAACGCTTCGAGAAGTAAAATACTTAAACAGTATTATTGAGTAGGACCATTGATTTATTAAACGAATAGTCAAGCCAATGCTTGGATTTGATAGTCTTGAAACCGCTGAAAAAACAATTTGTGGAATTGAAACAATGCACATGATTGGAAAAGGGCAGGCTGAAGAAATTGAATGTGCCCTATCGGAACTTAAGTTCTTAAACAAGGTTATGGGTATCGTTGTTTGATGTTCAGGTGGAAGCAGTGTGAAAGTTTGACTTCGTGATTTTTTGCACCAGAACCGTTTGTATAGCAGGTCCTAATTAATTTGCCTTTTATGGGAGTTGAGTAACCAACATGACAATACGTCATTTGAAAATATTTATAACAGTATATGATGAGAAAAATATGACTGCTGCCGCAAATAGATTGTTTATAACACAGCCGACTGTAAGCCAGGCAATCAAAGAGCTTGAATCCCAGTATGAAGTTGTTCTTTTTGAGCGGCTAGCGCGGAAGTTATATGTTACTTCATCAGGAGAAAAATTATATCAATACGCTACCCATATCATCAAGCTTGTTGATGATATGGAAGATAGCCTTCGGGAAAATTCTCTTAAGAAAAAACTTTTAATAGGGGTTAATTATACTGTTGGTGTTGCCTTAATACACAAATGCATCGAACAATTCAAGGGGTTATATCCAGATTCTGAAATCATGGTAAGCGTAAACAAATCCTCTGTCCTTAAGGCAATGCTTAGAAAAAACGAACTTGATCTTGCTCTTATTGAAGAAATGGCCAATACATCTGACTTTGTTCAAGACGTTTTTTATGATGACCACATTGTGATTGTTGCTGATCCAGAATATAACCTGTTTGCGAAAGGAGGGGTAACTGCCCATGATATCATTAATGAACATTTCTTGTTGCGGGAAAGGGGGGCCGGCGTCAGGGATTTATTCGAATCAAAGATGAATCAGCTTGGATTATTCATCAAACCATATTGGGAAAGTACCAGTACGACAGCCTTAATCAATGCCGCAAAAAATAAGATTGGCATTGCCGTATTGCCTTTTCAGCTCGTCGAAGAGCATATTGCTTCAGGTTCTTTAAAAGAACTCAAAGTGAACGATATGGATCAAAGCAGAAAACTGGCGATTGTATATCATAAAAATAAGTTCTTAACAAATGATATACTGGATTTTATAAAAATATGTCATAAACTATAAAATACAAAATCCTTGTGAATTTCTAACGCGACATTTGCGTATGGAAAATCTACAAGGATTTATTTAAGTTGAGTCTTTATGAGCTTATATTGTGGTTATACGGCCAGCATAACAGATGTAGCTTTTATGATGGCTTTCGCTTTAACGCCAGGTGCGAGTCCAAGCTCTTTCACTGCAGCCAGGGAAACAGTAGCAGTAATTGTATTCCCGCCATCAGTTTTTAAAGCTACGCTCGCATTTACTGCGCCTTCTGTAACCGTTAAAATTTTACTGGTAAACTGATTTCTTGCACTAATTTTCAAGTCGCCGATACCAATCATTACTTCTGTAGCCTTAATTACGGCCGTTGCTTCTTTGCCCTGAACAAGTCCAAGATCTTTTACTGCCTCCATAGAGATAGTCGAAGTAATTCTATTACCACAATCCAACTTCAATGTAACGACTGCATTTACTGAACCCTCTTGGATAGATTCAATTTTCCCAGTTAACTGATTTCTTGCGCTAATGCTCATTTGCTTCTCCTTACGCTGTTATCAACAACACAAAATTTAAGATGACGTTATCTACATCTTTCTTCTACCTCATATGATAACGCCGGATCTATCATATGTCTAATTGTATATTGATATATTTATCATAGGTAAAAACCTATAGCTTTGTTCGTAATATTTACAGGATGAAAGAATGTAATCTTAAAACTAGGGATGGAACTGCAGGGGCATGGATCGCCTCCACCTTCCAAAGCAGGAAATGAAAAGAACTCAATCTCAGAGAGGGCAGATTGAATTTCTTCAACCTGTCCTTAATTTTGAGATAGGTTTCATCAATTCTCCTATTAGTCATCAAAACCTACGGTTTTATTGACGGTTCTAAATAGGAAAATCTCTCATATGGATTCTTAAGCACTAACAGGACTTTTTTTCTTATTGTGGAAGTATGTAATTATAGAAAATTTATATTATTCGGATAAAGGAGAATTAGAATGACAAAGGAAGAGTACAAAAAAATATTGACTTTAGCAATCAGTAATGAAGTGGAGGCATATGAGTATTATAAAGGAGTATCCGAAAAAGTTACCAACAAATTTCAGAAAAAGCTCTTTCGTGAATTAGCCGATGAAGAACAAGGGCATAAGAAGGCACTAGAAGGTTTTCTCAACAAAGATATTAGTGCCCTTCATTTCTATGAAGGTACAAACTATACAATTTCCGAAAGCGTTGAAAAACCAAAACTAACTTTAGACATGCGACCAGCCGATGCTGTTGCTTTGGCAATGAAAAATGAAGAAGAAGCAATGGCAATGTACGCAGAATTTGCCAATGCCAGCAGTGACCCCGGTCAGAAGAAAATATTTCAAGATCTGTCCGTAATGGAAAAAGGTCACAAAGCAAAGCTGGAAGAGCTTTATACGAATATGGCATTTCCGGAAGCATGGTAATAATAGCTGTTAACTAGCAGTGACGGTAAATTTTTGAATTATTATTATCAGGGTAGTAGTTCTTATGGTAGTGAATTATATTAGAACAAAGAATATTGAAATAGAAAAAAGAAATGAAAAAGGGATTGGTTATCGCATGCTAACCAATCCCTTTTTATGGGTAAAATTATTGAATGCAATCCAGTGCCTGTGAAATATCAGAAATTAAATCTTCTTTGTCCTCAATGCCACAGCTGATGCGGATTAATTCTGCTGGAACACCAGCTTCCTTTAACTGTTCGTCATTCATCTGGCGGTGTGTACTTGTTGCAGGATTCAGACAGCAGGTACGGGCATCTGCTACATGGGTTTCAATGGCTGCAAGCTTAAGATTGTTCATAAAGATTTCAGCTGCTTCACGTCCACCTTTTAAACCAAAGGAAACAACACCACAGGAACCATTTGGCAGATATTTCTGTGCAATCTCATAATATTTGTCACCTGGCAGATCGCAGTAGTTAACATAGGCAACCTTTGGATGATTCTGGAGGAACTCCGCAACAGCTTGTCCGTTTTCACAATGACGTGGTATGCGTACATGAAGGCTTTCCAGTCCCAGATTTAGGATGAATGCATGCTGTGGTGACTGAATGGAACCAAAGTCACGCATTAGTTGAGCGGTACATTTGGTAATGAAAGCTCCTTCCTTACCAAATTTTTCGGCATAGGTAATACCATGGTAGCTGTTATCCGGTGTGCAAAGCCCCGGGAATTTGTCAGCATGAGCCATCCAATCAAAACTTCCAGAATCCACAATGGCTCCGCCTACAGCAGCACCATGACCATCCATATATTTTGTGGTAGAATGGGTAACAATGTCAGCACCCCATTCAAAAGGACGGCAGTTAATAGGTGTTGCAAAAGTATTGTCAACGATAAGGGGAACACCATGTGCATGGGCAGCATTTGCAAATTTTTCGATATCCAGTACGGTAAGGGCAGGATTGGCAATTGTTTCACCAAAAACTGCCTTGGTATTAGTCTGGAAAGCAGCATTTAATTCTTCTTCCGTACACTCAGGAGAAACAAATGTGGCCATAACGCCCATTTTGGCCATGGTTACGGAAATCAGGTTAAAAGTACCTCCGTAAATGCTGGAAGAAGCAACAATGTGGTCTCCACAGTTGCAGATATTAAATAGGGCAAAGAAATTGGCAGCTTGTCCAGAAGAAGTTAACATTGCAGCAGTGCCACCTTCCATATCGGCAATTTTGGCAGCTACATAGTCATTTGTTGGATTCTGTAGCCTTGTATAGAAATAACCGGTGGCTTCCAGATCAAACAACTTTCCCATATCTTCACTGGTATCATATTTGAAGGTTGTACTTTGGATAATAGGAACCTGACGTGGTTCTCCGTTGCCGGGTCTGTAACCGGCCTGTACACATTTTGTATTCATTTTATAATTGCTCATTTTATCATACCCTTTCTGGAAATAATAATATAATTATTATAGTTGTAATCGCCTGTTACTTCAAGGGAGAAGGGAGATTAAAGGTTCTGGTGCAAAGATGTTGATGGCTTCAATTTTACAAAGTATTTTACTTTTCGAATCGTTGTTTTGACTGAAAGGGTTTCGCTATTAATCATTTCATGAATAGCAATCTCAGTTGCGGCATCCTTATCTCGAGGTTCCGACATAATAAAAGACTTGGCTTGTACCAAATCCTCAGAAACAGGCAGAATCCTTAGTCATTCTTACTTGGAATCAAGATAATGCTATACTTTCTGATTTCGCAAAGAAGTTTATTGTGTTTCCTAGAGAATCAGCTGCTCTATATAAATATGCATTTTTGCCTTTAAATTTTAGATATGTTTCATCCATTCTTCATGAATCATTTGTTGGCTTAAGGTATTTTCTGATTCGTGTATCAATGATTGGAGAATATTGGTGAACCCATCTCATAATTGCTGTATGGGTGAGCTTCAACCTTCTCTATTGCATCATCTCAACGATCATTCGATAACTGAGTAGATACTTCAGATACCAACGAACGCATAACATTATAATTTTGGACTCGAAATGGTTCTATTTAAGCAAATGCTGTGACGTTCTAATTACCTCAACTTTTAAGTTTGGGTAATGATTATATCACGGCGTTATTTTTTGCACCAAATCCAAAATCAGTAGAGGAGCTGCTCAGTCAGAGCCTTGCAGGAAGATTGAGATAAGATGCGAATATTAAAAAGTAAACAAAGGCAGACGTGAGGTTAAGAAGAGTGGAAATTATTATAGAAAGCATAAAAAGTGTTGGCCTTATAGCAATTACAGCCTATCCGCTTACGCGATATAGTATGCTGCGCCGATCATTATCAATGATTCTGAGCATGGGAGACAAGGTAAAGCTAGCAATAATATTTGGAGTTCTGTCGATACTGGCTAATGCATCGGGAACTGAAGTGTTTAATGGTGCTTTGTTATCTAGCCGGGTTACAGGTCCGGTTATTGGTGGGCTGATAGCAGGACCTTTTGTTGGAGTTGCTTCAGGAGTTATTGGGGGGATTCATAGATATACGCTAGGTGGATTTACAGCAATACCTGATTTATTTTCAACGGTTATAGGAGGTATTGTCGGTGGTTTATTCTATAGGTACTATGGTGAAAACCGGTTTAGCTTCTTGAAGGCCTGTTTCGCCGGGATTGCTGCGGGACTACTTGAAATCATCTTCATTGCGGTCTTTGCCAAGCCGTCAATATTGGCTTTTACTTTAATTGGTTGGATTAGCCCGGCTAATTTGATTGTAAATGCTCTCGGCATTGGCATATTTGTTAGTATTTTGAAAAACGTCCAATATAGTCAATATTCAATCGGAGCCAGCTATGCAGAAATAGCCACTGCGATTGCCCAGAGAACTCTACCTGTTGTTAAAGGTGAGCTAGACGCCCGCAGTGCTCAGGAGATCGTTGATATAATTTTCGATGTGGCTGACTTCGGCGCCGTATCGATAACCGACGGAATAAAAGTGTTGGCGTTCCGAGGGGCCGGGAATGATCATCATAACCCAGGAACATTGATACTGCAGAACATGGATGAACTTTCAAATCAGGAAGTCGGAATCGCTAACTCTAGATTGGAAATTAGCTGCCCACATAAGGAGTGTCCTCTGGACTCAGTCATTGTTGTAGCCTTAGGCTGCGGTGATGAGCGGGTGGGGAATCTTGAAGTGTATAAAATTCGGGACGTTATTCACCCTCCAGATGTCAAATTAGTAACCGGAATAGCGGAACTTCTTAGCTCACAACTCTATATTGCCAGGCTGAGACAAAAAGAACAGCTGCTTTCTAAAGCTGAATATGATGCTTTACGGTCACAGATAAACCCACATTTTCTATTTAACTCCTTAAGTGTAATAAAGTTACTTATTCGAACAGACCCAGCTAAAGCACAGAATCTGATATTAGCGCTGGCTTCGTTTTTTAGAAAAACTCTGAAAACTGTAGATGATATTATTCCTTTCGCCGAAGAAATAAAATGTATTGAATTTTATTTAACCATACAACAGGCAAGGTTCGGTGATCGTCTTAATGTAGAGATTATGCTAGAACCCGAGTGCATGGAAATTCCTTTTCCAGCTTTTGCACTACAGCCTTTGGTAGAGAACTCAATGAATCATGGTCTATCATCGATAAAGGGTGTCCTAAACCTTGTATTGACAGCAAGAATAATAGATAACAAGTTGATCGTAAAAGTAGAGGACAACGGGGTGGGAATCCCGCAGGAGGTCATTGAGGCAGTAAAAAAAAATAAAGTCTTAAGTAGAATGGGTGTGGGTTTAACCAACATTAATCGTAGGCTGAAAAGCATATTCGGTAAGAATTACCTGTTTATCCTAGAGAATAGAACGCCGGGTGCCTCCGCTGAAATCCATATACCTGCAATTGCCCTGAAAGGTGGTAAATGAAGTGCGAGTTTTAATTACTGATGATGAAGAACATGTGATTATAGAATTAGAATATATACTTAGCCAAATTCATGAAGTGGAGGTTTTAAAGTCATGTTTTTCAGGTGATGAGGCTTTGGAATCAATTTCCAGGCTTAAGCCTGATGTGGTTTTCTTGGATATCGAAATGCCTGGATTGAGTGGGATTCAACTTGGTCACTTTCTTAAATCCACAAAAAATCCACCATATATTATTTATGTCACAGCACATGAAAAATTTGCCGTTGAGGCCTTTAAAGTCGGGGCAAGGGGCTATGTTCTTAAACCTTTCTCGGAGGATGATATTAGGGAACAAATCCGGCTAGCAGCGGATAACATTGCGGAAACAGAAAGAACATTGTCGCCTGCAACATCTAAAAAAGTTGCCCAACTTCCCAAGGTGGGGGTGGAAATTAACGGACGATTCACGCTGCTGGATCAACAGGATATTATGATGGCTTATGCAAATGACAGGCTAGTTTTTTTTCGAGTGGAAGAAAAGGACTACATTAGTCAATTTTCCCTTTCAGAACTAGAGAACCGTTTCCAGCGCGATATGTTTTTCCGTTGCCATCGCAACTATATCGTGAACCTTTATAAAGTTAAAGAAGTAGTACCGTGGTTCAATAATACCTATATGTTATTGATGAATGACAATAAGACCCAAGTGCCGGTGAGCCGGTCGCAGCGAACCGCGATTAAAAACATTTTTAATTTGTAGATAATAAGGGGATAGGCTTATAAGTTGATTCATAGGAGGAAGTCATGGGGATAAGATTAATTGTATTGGTACTCGCCGGGGTTCTCTGTGCTTATTTTTTGACTGGTTGTGGCGGCGAGACGACGAAAAAAGAATATCCTGAAAAACCCCTCAATTTGCTCATCAGTTTTGCTCCTGGAGGCGGTACGGATTATTCCGCTCGTACTTTACTCCCGTATGTCGAAAAAGAACTGGATATGCCGATCACAATTAGTTTTAAAACTGGGCAAGGCGGCTGGAGCGGATGGAAAGCGCTATTGGATGAAAACATAGAGGGGTATACGCTGGCTTATATTAATACTCCTAATATTATTACCGGCTATTTGAATCCCGAGACAAAGAGTGACAAAAGCTTGGATGACTTCGAACTGATTGCCAATCATGTATTGGATTATGGCGTTATTGCCATTCGCCCTGACGATTCAAGATTTGTCGATTTGGCTGAATTAATGCGCTATGCCCAAGATAAAGAGGTCATGGCAACGACAACCGGCTATACCAGTGATGATAATATTGCTCAGTTGAAAATCAATCAGAGATATAGTACCAAGTTTGTCGGAGTTCATTTCCGAGGTGCATCCCAGGGGATTGATTCCGTAATCCAGGGACATGTAGATGTGATTTTTGCAAATGTAGGTGAATTATATTCTTTTCATAGGAGCGGTCAATTAAAAGTTGTTGCTGTTATGTCTAAGTCGCGATCAGAGCTGTTACCGGACGTCCTGACAATGGAAGAAGTTGGGTATGGTGGGGTGTATTCATATTCTACTCGCGGAATTGCGGTAAAAAAGGGAGTAGACCCCAGTAAAGTGGGAATGTTGGTTGATGCTTTTGAGGCCGGAATTAATAATCCCGATCATATCCAAAAAATGCGAGAATCGGGGTTGCTGGTAAAGTATATGAAAGGAATGGAATATAAGCAATTTCTAATAGCTGAAGAGGAAAATATTAGAGAGATCGCCGAATTGTTAGGCTGGGACCTTTAGGTTGATATAGTCCTTCCTGTTTTGTTTTTTCCATTAAAATGAATCAAGCTGATAAGATATCTGAACTTACCGCGGTTATGTGGACACGATGAACTCGTGATACAATAAAATCATGGGGGTGTCCAAGATGAGAACATTTGATAAAGAATATAAAGCGATGGCGGTTAAACGTGCAAAAGAAAGCGATA
>Ga0316613_10002878_pt1 | contig 10934 bp, 8 predicted proteins | sample OWC_soil_day10_C_2_FD_207647 | JGI IMG/M metagenome (GOLD analysis project Ga0316613, IMG submission 207647) | Wetland soil microbial communities from Old Woman Creek delta, Ohio, United States - OWC_soil_day10_CT_b | ecosystem: Environmental > Terrestrial > Soil > Wetlands | place: USA: Ohio... | reverse complement strand
CAGGATCTTCGCCAATAATATAAAAAGCTTTTAATCTGCCATCTTCGGCGCAATGAGGAACATCGGTCAGTGTATACCCCGGTTTTTCCGGCAGGCTTTCCACCTTCCACGCCTCAGCAAATTTTTTACGAATGGCAGGATCGGTAACCGACTGATAGCCGGGAAATACATTAGGAAGCGCACCCATATCGCAGGCACCCTGCACATTGTTTTGTCCGCGTACAGGCCCAATGCCTGAGCTGGGCTTCGCGATTTGCCCGGTTAACAGACATAAGCTGCCCAAGCCTTTAACTACATCGACTGCCTGATTGTACTGGCATACACCCATGCCATAAAGTATGAACGATCTTTCTGATTTCGCGTAAATTTCCAAGGCCTGTTCCACAAGTTTGGGATCAAGTCCGGTGATTTTTTGCGCATATTCAGGCGTATATTTAACGACAGTTTTCTGGTATTCGTCGAAACCTTCCGTATATTTTTCAATATACTCTTTATTTTCCCAGCCTTTTGCCAGAATAAGATTCGCAAAGCTGTTGACAGCTGCCATATTGGAACCATTTTTTATTGGCAGCCAAATATCGGCAATCCTGGCTGATTCTGTTTTCCGAGGATCGATAACAATAATTTTGGCCCCTTTTTGTTTTGCTTTCACAATACGCCGGGCCACCAGCGGGTGAGAATCTGCCCCGTTATATCCAAAGATAAATAAACAGGTAGCATCTTCAATTTCCGGAATGCCGTTTGTCATTGCTCCACTACCAAATGATGCAGCCAGACCGGCTACAGAGGGAGCATGTCAAACACGGGCGCAATGGTCGATATTGTTGGTACCGATCACCGCGCGCATAAATTTTTGCATAAGGTAGTTAGGCTCGTTGCCCATACCCCGGGCTGACCCGGTACCCATAATGGCATCAGGTCCGTATTTTTCTTTTATAGCCTTCAGTTTGTCAGCTACAAAATCCAGTGCTTCATTCCATTCAACTTCGTGGAAGTCTTCGCTTCTGTTGTACCTGAGCAATGGTTTTGTCAAACGTTTGCTCAAAATTTTAGTATCATTTAAAAAATCCCAGCCATAGTGGCCCTTCAAACAGAGCTCACCTTCATTAATGTGCCCGTTTGCCGGTTCTGCACCGACTACTCTGTCGTTTTCTACCAGCAGATACATTTGGCAGCCAGCGCCACAATATGGACATACTGTTAAAACTTTCTCCAAAATTTTTCCTCCTATTAAATTTTTTCTAACACTTGAGTAAGCTTTTCATGCAATGCTTACTTTAAACGGTCTAAAGCAAGCATCAAAGCATAAATTAGTGCCTGCGGACGTGGCGGGCAACCCGGAACATAGATATCAACCGGAATAATGCTGTCAACTGCGCCCCGAATCGCATAGCTCTCACCAAAGACCTGTCCACTAGCTGCACAAGCTCCTACAGCCATAACTAGCTTCGGCTGCGGTGTAGCATCATACGTCATTTGCAGGGCTTGTGTTGAGTTACGAGTAACAACACCTGTTACCATAAGTAAATCGGCATGCCGGGGTGAAGGTACAAAATCTATCCCATACTGCTGGATATCATAGATGGGATTACAGAGATGATTCATTTCAAAATCGCAGGCGTTACATGATCCAATATCTACATGTCTAACATGTAAAGAGCGACCTAATAACGATCGTATTTTACGCCTAAGCTCAGATGCAGCTTCGTCAGCAAGACTTGCGCCCAAAGTGGCTAATTTGTAATTATCGGTCTGCTTAATACAGGCAGCTTCGCAATTCTCAATACAAAGACCACAAAATACACAAGCATTTTGATTGATACTAATTGATCCAGGAACAACTTTGATGGCTTTTGTTGGACAAACAGCCGCACATTTTTGGCAATCCTGGCAAGCTGCAGCGCTGTCTACCACTACCTCACCCCGGAACCGCGGGACTGGCACTGACGTCTCCCAATCTTCAGTTACTGTCCCGGTGGATATTATTTTACGTAATACATTTAACATGTCTATTCCTCCTAGCGGTCGAGACAGGCATACGATAATTCATAACTTTTATTAATCAGTGGAAAATCCGGAATAATATTCCCAGGAGCTGCCACTGTAAGTGCTGGCCAATTACAATACGCTGCAGCCCGTACAAAAAGCCGGTAAATCGTGTTATCTTTGCCGACCATCAGCCAATGAACACAATGTCCTTGTGACGACTCGCTCCAACCAAAGCCAGAGCTATATGGTTTAATCTCAGGAATATCAACTTTAAGGGGTCCTTCAGGCATCTTGGCAATAATCTGGCGAAGCAGCTTCATAGTTTGATATACTTCATCTACCCTTACCCACAGGCGAGCAGCTACATCACCGGTCGTATATACCGGAACATTAAATTGAAGCTTTGAATAGCACTCATAGGGATAATCACGGCGACTATCAATATCTACTCCTGAAGCCCGCGCTCCCACACCTACCACGCTCAAATCCAGCGCTGCTTGACGAGAGACAATCCCAGTAGTATTAACCCGATTCAAAAACGCATCGTTTGTACGGAAAAGACCGATCATTTCATTGAAATCCGGTTCAAGTACATCCAATAGGTTAATAATTTCATCTGCCAGATTATTAGTTATATCCTGCCTTACTCCACCCGGTACCACCATGCCCCGCAGAAAGCGATTTCCGGTTACCGCTTCATTGATGCGCATGATGGCTTCTTTCATCCGTGCTCCTGCCATAATCGCCACTGCAAAGCCCATACCAGCACACAGGTTCCCGATATCACCAACATGATTGTAAAGACGTTCCAATTCAGCAACAAGCGTTCTTAGGTACTGTGCCCGTTCAGGAACTTCAACCCCTGCTAACGATTCAATGGCATGGCAGTATGACAGAGAATGCGCTACACCACAAACACCAGAGATACGTTCCACCTGATAAAAAGCTTTTTCTAACGGCAATCCTTCAATGGCTTTCTCTATCCCGCGATGAACAAAAAACATTTTGGCATCCAAACGCAGGATGGATTCACCGGCCTGGCTGAAGCAGAAATGTCCTGGTTCGATGATACCAGCATGAATAGGACCTACCGGCACTTCAAATACGCCTTCCCCTTCTACACCATTCATATGCCAAGACCGATTGGCCGTTGGTACCGGCGTAGTAACATCAAAGTCCTTACGTAACGGATAGATAGCATCTGGCCAGTTTTCATGTAATACCAGCGCACGCAAATCTGGGTGTCCTACTGGTTTTAAGCCAAATAAATCATGTATTTCCCGTTCATACCATGCTGCTGCCGATATTTGGGGAGTTATGGAGGAAAACTCCAGCGCACCGGTAGCTTCTAGTAAAGCTTTAATTACTTTAAAACCTTTCCCTACAGCAAAAACACAATAGATAGCATAGTTACCATGTAAGCCGCGTTCGTCATTAGCAAACATCGCGATAAGTCCATTCTTACCATCTTCATATATGGAACAGGCAGTCGCTTGCAATTCAGCTGCAGGAATAGTTACATATTCAACCATTTCCACTATTTCTAACCCCCTACTACAATTTCAGCGGCCTGCACTAATACACTATTCACAACTGGTGGCAGGTATAGCCCAGCAGTAACAATGACTATTAATGAAAGCGCCATAGCCGTCATTGTTGTAAAAGACATACGGAAGCGGTGTTTTTCGTTTGGTTCAGAACCAAAACCCATTTTTAAACAATAGTACATCATGCCCGCAAAAATACCTGTGAGTAAAATCAACGTAATACCGCCAAGCAACCACTGCTGATTTTCAAACATGGCTAACACAATATAGAACTTCGATGTAAAGATATTAAACGGCGGCGTTCCCGTAATCGCGAGAATACCGATAACAAGCATCGTAGCCACAAGTGGCATAACCCGGGCAATACCATAAATTTGTTTAATACTTTTAGTTTTGTACTCCTGGGTAACTATACCTGCCAGATAAAACAGAAATGACTTAGCTATTGCATGATTGACAATATGCAGTAAAGCCGCATAGACAGCCAGCGGCGTACCGACACCGAGTCCTAATGTAATAATGCCCATATGTTCCACGCTAGAATAAGCCAGCAGCCGTTTTACATCATGCTGGGTCAAAACGAAAGGAATCGCGATTGCGATAGATAGCAGCCCCAATGCTAACAGCATGTAGTGGGCAAATTCAGGGCCAATTGCTCCTTGCACAATAATCGTATTACGCACCAAGGCATACAGCGCGCAACTGAGCAGTGCTCCGGACAAAAGCCCGCTGACAGGCGAAGGCGCTTGACTATGCGCATCAGGCAGCCAGGTATGCATCGGCGCCAACCCGGCTTTGGTGCCATAACCAATAAGAATGAAGATAAACGCAATCTTCATAATCGCAGGATCCAATTTTTCACTCATATTTTTGAGCGTAACCCAATCCAATGCTGGCCCGCCAGCCCCTACACTGACTTGCGCATAATACAATATCATCGTACCGAAAAGGGCTAAACAAATTCCGACTGTGCAAATCATAACATATTTCCAGGCAGCTTCCAGCGCATCACGATTAAAGTAAAAAGCGACCAATAAAGCGGAAGCTAGGGTGGTTCCCTCTACCGCTACCCACATCAAACCCAAGTTGCCCACAACAATTACACTAATCATTGCAAAACTAAACAAATTTAATAGCCCATAATAGCGTGGCAACATGACTAGCGTTATACTGCCTTCATGCACTTCTTTTTCCATATACGATAAGGAGAAAAGCGTAGCTGTAAAAGTCAATACCGCGACCACAAATAACATTACCGCACTTAAATGGTCCACATAAAAATATTGGGAACTAACTACATTTTGCTGGGTAATAACATAAATTATATACATAAGAACAGTGCTAGTCGCAGCACTTCCGATAAAATTAATACCGCTGACAACTGCCTGATTTCTTTGTAGCAACGTCAACAAACCTGTAATAATTGGTATGGTTAATGCGAGTAAGATTATTTCATGCATACTATCACCCCTTTAACTTCTTGAGCAGGCCTGTATCAGTTGTAGCCAAGGAGAGTTTTAGTCTGTAGGTCAAGATAACCAAAACAACAACTGCCACCAGTACGTCGAAGAATATTCCCAATTCAATGATTAGCGGCAAACCTTGCGTGATAGATAAACCCATTAAATACAATCCATTTTCCATAGTAATCAGGCCAATAATTTGCATCAACGCTTGGTTGCGAGTCATAATCAGCAGCAGTCCAATAAAGGATAACGAAATTGCCGCAGGCAGCGTAGATGCTGCCGCAAAGCTTGGTAATGCTTTACTGATCAAACCATGTACTAAAATGATAGCAAGAATTGCCGTAAAGGTACTGAAGTTTGGTTTTACAATTTCACGTTCTGCTTGTAAATAAGGCAACACCCGATATAAGGCATATGAGATAAGCCCTACTTTGATTATAACGGTCAGCAACGCAGCAATATACATATGCACTTGTCCTGTTTGAATGCCAATAATAACGCAGGCTATAGCAACAATGCTAGACTGCGCGATTACAATATTGATGCCTAGCCGTAAGTTTGATACCCTTGTCAACAAAACTGCGGCTGTCAAAAGCAATATCGTTAATAGATCCATGTTGAACTTACCCCCTTATTACTGCGCCACTAATGCCAGCAATGATAAACAGCCTGCTGAAACCATAAGCCCTGGCACCCTGAACAGGCGCATTTTATTGGTGCTCGTTTCGATGCACGCAAGTAAAATTGCTATGATCATCACCTTAATAACCATTGATACTGCAGCCATTACATCCGAATCAAAGCCAGGAAAATCCCAGGGGATAAAGAGCTTGATTAGTAACAAAATAAATACTAATTGTTTAATTGTCGAAGCCCAAAAAATTAAACCCACAGACCTCCCTGAATACTCCAGCACCATCGCTTCATGGACCATAGTCAATTCTAAATGGGTATCTGGATTATCCACTGGGATACGCCCTGTTTCAGCTACTGTAATAATCAAGAATGCAATCGCCGCCAGAACTGCTGATAATGAGATATACCCACTGGCTGCCGTACTAGCCATCGCAGACAATACCGTCGAATGAGCACTAAAGGCAACTGTGAATATGGTAATCATCAACGCTGGCTCCACAAGAACACTAATAAACATTTCCCGGGAACCACCCATTCCACCAAAAGAACTACCAGCATCAAGTGATGCAATCGCCAGAAAAAATCTGCCCAAGGCAAATAAGTATACTAAAATAAACAAGTTATCAAACTGCACACCAGCCCCAGTAAAAATAGTCGGCACCAATGCAGCTGCACCAATTGCTGTTGCAAAATATATATAGGGTGCAAAGTGAAATATCCATGATACCGTCGGCGATACCACACTATCTTTGGCAAGAAATTTAACAAAATCAAAATACGGCTGGAAATAACCCGGACCCCGTCGGCTCTGCAAACGCCCTTTCGTATTTTTAACTATACCTTGAACTAATGGAGCCAGTATAACCAAAGCTATAACTTGAATACTAATTGCAGTTATCGACATATTTTCACCACCTTGTACCAATAATCAATACCACTGCTGTAACTGCCATGATATAACCAATATAAAGCTGCAAACTTCCGGCCTGAATTCTTTTGAAACTATTGGCTATAGTAAGAATTCCCTTGGTTAGCGGTTGATACAAATATTCATTGATGAAGTAGCTGACATGTGCTTGGAACGACATCCTAACACCATGGTACGGATTTTTCGAGGTGTCTGCCGAAACATGAACAACCGGACGCAAAACAGTACCAAAGGCGCGCCGGATAGGTTCAGCAAAACCAGTTGCAGTATATTCCATGCGGGCTGTAGGTATTTGTCCACAAGTCCATGTTTCGCTATTTTCCACGTTGGGAGTTCCCGCAGCGCGTGCCAACAAGAAAGCTATCAGCAGGCCGACAGCGATTATAATTACAACTATCGGCATAGTAATCAGACCAGTAGTGCCTTGTTGAGCCTGAAAGCCAACTGCATACCATTGGCTTGTCTGGAAAAGATTATCTACCGATACACCCGCATGGCCTGATACAACATTTCGCAGAAGCTGAATCATCCATTGAGGCCATACCCCTGCCGCTACACACACAAGTGCCAATGATGCCATTCCAAGCAGCATTGAACCAGAAACCTCTTTTGCCTGTTCCGCTTGCTTGCTGCGAGGCATTGCCAAGAACGTGATACCAAATGCTTTAACAAAACAAGCTGCTGCTAAGGCACCAGTCAAACCAAGTAAAGCAATCAGCGCAACTGCGCCAAGCTTGCCTGTTAAACCAGCGATAGCCTGCGGCAGGAAGAACAAGGCCTGAAACGTTAACCATTCGCTAACAAAACCGTTAAGCGGCGGCAATGCTGAAATTGCGGCAGCACCAATCAAAAAACACACCGCCGTATACGGCATCTTCTTAATTAAGCCGCCTAAATGTTCAATATCTTTGGTATGGGTAGCAGACATTACTGCCCCTGCTCCCATAAACAACAAGGATTTGAAAACAGCATGATTAAATACATGATAAAGACCAGCAGCCCATGCCAATCCGGCAAGAGTCGGACAACCATTACTCATAAACACCATACCCGCACCGATGCCGAGTAATATAATGCCGATATTTTCTACACTGTGGTAAGCTAAAAGTCGTTTAATATCATGTTCCATCAACGCATACAGTACACCCAGAACACAGGATACTATTCCCAGACCCAAGATCAATTCTCCCCACCACATTGGGCCTACACCTAAGAACTCAAGAAAAAACCGCGCCATTCCATAAATTGCTGTTTTAATCATGATACCAGACATCATCGCTGAAACATGACTAGGGGCCGCTGGATGGGCTTCTGGCAGACAAATATGCATCGGCATAACACCTGCTTTTGTACCAAAACCAATTAAGGCGCAAATAAACGCTATATTTCTCATGTTCTCGGTGAGTGCGCTTCCTTTTAGCAGTTCAAAATCCAAACTGCCAACCGCTGTCGCAAGTACCAAAAATGCTATCGTAATAAAAGCGGTACCAATATTTGTCATTAAAATATATACATACGCCGCAGTGCTATTCGCTGTTTTTTCATATTCATGATTGACCAGTAAAAACGATACAACTGTCATCAATTCCCACACAATAACAAAGGCTACTACCTGGCTAACCGTTAATACCAAAACCATGGATAGCAAAAACGCATTAAAGAGTCCGGCCATTACTGCTAACCGATGTCCATAATACTCACGGCTATAGCCAATGGCATACACACTAACAGCAGTACCTACCACCCCGAAAGCAAGCAAAAAATATGCCGCTAAATAATCAATTCTAACTTTAATGATTCCTAGCGGGGCTCCTAACGCAACAGCTATCGTTTGCCCGCCTGCCTGAAGTGCTGCACTAGCACAAAATACAGTTACCAAGCACCCTAGAGCGGCCAAGCCATGCGATATATAATTGGTGGCTTTGGGACTGTTTGGAGTGACAAATGCAGAAAGTATACCTAAACCAAACAGTCCTAGTAGCGCAAAATATAATTGATCTATAAGCACTAATTTCACCCCTAAACAATATGGATTTATAGTTATAAAGTTCGCGCACTAGGCCCCCATACCACACTGCGCATAAATCACGTTTTTACACCATTCTCTTGGACTGTATTTTGTATGAAGCAGCCGATAGATAACATCATCTTCTAACAATTCATCATACATTTCTTGAATTTCTTGTCTATTATGCAAATTCCGATACTCTATACTTTGCTCCTGCACATCAGTAGTAAAGGTTCTGTTAGAATACACGATTACTTCACTATCAGGCATGATTATTTTCGGTTGTCCACCACCACTCATACAGCCGCCAGGACAGGCCATTATTTCCATAAAATGGAAATCAGCTTTTCCTTCTTTAATTGCTTGCAAAATAGGTACGACATTTTTCAAGCCAGCGACTACTGCCACTTTTATTATCATATCTCCGACTATAACCTCTGACTTGCTCACGCCTTCGCCATCTCCGACGAATTTGTGATTGACATCAGGAACCACTTGCTTGGTAAGCAGCTTATAGCCAGTACGCAAAGAAGCCTCTTTGCTATTCCCAGCTCTGGTAAAATTAGTACTTTTCCCAGAGCAGCTTCCTAACGGCTTATCAAATTCTTTTTCCGGTAAGTTATTTAAATCAATGCCCATATCCTTAATTAATTGCGCAAGTTCCCGTGTAGTAATAACAACATCCACATCACGGTAGCCACTATCTTTCATTTCAGGACGTTCACATTCAAACTTCCTACCAGTACAGGGCACAACTGATACACTATAGACTTTTGCAGCATCTACACCATCAAAGTCAGCACCATATGTCTTATATAATGCCCCTGCCATTTGCTGCGGAGACTTACAAGACGACAAATGTGATATCAACTCCGGATAATCCTGCTCAATAAATTTTACCCAGGCAGGACAACAAGAAGTAAACATCGGCAGTTCGCCGCCGCCAATAATACGCTCAAGAAGTTCACTGCTTTCTTCCATAACCGTGAGCTCTGCAATAAATTCTGTATCAAAAACACGCTTAAATCCCATTTTCTTTAGGGCAGCTGCCATTTTCCCTGGTGTTAAACTCCCCAATGACATCCCAAACTCTTCTGCAATAGCGACACGAACTGATGGTGCACATTGTACCATCGTAAGAAGATTCCGATTCGCTAAAGCTGCTTTTATTTTTGGAGCATGACCTGCATAGTAAGCTGCAAACAAGGGCTCTGTAACAGCAGGAAGCAGATTACGTTCTTGCAGCTTTTGTTCGCGCAGAACAATATTTTCGTCAAACACTGACACATAGGCAGTGCATACTTGCACGCATTGACCACACATAACACAGCGCTCGCTATTAATAATTTGGGGTGTCCCTTTTGGGCCTTCAATTGCATCTACAGGACAAATCTCTGCACAACTTCTGCAACCCGTACATAACTCTTTATCAATATTGATAATACCTTTAGACTTAACTGGCAAAGCAATCACCTCCTGTCCTATAAACGCTACCGCATTATTTTCATTATTCTATTTCTTCATCGCTATCGCCAAGGTACTGCTCTTGCAATCAGCAGATGATGTATCGCGCATGTAACTATACCAGTAAAACATAGCCACAAAAATGCCCAGGCCAACAATATTTCCCAATACAGCGGGTATCCAATTATTCATAATGGTTGTTTCGATTGTCAACGTATCTATCTTCGCTCCTAATTTGCTTGCTTCTACCACTGCCGGCATAGTTTTGGCAAATAACCCAGCAGGAATATAGTACATATTTGCCACACTATGCTCAAAACCACTCATAACAAAAGTCATAACAGGAATATAGCAAGTTGCAATTTTACTAATAATATCTTTTGAAGAAAAACTCATCCACACGGCAAGACCAACCAACCAGTTACAAAGAATAGCACGGAAAAATACTTCACCCCAAGTAAGGTTGACTTTAGCAACGGCAGTTGCTAAAGTCGCTGCACCAAGCAAATTATTATTGAATTTGTACAGTCCCGTCAAATACATAAGCCAGGCTATCAGTATTGCACCAACCATATTACCTAGTAATACAATCGTCCAGTTTCTCATAACATCAAAAAAACTAATCCTTCTGGAAAAAAGCGCGGTCAACATAAGTACATTGCCAGTAAATAATTCCGCTCCGCAGATAATAACATACATAAGGCCTACAGAAAAAACTGAACCTGTGATAAACCGTTGCCAGCCTGCACCAAGAGAGGTAAGATCATGCGCTGCCATCGTTGAACCTTCCGCACCAAACGCAATAAAACAGCCAGCAAGTATTCCTAGTATGAATAGCTTGTCTGCAGGCATTGTCGCCCTTTTCACCTGCGCTTCCATACAATTTTGGGCAATTT
>Ga0316613_10002873_pt1 | contig 10944 bp, 10 predicted proteins | sample OWC_soil_day10_C_2_FD_207647 | JGI IMG/M metagenome (GOLD analysis project Ga0316613, IMG submission 207647) | Wetland soil microbial communities from Old Woman Creek delta, Ohio, United States - OWC_soil_day10_CT_b | ecosystem: Environmental > Terrestrial > Soil > Wetlands | place: USA: Ohio... | reverse complement strand
AACTAACCCGCCATCGAATCGGCGAGTGCCTCGGGGTGCGCGCCAGATCGGTGCTGGGTGGCTTGCATCACGAATATCTGCTAACGCCCGCGTCGGCGTGATCGAGTAATTGCGGAGCACAGGTGTCGTTTGTAGAGATTGGCCGATCGGGTCATAGGGGAATGGTTGCCCAAGCCCACTTAACTTGACAGTACCGCCGTGCGCGAGTATTCGCTCCACATGGCGGAGGCGGTGGGTGAGCTGGATCGGGCATTCATCGAGGGCGCGCAGGGCGACAAGGCACCCGGCGAGCACAAAAGATCGCCGCGCAAGAAGCGCGCGTGACGTCGACCGTGGCTGCAACGTCGGGCGGACTGCATGCACCTCCCCGGCAAGGGCTGGTGAAGCTCGCGGTCGGCGCGATCGGCATCGTGTTCGGCGACATCGGCACCAGCCCGATCTACGCCTTTCGCGAGACCTTCGTTGGCCACCATCCGATCGCGCCAGACCCGCTGCACATCCACGGCGTGCTCAGCCTGATCTTCTGGTCGATGATGATCGTGGTCACGATCAAGTATGTCGCCGTCATCATGCGCGCCGACAACGACGGTGAAGGCGGCAGCCTGGCGCTGCTCGCCTTGATCAGCGACCGGATTCCCGAGCGCCGCTGGACGGCCGGGATAGTCCTGCTCGGAGTGTTCGCATGCGCGCTGTTCTATGGCGACAGCATGATCACGCCGGCCATCTCGGTCCTCTCTGCGGTTGAGGGACTGCGGACGGTCGAGCCACGGTTCGGCCCGTTCGTCGTGCCGATCGCGTTGATCATCCTGGTGGGTCTGTTCTCTATCCAGTCCCACGGCACGCGCCGTGTCGGCACGTTCTTCGGCCCGATCATGCTGGTCTACTTCGCGGTGATCGCGGTGTTTGGGCTCGTGCAGGTGGCCACCGACCCGGCCATCGTTCTCCACACCCTGAACCCGCTCAACGCCTTTGAATTCTTCAGGACCGACGGGTTACGCGCGTTTCTTGCGATGGGCTCGGTGGTGCTGGCTGTGACCGGTGCTGAGGCGCTGTATGCCGACATGGGGCATTTCGGCCACAAGCCGATCAGCATTTCGTGGCTCGCCTTCGTGATGCCCGCCCTGATGCTGAACTACATGGGCCAGGGGGCGATGATCCTGTCGCTCGATGCGGAGGCCGCGGCGCAGGCGATCAGGAACCCGTTCTTTCTGCTCGCTCCCGAGGTCGCGCGGGTCCCTCTCATCGTCCTGGCGACCCTCGCCACCATCATCGCGAGCCAGGCAGTCATCTCCGGTGCCTTCTCGGTCACGCAGCAGGCGATCCACCTAGGCTTCATCCCGCGGCTTCGGATCTGCCACACCAGCGAGGCTGCGGCGGGGCAGATCTACATACCCGCGATCAACTGGGCGCTGATGGTGGCGGTGATCCTGCTCGTGCTCGGGTTCGGGAATTCGTCCAACCTTGCAGCCGCATACGGTATCGCGGTGACGGGCGCGATGTTCATCGATGGCTGCCTGCTGGCGTTCGTCCTTTTCTCGTTGTGGAAATGGCCGGCCTGGGCCGCCGTGCCACTGCTGGCGCTGTTCTACGTCGTCGACATTGCCTATCTCGGCGCGAACCTCGCGAAGGTGCCCGACGGTGGCTGGTTTCCCCTTCTGATCGGCATCGTCGCCTTCACCTTCCTCACCACTTGGGCGAAAGGCCGTAAACTGCTCGCCGCCCGGATGCGCGAATGCGACACCCATGCCGAAGCCTTCATCGAAGCTGCGGTGCGGGTGGCGACGCGCGTGCGCGGCACGGCCGTCTTCATGATGTCCCAGCCCATCGGCATTCCCCACGCGCTGCAGCAGAACCTGACGCACAACCGGGTCATCCATGAGCGATCGCTATTCCTGCGGGTGGCGATCGACAACGTTCCGTACGTCGCGCCCGACGAGCAAGTGACGGTTCAGGACCTTAACCATGGATTCTTCAGGGTGACGCTGCACCGGGGGTTCATGGAGGAGATGAACGTGCCCAAGGTGCTCGAGCGTGTCCACGGCCTCGGTTCGCCGCTGGACCCGGCGGACACCAGCTACTTCCTGAGCCGGCAGACTCCGCTAGCGACCAGCGTCAAGGGCATGGCGCTCTGGCGTGAGCGGCTGTTCGCCTGGATGATGCGCAACGCCGAAAGCCCGATGGAATTCTTCAGCCTGCCGTCGGATCGGGTCGTCGAACTGGGGGCGCAGGTCAGGATCTGATCCTGATGAGGACAACTCGACTGTGAACAGGCGCCGATGGTTGTCCGGATTTCAGATCGAACAGGTGTCGAAGGCGGACCGGGCTGCACGCCCGAGAGACACGGAGAATCGGCAGGCTACATCATGCGAGGATGGTCGACCAAGGGCGTCGTTGGCGGTCGAAGTTGAACGCCAGTTGACAGGCAAGGCCACTGGGCCATCGCCCACCTTGTCCCAGGGTTAGGGAAGCTGGGGGAAGCCCAGGCCTTGTGGAACTTGACCAGTGTCGCCGGCCTGACCAGCGCGCCAAGCTTCGGCAGGCGGCGCGGGCGCACGAACAACGTGGCCAAGCCGACGAGGATGCGATCGGCCGAAGTGAGATTGGGCGCCCGTTGCCGGGAGCGATTACTGATGAGCAACTGGTGCTTGAGCAGCAGCGACTCGGCGGCGACGGCGCGGACGCCGCCGGGGCGAAGGAGCTTCGCGAGGGTGACCAGCAGGTGGATGGCAAGGATGAGGATTTCACGCACCGGGCGAACCGTACCACCACCGCCAGTGCGTGCAAGGCTGCACGGCGCGTGCGGATTGCGTCACACTGCGAATTCGCCACTCACAGGCTATGGAATTCCTGTCCTGACGATCAACAATCACAAGCAAAGTGGTCCCATGCAAAACTGACTGCTCTTTATGGGGCTGCTGCCAGTGGCATGGGCAGCGCAGTGTTTACCGTGCGGGGTGCAACCGCCGATAGCTTGATGACCGAGGCGATGGCGGCCTACCGACACTTTGTCGGCGCGAGTTGGGACAAGCGCAAGAGCGCGTGGGAGACCGGTTTCAAAGAACTTTACCGGCATGCACCCAGCAATGCCCGTGGCATCGATGCCGAGTTGCATGCATTGCAGGCACCTGAGCTCGAATCAGCAGCCACCAGCCCGCCAAGGTGCCCACCAAGCCGGCGGCGATTGCCGCCGACATCCAGGTGGTCGGATCCTGCCAGTTGCCATCGCCGTACCGAAGCGACAAGAAACCGCGCCGACCAGGCGAAGCCCAGCGCCACCAGCACCGTGGGCGGTGCCAATAGCAGAATAGACTCGGCTAGAAGCAGCCTGCGGGTGCCATGACTCATTCCGCGGTTGCCTTCTGTGGGTGCTGACAAGTTAACTATTGTCGCTCTGAAAAGCGGGTATTCGGCGCCACGGACAACTCAAACCAGAATTGCAGTGGGAATTGCCGTCGAGTTATCGGGCAATACGCGCCAGAGTGAGTAGCGTCGGCCCATGCCTGCGAGTTAACTTGTCAATGCCCCGCTGACGACTTGATCTGACAACAGCGCTGCCGGATCAGGCCCGTGCTCCCGCTTTCTCCAGCCCTGCGACATACATGTCGAGCTGTTCCCGGGACTTGATGTAGAAGAGTTTCTGCGTGGCGAACTGGATCGAGAAAGCGGGGCACTCCTGCTGCACGGCCTGCATAGCGGCGCGGGCCTCGGCGTCGCGTCCGAGGTAAGCGAGCGCCACCGCCTTGTGGGCCATGGTCCAGTACTGGCAGTTCGGGATCTCCCGCGCGCGATCCGCCCACACGATAGCAGCGGAAAAATCGCGCTTGAATATGAGTGCGAGCGCGCCGTACGTGAGAAAGGCCCAGCGTTGCGGATCGTTCGGGCTCATGCTGATCGCGAGTTCGAAACGGTGTATGGCCTCGTCGTAGCGGCCTTCGTAGGCAAGCGTATCGGCGAGGCCGCAGTGAGCGGCAGCCAAGGTCGGGTTCAGGCTGATCGCCAGCTCATTCTCCCGTCGAGCGCTGTCGTATTCGCCACGGGCGAGTTGGACCCGGGCCTTCAGTGCGTAAAGGACCGCGTTCCGGTCGTCGATCTCGAGCGCCCGACGCGTTGCTGCCAGCGCCTCGTCCAGCGCATCCGCGCTCGGCTCCGTGTCCCAGTACACCATACCGAGCACGGTTGCATACGCCCACCAAGCGTGCGCCTCCGCGAACATGGGGTCCAGCTCGCGGCTTCGCTGCAGGAGGCGCTGCGCCTCGACGTTGTCGGCGGCGGTGAACTTGAAGAAGTGGGCCACGCCGAGATGGAACGCGTCCCAAGCCCGGAGATCGGCGCGTGCGGCCCGCACGACGCGCTGCCGCTCCGCGAAGCCGATTTCCGGCTCGAGCCTCGCTACCACGCTTGAGGTGATCTCGTCCTGGACCTCGAAGACATCCTCGATCTGGCGGTCGTAGCGCTCCGACCAGTTCTGAGTACCGGACAGCGCATCGACCAGCTCGACGGTTACGCGAATCCGGTCGCCCGCCCGACGCACGCTGCCCGTGACGACGTACTGGGCGCCGAGTTCCCGCGCCACCTGCCTCGCATCGATGCTTCGATGCCTGTAGCCGAAGGTGGTGTTGCGCGCCAGCACGTTCAGCCATCGGTACCTGGACAGCTGGGTGATGATGTCCTGACTGACGGCGTCGGAAAAATACTCCTGGTCCGGGTGACCCGACATATTCGCGAACGGCAGGACGGCGATGGTCGGGCGCAGATCCGGCCGTTCCGCAGACGGCACGTGCCGAGACAATGCCTCCGGCCGCGCGCCCGGCGGTCGTCCGTCGCCGCTGGATCGCGCATCGGCCGCCACACCTGGGCCGTCTTCGACGGCGGCGACGAAGCGGTAGCCGTGCCCATGTACGGTCCGGATGATGCCCGGCTGACTCGCATCATCGCCGAGGACGCGTCGTGCCTTGCGCACCGCCTGGGTCAGTGACGTCTCGGTCACGACCACGCCCGGCCAGATCGCGTCCTGGATCTCGGTCTTACCGACGGCACGATCACGGTGTTTCAGGAGGTACGCGATCAGGTCGAGGACCTTGGGCTGGATCGTGACCGGCTCGCCATCGCGGCGGAGTTCCCTCCGGCCAGCATCCAGTTCGCAACCCGCAAATCGATAGACGGCTCCCCTGGACCCGCTGTTCAACGTGGTCAGCCTCCCGGACGCGTCGATTCACGAAATGGTCATCGAATGATCAACGTCTGGTCAGGACCTGTCCACCTGCCAGGCAAATAATGCCCGCCAGCACAGCAGCGACGGTTCGACCGCGACGCGGCGGGGGCAACCTGATGAAAAGACTGGCGATTTTCCTGTACGTGGTCGGATTCATGGTCAACACGACGTGCCGGCGGACTGAACTGGGGAGACATGCATGAGATACGCAGGCAGCCTGGAGTCGGTCGGCCGCACACCGGTCATCCGTCCGCACCGCCTGGCAGCGAAGGGCGTCGGGCTGGACCCTGAGGCGAAGGCGTTCGTCTCAAGGGTCGTCGCAGACGAGAGCCAGCCGGTCGTGCTGTTCTTACTCGTGTGGTGCGAGTTCTGCTGGTCGGTACGGACGCTGTTCGACAGACTCTGGGTCGGTTACCGCACGGTGAACCTTGATTCGATCGAGTACCGGGCGGGCGACCGCGGCGACAAGATCCGGGCCGCGCTCATGGCGCGCGTAGGAGCACCAGCGATTCCCCAGATCTTCGTCGCCGGAGAGCACGTCGGTGGCGCAGCCGATGTGTTCGACGCGTTCAAGTCTGGACGCCTGCAGGAGCTGCTGCAGCACGCAGGAGTCGCGTTCAATCCCAACCCCGGACTCGACCCGTACTCGCTCCTGCCGAACTGGCGGCATCCCTGCATGAGGGCATGAGCGTAAACACGAACGTTGCGGCCGCCCGGCGAATCGCGAGGCAGCAGCCTGCCGCTGACATTGATGCAACCGGCCTTGGGCGACCGCGCCAGCGACTTCGGGAGACGACAGCGCAACAAGGGGATCTCATATATGAATACTTCGGTAGAAGTCACCAGACGCCTTGACACATCCGCGCTCGAGCAGAAGGTCAAGGCCATGTATCGCGACGTGGCCCTCGCACCGCACGGCGAGTTCCACTTCGAAATGGGCCGCGGGCTCGCGCTACGGCTCGGCTATGCGTCCACCGACCTCGACGCAATTCCGAGCGAGTCCATCGACTCATTTGCGGGCGTGGGTTACTACTTCGATCTCGCTCACCTGCAGGCGGGCGAGACCGTGGTGGACCTCGGCAGCGGATCCGGGATGGACAGCTTTATCGCCGGCCGGAAAGTCGGCAGCACGGGCTCGGTAATCGGCATCGACATGACCGATGAACAGCTTGCCAAGGCGGAGCGGCTTCGCGCCGCGGCGGGATTCGCCAACGTCGCCTACCGTAAGGGCTACATCGAGGCGACCGGCCTGGCCGACGCGTCGAGCGACGCGGTCATCAGCAATGGCGTGATCAACCTTGCACCAGACAAGAGCGCCGTCTTTCGCGAAGCGGCGCGACTGCTCAAGATGGGAGGACGACTCGCTCTCGCCGACATCGTCACGGAGGTCCGGCTGCCGGAAGGCATCACCTGCGATGCGACGCTCTGGGCCGCCTGCATCGGTGGCGCGATGCAGGTCGGCGACTACGCGTCGGCGATCGAAGCATCCGGACTGCGCGTGACGCAGATTCGAGACAACCCGCAGTATCAGTTCATTTCAACGAATGCGCAGGGTGCAACGCGAAAGTATCGCGTAAAAAGCGTGTCCCTCGTTGCAGTGAAGTAATGATGCCGCGACCGATCAGCGTCACCATCAGCCGCGAACGGCGGCATGTCGGAGCACAGAAGGAGTGACAGCGATGTCCGTCAGCACTACGGTTCGATGTCGGCTCGAAGCGCAAGGCTTCCTGGGAATGGATGACGCGACACTTGAGGAGGTCGGGCCCTGGCTCAGGTGGTCGCCAGCTTTCTGCACGATCTTCATGACGGCCGGGGTGATGCTGGCATCTCCCCTGATCCTGTGGGCACTGGCCGGCGTGGCATTTCTGGGATCGTTGCTGCCTTTCCATCCTTTCGATCTCTTGTACAACCACGGTGCACGGCATCTTTCGGGGACCCGGGCGCTGCCAAGCCACGGGCCCCAGCGCCGGTTCGCATGCGGCATCGCGTCGGTTTGGCTGGTAGCCACCGGTTGGGCCTTCCATGTCGACGAACCGCTTGCGGGTTATCTGCTCGGGATTCCACTGATACTGGTCGCGGCGCTAGTCAGCATCACGCACTTCTGCATCCCGTCCTGGATCTACAACACGCTTCTAAAGGTGCGAGCGCCGGTGCACACGTAGGAACTCCGCAATGCTGGGCGACAGCGGCCCACCGACTCAGGAGGTCCGCCTGTGCTCCGCAATTACTCGATCACGTCAACGCGGGCGCCAGCCGATATTCGTGATGCAAGCCACCCAGCAACCATCTGGCGCGCACCCCGAGGCGCTCGCCGATCCGATGCCGGGTTAGTTGTGTCGCAGACGGCACGACCTCCGATGGAGCGTCCGGCACGCCTGGACCGAGCGCCATGTGCGGACGTCCACGGTTGTAATGGCCCACCCATGACTTCAGGATCGATCGCAGGCGCGACGGTACTGACAAGTTAACGACATCGGATGAGTAGAAGCGTTTCGCCGTCATCACGCTTCAATTGCTTCGTTCAAGCATTCAAACGCACGCGCCCGACGGAACCGGTAGAACGCCGCCCGTCGTCGAAGTGGGGGCGACCCGAGGTCCCGTCCGGCGCGCGGTTCGGAAAGAGTTCGGTCGCGATGCGCGCAAGCCGTCGACCGGCATGGGCCACCGGTCCGGTTCGGCAGGTTTTCGCGTGCCCGGCTCGGGATAGGCTCGGTCGGGCGGGACGGTTCGGTCGGCCGAGGGGAAACCCCTTCCCGGTCTTCGACTTGCTCGCGCCGAACCGCGGGCTCCGTCGTACTGAAAATCCGCGTGTCGATGGTTCGATTCCGTCCCTGGCCACCACCCCCAACTCCTTGAGTCGCATGCGGTTTACGTCGCGACCGGCGGACTATCGGGCACCGTTTTCGCCCGAAAACGCCTGACCATCGGACTGTCGGAAATCGGGTGGGTGGTTCGAGTCCGCAGCGGGGCGGGGAGCCGGGATATGAACGGGCGCCGACGGTTGACCGGATTGCGGGCCGAACCGGCGTCGCTACCTGACTAGGTTGTACGCCCGAGAGGCACGGAGAATCAGCAGGTGACATCATGTGAAAGTGCTCAACCTTGGGCGCCGGCCGCCGTTCAAAGCTGGCCGTCCGTTGACGCCTTGAGCGTGATGCGGTTTCCGGCATGACCCTCGGACTTCTGAATATCGAGTCGGTGCGGGGGCGGCGCCGGGTCCAGAAGCCTGGCCGAGGAGGACAAGCCGCGGTCTTCGGCACTCGCCCTACTGCAAGGTTCAGCGCTGCAAGGCGGCAATTTCAAACGACGCAGAAACTCGGGGAAGCGCGGGTCGGTCCGTAGCCCTTCGAACTCGGCCTCGACGCGCACCCAGGGCAGCCAGGCGTGGGGTGGCTGAAATGCGAGCCAGCGAAACGCGGCATCATTGTCTCCGAGCGCCGTGTACAGCAGGGCAAGACCGAAGGCACCCCACGGCGTGGGTGGCTGTGCCATGAACTCTGCGAGCATTTTTCGCGCCTCATCGCGCCGCCCTGCGCGGGCGTACGCGCCCGCCAGCCAGTAGCCCCACTCGCCATTGACCCGCGTTGCCTCGCGCAGCGCGTCGATGGCTTCCTTGTGCATGCCCTTGTACGAATACGCGCGTCCCAGGATCAAAAGGCCCATCGCGTATTGATCATCCATCGCCAGGCACTTCCTTGCCTCCGCGATCGCGTCATCGTTCTGCTTCCCGATCACGTACAGGCCGCCCAGCCAGGCGGTGTGCAGCGGCGTCAGCGGGTCGAGCGCCTGCGCCACCTTGTGCTCGGAGATCGCCTCGTCGAGGCGGCCCATCAGTACGAGGTACCACGCGTAATGGTAGTGGTTGATCGCAAGGCTGGGGTTGAGCTCGTTGGCCCGCTTGAACTCGCGTTCGGCACCGACCCAGTCGTTCTCGAAGTACAGCTTGACGTCGGCGAGGGCGAAATGAGCCGCGGCTAGGTTTGGGTCCAGGCCCACCGCCCTGGTTGCTGCCGCGCGGGCTTTGGTCCACGCATCCGGCGGCGCTCCTGGACCGTGGCCGATGGTTGCGTAACCCGCTGCCAATCCCGCGTACGCCTGGGGACTCGCCGGATCCTTGTCCACAGCATCCTGCAGGTAGACAAGGCCGCGCTCGAAGTCCTCGGGCGTCGACTTGTTGAGATAGTACATGCCGCGCAGGTAGGCCTCGTATGCCGCGGGGTCCACAGCCGGCGCGTGCACAAGGCGTGCGCTCTGATCCGCCGTCAGGGGAGCCTTGATCTCGGTCGCAATTGCCAGCGCGACTTGTCGCTGCAGAGCCAGCACATCGGAGAGCGCACGATCATAGGACTGGGACCACAGCAGGCGCTCGACGGGCTGCACCTGCACCAAACGCACCTGAAGGCGTAGCTCTTCACCCTTCCGCATCACGGCAGCGGTAACGACCCCGTCAACACCGAGCTGACGGCCAATCTCCGGTATCGACTTGCGGGTCCGGGCGAGGTCGCTCGACGAAATCCAGACCAGCTTCACGGATCCGAGTTCGCCCAGTGCACCGATGAGAGCGTCCCGCATGCCCGCGACGAAGTAGTCCTGTTCCGGGTCGCCCGACAGGTTGTCGAACGAAAGCACGGCGAGAGAGGACGGCCCCTGCTCGGCCATCGAGGACAGCCAACGTCGTCCGCCTGCGAGGTCGAATGCCAGGAGAAGCGTGAGGGTGATTGCAGTTGCGATGGTCCACGCCCTGATGCGCCGTGCGGGTTGGCGGGTCGCAGTCTGCGATTCACTGCCGTAGACCCACGCGAGTACGAGCGCGGGCACGAAGAAGATCGTCAGGACGACGACGATCGCCTGCATGATCCATTGCGGCGCGGCGAACGTGGACAGCAGAAACGAGGCGACCTGCGCGATGACCCACGCGGTTACGGCGTACACCGCGGCTATGCGCAAGACTCCGCGCTGCTGAAGCTCGGCGAGAAGACCCCTGAGGCTCATCTTCCTTGCGCCTCCTGTGCTGGCGATTCTGCGCCCGAAGCGAGGCGCTCGGGAATAGAACCGATTCCGTTGCGACCTATTCGCGTCTGATGTGATGCCGCCGTGAGTTCCGCGCAGGATTGGTACTGCGGTGTTGTCAGGTTAAGTCGTTCAAACCGCAATGAGAGGGGAGTGAGCAATCGCTCAGGCAGCCGCGGTCGCCGCTGCCCATGTGTGATCGGCTTCGGCTCGAAACAGCCGCAGGGTCGACCGGCGGATCAGGTGTCTTTGAACGTTGAAGTTGTTGTAGATGGCGGTGTGAGTCGCGAGAAACCTTTGCGCTGAACGTTGAGATTTGAACCTCTGTTGTTTGCGCTCCCTTCGTCGAATTGCCAGATGTGAGTTCTCCGCTCGATTGTTGTCGAGGATGCGGCCGGGTCGGTGTCGATCGTTACAGTGCAGCTCCCGGAGCGCGGCTCCGTAGTAAGCCAGTTTGTCCGTTGCGAAGCTCTCGGGATGAATGCCGTTTCGCTTCAGCAACTTGCGTAGCAATCGCAAAGCGGCACCGGTATGGCGGCGCTTCTGAACGAGCATGTCCAGAACCTCGCCCTCGTCGTCGACCGCACGCCACAGCCACATGCGCTCACCGCGGATCTTCAAGGCCATCTCATCCGGGTGCCAGCGACTGGTCGGCTTGGGTCTGGATCGCCGCAGGTTCCGTGCGAAGGCCTGGCCGAATTTCAGGGCCCAACAGCGGACCG
>Ga0316613_10002872_pt1 | contig 10944 bp, 10 predicted proteins | sample OWC_soil_day10_C_2_FD_207647 | JGI IMG/M metagenome (GOLD analysis project Ga0316613, IMG submission 207647) | Wetland soil microbial communities from Old Woman Creek delta, Ohio, United States - OWC_soil_day10_CT_b | ecosystem: Environmental > Terrestrial > Soil > Wetlands | place: USA: Ohio... | reverse complement strand
GCTTCGTCTTTCCGGATGCCATTCCAGATTCCCATGAAAGCATCCCGAAAATCGGGAAAAACCGCCCTGATCGCTGTACTGATTCGAAAGACGAAGAACAGGGTGAATACGATTGGCGTAAGCAACATCAGTACAAGTCGCCTTAAGGCGACGGGCTTCAGGTCGAAGTAAGAATGCATCGAATGTTCCGTAAGATCGAATTCAGTCGCTAACAAGCTAGGGAGTTGACCCTGTTCTTTGCCATATGATACAGATAACAGAAATATAACCCTTTTCAGGTTTGTGGCAAATCGGTCTTATGGTCTGCATTTATTTTCCAGGAAACGCGACAAAATGATGTCGACAGGATAATATCTTTGAAGAAATATTGTCCTGTTATTAAGTTTTTAACCGACTTCAAGGAGAAACGGATGCCATTTTTTTCGGCCAACCTCTTCAGAAGAATTGCTACGGCAATAGGCGTGGCGTTCTTTCTCGGTTTTGCACACCTATCTCTGGCTCAGGCGGATGCGCCCCAAATTGGAACGCAGGTACCCGGCTATTATCGACTGATGATCGGCCAGTTCGAAGTGACTGCTCTTTTCGATGGCGCATTCGAACTCGATTCCCAACTGCTGACCAATGCCAAGCCAGCCGATATTCACAGATTGCTGCAAAGGCGGTTTGTCGGCACATCCAAGATGCAGACGGCGGTCAACAGCTATCTGATCAATACCGGCAAGCACCTGGTTCTGATCGATGCCGGTGCAGGCAAGTATTACGGGCCGTCAGTCGGCTTCATGCTGCAGAACCTGAGGGCGGCCGGCTACGATCCTAAACAGGTCGATACGATTATTCTTACCCACCTGCACGGCGATCATATCGGCGGACTCGTGGATACAGCGGGCAATCCTGTTTTCCCTAACGCCAATGTTTACGTCGACAAGGCTGACCACGATTATTTTCTTTCGCAGAAGAACGCCGATGCGGCTCCCCCTGAAAGGAAACGCATGTTCAAGACGCCGCTTGATATAGCGTCTGTTCTTGTCAAAAAAGGAAAATGGCATATCTTCAGCGACAGGATGGAACTGGTGCCTGGCATTACCGCCATGGGCGCCTACGGCCATACGCCGGGTCATACAGGGTTCTTAGTGGAGTCACAGGAACGCAGCCTCTTCATTTGGGGAGATCTGGTCCACAGCCATGCTGTCCAGTTCGCGCGCCCCGATGTGGCGTTTGAATATGATGTCAATCAGCAACAGGCTGTTGCCGTGCGGAATTCATTGCTGAAGATTGTCGCGCGCAGTGGCATGCTGGTTGCGGGCATGCACCTGCCTTTTCCGGGAATAGGCCATGTCCGTTCGGAGGGCGCCGGCTCCTACAGTTGGATACCGATCGAGTTCAGTCCGCTGAAAAAGTAGAAAATTTTCACACTCAATCGGGATGGCGGGATTTTTCCGCCATTTCTTTTTTGCGAAACCATTTTGCAGGGTTATTGCGATTGGATGACGGCACGCCTGAAGCGTATCATCGCGCCCGTAAAGAAAATCGAGCCGATACCTGCAATCGCGAGCATGTCCGGCCAAACCGTCTGGATTCCCGCTCCCCGATAAAGAATGGCCTGGGCAAGCTTGACGAAGTAGGTTGTCGGCGCAGCCTGCATGATTCGCTGCACGAGAACAGGCATGCTCTCAAGCGGCGTAACGCCCCCGGACAGCAGTTGCAGCGGCACGATCGTCAGGATGATCAACAGTCCGAATTGCGGCATCGAGCGTGCGACCGTTCCAAGAAAAATGCCGATCGAGGCGGCGGAGAAAAGGTAGAGTACCGCACCAAAAAGAAAGAGGCTCAGCGAACCGGCGATCGGTACCTGAAGCAGTATCCTGACGACCAGAGTCAGCGCCAGTGTTGCACCTATGAGCACGGCGATCCCATTGGCCCATATCTTGGCCAGCATGATGTCCAGCGGCGACAAAGGCATCGCCATCAGATGCTCCAGCGTGCCATGTTCGCGCTCGCGAATGAAGGCAGCACCGACCAGGATGATCGTCAGCAGCGTGATGTTATTGATCACTTCCATGACGCCGCCGAACCAGAACCCGGTCAGATTGGGATTGAACCGGACATGGGTGACCAGCCTGACTGGCGGGTCGAGCGTCTGCTGCCTTCCAGTCAGGTATTCGGTGATCTCGTTGCTGAAAATGGTTTGAATATAGCTTGCTCCGATGAAGGATTGACTCATGATCGTGGCGTCGATATTGACCTGAATCGCCGGTTTTCTTCCCGCTTGCAAGTCGCGCTGGAAACCGGGGGGAATCACGATGGCAAACGAATAGGCGCCGCGATCCATGGCGAAATCCATGTCATGGAGTGTGATCTTGTCCGGCGTCTTGAAATAGGGAGGGGTCAGGTCGTTTGCCAGCCGCTCCGACAGCGGCGACCTGTCCTCGTCAACGATGGCGACAGGCGCATTCCGCAATTCCTGGGACACGCCTTTTGCCGCACTGTAGATCGCTCCGGTAAAGGCCCACAGGATCAGGATCAGCAGTGCCTTGTCAGCCCAGAGGCTGCGCAATTCCTTGAGTCCGAGCCGGAAGATGTTGGAAAGATGGTTCTTCATGGGATTCCTATTTCTCCTGCTTGGGCAGCAGGACGTAGGAAACGGCCGTCAGGACCGGAATGAACAATGCCAGCGCCATCAGTGGGCCGGCCAGGGCCGAGAAGCCCAGCGCCTTGGTAAAGACGCCGCGGCTGATGACAAGGAAATAAGAGGCGGGGAAAAACTGGCCTATCCAGTAGGCCGCGCCCTCCAGCGACCCGACCGGCGTGGTCAGCCCTGAGAATTGCACCGTGGGCAGCATGGTGAGGATGGCCGTGCCGAACAAGGCCGAAATCTGCGTTTTGGTAAATGTCGACATGACCAGGCCGAATCCGGTGGTTGCCGTCACGTAGAGCAAGGCGCCGACGGTAAGCGTCGCGAAGCTGCCTTTCATCGGAACATCGAACAGCCAGATGGCCTGTGCGATCAGAAGGAAAAAACTCACCATGGATATGGCGATATACGGCAGTTGCTTGCCGATCAGAAATTCCAGTTTCGTCACCGGCGTCACATACAGATTCGTGATCGAGCCAAGCTCTTTTTCCCTTACCACGCCGAGCGCCATCAGGATGGACGGAATGAATATCAGCAGAAGAGGTATGACCGCCGGAACCATGGCGTAAATACTGCGGAAATCCTGGTTGTAGCGATATCGCAATTCGAGACTTGCCGGCAATTCGGTAGACGTCGTCCCCGTCGTATCGACCGCCAGCGAGTCCAGATACTTCTGGTGAACGCCCTTAACATATCCCAGAGACGTCTCACCACGAAAAGGCAGGGAACCGTCGACCCATGCAGCCACCTCCGGATGCCGCCCCTGTGTCAGATCGCGCCCAAAAGCGGGCGGTATCTCGATGGCTACCGTCAGTTCGCCCGTCTTCATGCGCTGTTCCAACTCGGCCCCGTCGCGTATCGGCGAGCGCTCCAGAAAGTAGTGAGACCCGGCAATGTTCTGAACATAATCGCGCGATTGCGGAGAGTTATCCTGATCCAGCACGGCGAATCGCAGATTTTCCACGTCCATCGAGATGCCATTGCCGAGCACGAACAGCAGCAGTACCGATCCAATGAGGGAAAAGGCAAGCCTGATCGGGTCGCGCCGCAGTTCCAGCGTTTCACGGAACGCATATCCGAGCAACCGGCGCAGGCTGAATGAAGAGGCAACGGTCGGCTCGCTGGCTGAGGGGAGGGAGGCCTCAAAGACCGGCGTATCGTCTTTTCCAGTCGCATCTTCCAGATAGGCGATGAAGGCATCCTCCAGCGTTGGAGCATGCTTGTCCTTTTGCAGATCGGCAGGCACACCACTTGCCAGCACGCGTCCGGCGTGCATCAACGATATCCGGTCACAGCGCTCCGCCTCGTTCATGAAGTGGGTCGAAATGAAAATGGTGACGCCTTGCTCGCGCGAAAGATGAATCAGATAGCCCCAGAACTGATCGCGGGCAATGGGATCGACGCCCGATGTTGGCTCGTCCAGAATCAGCAGCTTCGGTTCGTGCACCACTGCGACCGCGAGCGACAGGCGCTGCCGGATGCCAAGCGGCAGATCGGCGGCATTCATGTCCTTATAGTGCGCCAGGCCGAACCGGTCGGTCAGGTCGGCGATGCGTTCGCGCATCTTGATGGGAGCGAGGTGGAACAGACGTGCGTGCAGATCCAGATTCTGGGCCACAGTCAATTCACCGTACAGTGAAAACGACTGCGACATATAGCCGACCTGGCGGCGGGTCTCGATGTTGCGCGCATCGACCGGCACGCCGAACAGGCGCGCACTGCCTTCCGTCGGCGGCAACAGCCCGGTCAGCATTTTCATGGTCGTGGTCTTGCCGCATCCATTCGAGCCTAGAAAACCGAAAATTTCGCCCTTGCCGATGGTAAAGCTGACCTTGTCGACAGCGACAAAATCGCCGAACTTTTGCGTCAGTCCTTTCGCATCGATGGCCCACTCGTTTTCATCGGCTTGCCTGGGCGGAATCACCAGTTTTTCATGCTCCCTGCGCTGGGATTCCGGCAGGAAACGAATAAACGCCTCTTCCAGCGTGGCAGCGCCGGTCCGTTGCTTCATCTGGCCGGCCGAACCCCTGGCAATGATCGTTCCGGCGTTCATGGCCGCCAGCCAGTCGAAACGCTCGGCTTCTTCCATATAGGCCGTGGCAACCAGCACGCTCATGCCTTCATGACGATGGCGGATGGAATCGATCAGGTCCCAGAACTGCCGGCGGGAGAGGGGATCCACGCCTGTCGTCGGTTCATCCAGGATCAGCAGATCGGGATCATGGACGAGAGAGCAGCACAGCCCGAGTTTTTGCTTCATGCCGCCCGACAGCTTGGCGGCGGGCCGGTCGCGAAAGGGGGCAAGTCCGGTCGCTTCCGTGAGTTCGGCCATGCGGCGCGTTCTTTCCCGGTGATCGAGACCGAAAAGCCGTCCGAAGAAATCGATGTTTTCCGCGACGGACAGCGTCGGATACAGATTCCGGCCCAATCCCTGCGGCATATAAGCAATGCGGGGCTGGAGGCGGCTGCGCGTCCGGGCATGGCCGATGTCGCCGCCGAGCGTTTCGATGCGCCCGTCCTGTATTTTCCGCGCACCCGAAACCAGGGCCAGCAATGACGATTTTCCGACGCCGTCCGGGCCGATCAGCCCCGCCATGCAGTGCGAGGGAATGTCAATGCTGATCTTGTCGAGCGCAATGGTTTCCCCGTAGCGCAGGCTTACCCCGTCCAATCTGGCAGCAGGCGGATTCTCCATCGTTATCTCGGCTGCAAGGATTCCGGCCAGGCGGCATTTGGATCAGTCTGCACCCAGGCTACCCCCGGCATGCCTGGCTTGGCGATATTGGCATTTTTTGCTATCCAGTCGCGATTCACTCTGACTTTGACGCGGAACATGAATTTTTCCCGCTCATCCTTGGTCTCCACCTCCTTGGGCGTAAATTGGGAGCGCGGGGCGACAAAGACGACATGCGCGGGGATGGGTGTGCCCGGCAATGCATCCAGCACGATGCGGGCGGGGCTTCCCAGGACCACCTTGCCCGCTTCGCGCGTGGGCAGGTAGATCGACATGAAGACGTCGGACAGATCGAGCAAGGTAAGCACCCGCCCGCCTGCGGCAAGGACTTCGCCCGGTTCCGCCAGGCGGTACAGCACCCGTCCGGCGACAGGAGAGCGCAGAGTCGTATCGTTGACGTTCACTCGCAGTGCTTCAGCCCTGGCATCCGCGGCGGCCACGCCGGCATCCGCTTCGCTGACCCGGTTGCGTGCGGCTGTCAGTGCCGCATTGGCGGTTTCCAGCGAACTCCGATCGCGGTCAAGGCGTTCGGCAGAGATAAAGCCCTTCTTGACCAGCTCGCTGCTCCGGCTGAGGGTCATTCTGGCCAGCGATTGCTGGCTGGCGGCACTGGCGACATTGGCGCGGCTTTCGCGGGCCTGTTCACGCGCCTGCAGCGCCGCCGCTTCGGTGGCGCGCAACTGGGCGGCCAGATCCTCCGCATCCAGTTTTGCGGCTATCTGACCGGCTGCCAGATCGTCACCCTCGCGAACCAGCACCTCCGCCAGCCGTCCCGCCGTCTTTGTCGCTACGACCGTTTCGGTTGCTTCCAGCCTTCCGTTTCCGGAGGCAAGCCCGGGATGATCATTTTTGGGCCGCAGAAAGAACCACACTGCAAAGCCGATGACCAGGATCAGGGCTATACCAATGATCAGCTTCTTGCGCAATGAAGAGGAAAACATGGAAGACTCCTTGTGCCACTTGAATGACGCCCGTTGATCCGGCCGAATCCGCTTATGGAAAGCGAAATCGGCGATTCATTATAGCCAATCGGACAAGACGGTCCATATGGAAACGCAAGGAATGGCAATCAAAGAAAAACATCTCCTGATGGCGATGTTTGCGGGCTTGCAGGGCTGCAGCATGGGATTGGCAGCATGCCTTGCGTTGGATGGCGTTCGCATTTTTGCTAACATCCTTGATTTGCTGCGTGCAAAAACCGAATTGTCCTTTCCTGATACACTTCTTTCCTTGGACGAGACCGGCGTTTGCCGATAACGCAGGCCCGAGTACGGCTGAAAACGGATTGATACCGATACAATGACCAGTTCACCACTATCTACCCACGAAATAAACCAGTTATCCCCCCGTCCGGAAAAGAAAATGGAACTGGTTTGTCCGGCCGGAAGCCTGCCGGCTCTGAAACTGGCGGTGGACAATGGCGCCGACTGCGTCTACCTCGGGTTTCGCGACGAGACCAATGCACGCAATTTTGCCGGGCTCAACTTCGATGAGAAGACGTTGGCGGAGGGCGTGCGCTATGCGCATGAAAGAGGCAGGAAGGTGCTGGTCGCCCTGAATACCTATCCGAAGCCGGACGCATGCAAGAGATGGACGGATGCGATCGATCGGGCAGTGCGGTTTGGAGTCGATGCCCTGATCGTGGCCGATCCCGGCCTGATGCGCTATGCAAGGGATACCCATCCGGATTTGAGGCTGCATCTGTCGGTGCAAGGTTCGGCGACGAACTACGAGGCCATCAATTTCTACCATGATCATTTCGGTGTTTCACGCGCCGTTTTGCCGCGCGTGCTCTCGATCACGCAGGTCGAACAGCTCTTGAAGAATACGCCGGTCGAAATCGAAGTGTTCGGGTTCGGCAGCCTGTGCGTCATGGTTGAAGGACGTTGCGCCCTGTCATCGTATGCGACCGGGGAGGCACCCAACAACAATGGCGTGTGTTCCCCGGCAAAAGCAGTACGCTGGCAAAAGACCCCGAAGGGGCTGGAGTCGCGTCTGAACGGCGTATTGATCGACCGCTATGCCGAGGGTGAAAATGCGAGCTATCCCACGCTTTGCAAGGGACGCTTCGAGGTGGCGGATGAAAGTTATTATGCGATCGAGGAGCCGGCCAGTCTCAACACGCTTGAATTGTTGCCGAAGCTGATGACAATGGGGGTCTCTGCCATCAAGATCGAAGGAAGACAGCGCAGTCCGGCTTATTCCGGTCAGGTTACCCGGGTATGGCGAGAGGCAATCGATGCCTGCCGGAGCGCCCTGGACAGCTATACCGTAAAACCGGCCTGGATGGCGGAACTGAATAACGTGGCTGAAGGACAGCAGCATACTCTTGGCGCATACCATCGCTCATGGAAGTGAGCCAGGGATTTGAAATGGAGCAAAACAGCATGAAACTGGCGCTGGGTCCGCTACTTTATTATTGGCCGCGCGAACAGGTTTTCTCGTTTTACGAGAAGGTGGCAAGCATGCCGGTCGATATCGTCTATTTGGGCGAGGCCGTCTGCGCGCGCCGTCACGAATTTCGCCTTGACGACTGGATGGAGGTCGCCCGGATGCTTTCCGGGGCCGGCAAGAAAGTCGTCCTTTCGACACAGGCGCTGATCGAATCCGAAGCGCACGTGAAAACGATGCGTCAGATTGCGGAGAACGGCACGTATCAGGTCGAAGCCAATGACATGGGAGCAGTGCGCTGCCTGACGCAGCAGGCGTCTTTCGTCGCCGGTCCTCACCTTAACCTGTACAATCCATCGGCGCTTCAGTTGATTGCCGGACTGGGCGCATCGCGCTGGGTCATCCCGCTTGAAATGGCCAGACACGACCTGGAACAGATGCAGCGGAGCAGGCCGGATGGCGTGCAGACCGAAGTATTTTCCTATGGACGCATGCCGCTCGCGTTTTCGGCGCGCTGTTTCACCGCTCGCCATCACAATCTGCCCAAGGATGATTGCCGGTTCAGCTGCATCAATTATCCAGATGGACTTGAATTGAGAACGCGGGAAAAACAGCCTTTCCTGGTCCTTAACGGGATTCAGACACAATCCAGCAGCGTGTACAACCTGATTGGCGAATTGCCGGCCATGGAACAGTTGGGGGTCGATGTGGTGCGCATCAGTCCCCAGGCAACGCATACCGACAGGATTGTGCTTTTGTTCGATCATGTCCTGAAGCGGCAGATATCATCCGGAGATGCGATGAAAGAAATGGCCGCTCTGATGCCGGGAGCGCCTTGCAACGGATATTGGCATGGCAAGCCGGGCATGGAGCAGGTTGGCACCTGATCAGACTGCAGCCGCGCCATAGTGGACCAACCGAATTTTCAGGAAAAATACCATGACACAGAATGGTTATACGGTACCCGAACCATTGGGCAAAATGCTGGGATTGCTGCCTTCCTATCCCGGGTCGCTGCTGTTCGTTTCGGCCCTTAACTTGACGCTGAAGGAACATCTGCCTGAAGATGTGCAGCAGGCAATGGTCGGGAAGCATTTTCGTATCACCGTTATCGACGCCAGGGTGGTTTTCGACTTTGTCTGGACAAGAAACGGTTTTGTGGCCGGACTGAACAAGGGAGAAGCGGATCTGAACATCAGCGCCAGTGCGCATGATTTCCTTTTGCTGGCTCAGCGCAAGGAAGACCCGGATACACTCTTTTTCAGCCGCCGTCTATCCATGGAAGGGGATACCGAGCTGGGACTGCTGGTAAAAAACACCCTCGACGCGATGGAACTGAATGTTTATGAACTTGTGAAATCGGTGCCGCTCGGTGTCCTGTGTGAAATGCGGTCCCGGTTGAAATGGTCCTTGTAAAAGCGATTGTCGACTAAAGACTCTCGACGTTGATCCGGTCTTTTGTCCGCCTTTTGCCGTTTCCTGTAACCCGGACCGATGCCGCTCCGTTTCCCATTCTGTTTCCCTATTCTTCCTCCCAGCGGAAGAGCTGGTTCTTTTTCTCTATACGAGCCCATAGCGTCTATCCGTAATTAGCATGCGTCATGCTTAAGCCTGGCGCATGGACCTCGTTTGATCACGTGTTATTTATTACCGGTTTTTGGGAAAAAACCGCGTATTGCCTTATTTAATTTACCCGGATAATATTGCTTTTTATATTTTACCCGGATAAAATATGCTGATCATATCGAGGAGTGCAACATGAATAACTTATCTGTAACAAAACGCTGTTTTGCCTTTGCCGACGCCGAGCGATGCCTGGCGGAGGGCGAACTGGATCACGTCATAACCGAGACTATGGAGGAGCTTGCCAGGCAGCCGTCTGCGCAAATTCTGGTATTCGAGGAAGAAACAGGCCGTGTGATCGACCTGGATCTGCGTGGCAGCAAGGAGGACGTCCTGCAACGACTGAAAACGGCGGCGAATGCGGATTCGGCCGGACCTGCGTCGGAGTCTGAAAAGGAGAGCGAAGCAGTGAGAGGGCGCGGCCGTCCCAGGCTGGGCGTGGTTGCCAGGGAAGTGACGCTTTTGCCGCGCCATTGGGAGTGGCTGAACGCGCAACCGGGAGGCGCTTCCGTCGCATTGCGCAAACTCGTTGAAGAGGCCCGGCACTCGCGCGCAGGCAAGGACCGTGTCCGTCTGGCGCAGGAAGCAACGTACCGCTTCATGTCGGTCGTGGCCGGAGATAGGAAGCATTATGAAGAAAGTACGCGTGCACTTTTTGCAGGTGATCGCGAACGGCTCGTTTCACTGGTGGAAGAATGGCCGACGGACATACGAAAGCGCGTTCTCATGCTTGCGGAAGAGGCGCTCCGCTGATCCCGGATCGGAATGCCAGCGGAAATGAGATGGTTTCCTGTGGCTTACGTGATGACCTTTCCCCATGCTGGTTGCCCTTGGCTTGATCCATGTCAGATTCATGCCTCGGCGAGACGGTGGAACCAGCGGTAACGATAGAGCAGGGCGGTTGTCAAAGAAGTTTGAATTTTTATTCTTGAAGAGAGGAAAAGGATGAAACCATTCAAGCTTAATCTGATAGTCGTGGCAATCGGCCTGTCGCTTGGTGGCTCACTGGCCGTTGCGCAAGTTTCAAGCGGAACCGGAACGGCTACGGGCACCACCGGCATGGGAACCGGCACAACCACTGGAACGGGCACCACGGGAATCGGAACCGGAACAACGACCGGTACCGGCGCAACGGGAGTGGGTACTGGCACGGTTACCGGCACAGGAACAACGGGCGTCGGCTCGGGGACCAATGGAACCGCGGGCATCGGTACGACCAGTACGGGAGCGGGAACGATCGGCAGCGGCACCATGGGAACAACCGGAACTACAGGAATTGGGACAGGGGCTGCCGGAATGGGAACGGGTGCCGCTGGAGCGGCAGGCACCTGGAGCTGTCCGCCGGGATACACGTTAAGCGGTTCGACCAATACGTCGGGTACGCCGCTCTGTTCGTCGACAGCCGGAGGCGCGGCGCGATGACGGTCTGATGTCCGGAAAAGAAAAAGCCCTGCTGAGAGCAGGGCTTTTTTATCGAGTAACGGCTGGGGTTACTTGATCTTGGTTTCCTTGTAGGGGACGTGCTTTCTGGCCTTGGGATCGAACTTGATGATTTCGAGCTTTT
>Ga0316613_10002871_pt1 | contig 10945 bp, 9 predicted proteins | sample OWC_soil_day10_C_2_FD_207647 | JGI IMG/M metagenome (GOLD analysis project Ga0316613, IMG submission 207647) | Wetland soil microbial communities from Old Woman Creek delta, Ohio, United States - OWC_soil_day10_CT_b | ecosystem: Environmental > Terrestrial > Soil > Wetlands | place: USA: Ohio... | reverse complement strand
TGGAAAGGCGCTGCTTGATGCGGCCATCAACGGAGATGGCCGACAAAACCCCGCGACCGCCGACTTCGGTGGCGATCAGGATCATGCGGCTATTGGGGGCGAAAGAAGGGGATTCATCCTTGTGGGAGTCTGTCAGTATCTGGATCTGGCGGCTTGCCAGATCCATCGCTGCGAGACGGAATGCTCCCCCACGATTGCTGATGAAAGCCATCGTTTTGCCATCGCCGGAAATGCGCGGGGACACGTTGTAGCTGCCTTCGAAGGTGACGCGCTGGACGTCGCCACCACTTGTACTGGTGCGATAAATCTGTGGGCTGCCGCCACGGTCGGACGTGAAGTAGATCGTCTGGCCATCGGGGGCAAAAAACGGCTCGGTATTGATTCCCGAGTTGGTGGTCAGACGTTGTACGCCTGAACCGTCGGCGTTAATCGTGAAAATCTGCGAACCGCCATCCTTGGATAGCGTGACGGCCAGCTTGCGGCCGTCTGGCGACCAAGCCGGTGCGGAGTTCGATCCCTTGAAGTTGGCGACTGCAATGCGCTGACCGGAGGCCAGCGAGTGCACGTAAATCACCGGCTTCTTGTTCTCGAATGAGACATAAGCCAGGCGAGTGCCATCGGGGGACCACGTCGGTGAAATGATCGGCTCGCGTGATTTCAGCGCCGTCTGTGCATTCTGGCCATCCGCATCCGAGATATGCAATTCATAGTGGGCCGGCCCGCTCTTGACGACATAAGCGATCCGGGTTGCGAAGACGCCGGGCTCGCCAGTCAGCTTCTCGTAGATCACGTCGGCGATGCGGTGTCCTGCTGCGCGCAACATGGCTTGCGAGGTGACGAAGGCGGCACCGCCCAGAGAAGCCTGTTTGTTCACGTCGTATAGTCGGAAACGGGCTTCCTGGCGCCCCCCGGTAGGGCTCACGCTGCCGGCAGCCAATGCATCGGCCCCGCGGGATTTCCAATCGCCGAACGCCGGGCTTGACGCTTCCGTCATCGAAACGCCGGATGCTTCGATCAGTTGGAACAGGCCGCAGCGCTCAAGGTCGCTACGTATGACGCTCGTGACTGCCCGGGCTGCGCCCGCTTCGCCGCCGAAATCGGCAATGGCGACGGGAATGCGATTGGCGCCAGCGCCAGTGATTTCCACGGTTAGTTCGGCATGAGCGGGGGCCAGCGACAGGGCCAGAACGCTGCTTGCGATCAGGCTCAGGCCGCGCAAAGAGAGCGAGGGTCGAAACATGGGACGCAGGCTTTCATAAAAGAATTCGCGATTATATCCCCTTGAAATACAGAGGGGCTGTAACGAAAGGTAATTCGGGGTATGTCCGGCTTGCCGTTATTCATTGAAAGGCTTGTATTTGAGTTTGAGGACGCGTTCGAAAAGGCTGGGCTGGTCGGGCAGTGGAAGCGGGTCGGACTTCTTGATTGCCCGCTCGATTGCATCGTCAAGTGCCTTGTTGCCACTTGACTTGGTGAGCTTGACATCAATGATCTCTCCGGATGGCAACTGCGTAACTTCGAAGACAGCCTCGGGGTTCCCTTGAATGCTTGGCGGGAGCACGGTATTGCCGCGAATCTTGTCCCGGATTTTTCCGATGTACGCATCTTTGCCACGGCTGCTGGCATTGCCGGGTCCGCCTTTTGTGCCGGAGGTGCTGCCTGTCGGCGATCCGTTGGGCGATCCGCGCAGTCCTTTGAGTTCGGCGTCAATTTCGGAATGGAAGCCGCGTGCAGTCTCGCTGCTGCGTTGCTGCTGTGCGTGCTTGAGATCGCGATCAGCCTCTTTCGCCAGTTCGGCTGCGCGGCGGGCGTCTTTTTCCTTCTGTTCGCGCTTCTTCTTTTCTTCCTCTTCCTTACGCGCCTTGTCCTCTTTTTCCTTACGTTCTTCTTCCAGCTTCTGTTTCTTCAGCTTTTCAGCTTGTTCCTTCTCCAAGCGCTCCTTTTCAAGCTTTGCCTTTTCTTCCTTCTCGCGGCGCTCTTTATCCTTGATGGCGATCTGCGGATCGATCTTCGGCGTTTCGACGGCTTTGGGTTCGGGTTTCGGGAGCGGCTTTTGTTCCGGAACGGGCGGTGGTGTCGGCTCGGGTTCGGGGGCCGGTCGTGGCGGCGGCAGCGAAGCGGCCGGGTTGCCGTAATAGACGTCGACCGGTGTTCCGCCAGGTTGTTCGTTCTTCCATTGAACGCCGAAGAACAGCGCGGCGATGAGTGCCGCGTGCACTGCCGCTGAGAGGGCGAGCGCCGTCTTGTTCGTCGGTTCGTCGTATTGCGGAGGCTGTTGGCTGTTCACGTGCTTGCGCTTTGCCTACTTGCCGGTTGATTGCACGAACAAGCTGACGTTCTTGACGTTCTGCCGGCGCAGCGAATCCATGGTATGTACCACGACCTCGTATTTCAAATCTTTGTTGGCGGCAATGAGGACGGGTTGGTCGGCGTTTTTGTCCATGGCGTCGGCGATGTTCTTGAAAGCCGCGGCCTCGCTCATGGTGCCGGTGGTTTTACCGTTCACCGTGAGCGAGAACGCCTTGTCTGCGTCGATGTTGAGATAGATCGCGTCCGTTGGTGCCTGCTTTGTCTTGCCTGCCGATGGCACGTCGATGCTGGCTGTCGTGATCATCGGCGCGGTTACCATGAAGATGACGAGCAGCACGAGCATGACGTCAATGTAGGGGACGACGTTGATTTCGTTTTTCAGTCGGCGCTCGCGCATGATGGCATCCTCCCTTTATCGCATCTGCCGTTGCAGGATGTTGGAGAACTCTTCCATGAACGATTCGAAGCGCGTCGCGAGACGGTCGATTTCGTGCGAGAAACGGTTGTAGGCGACGACGGCCGGGATGGCCGCGAACAGGCCGATCGCTGTTGCCACGAGGGCTTCGGCAATACCCGGCGCGACGGCGGAAAGCGTTGCCTGGCCGACGTTGGAGAGGCCGCGGAAGGAGTGCATGATGCCCCACACCGTTCCGAACAGGCCTACATATGGGCTGACCGATCCGACCGAGGCGAGGAACGCGAGATGCGCGTCGATGCTGTCGATTTCGCGCTGGTAGGTGGCGCGCATGGCGCGGCGGGAACCGTCAATGATGTCTTTCGGGTCAAGGTTCTTCTGGCTGCGGAGTTTTGCGAATTCGCGGAAACCAGCTTCGAAGATGCGTTCCATGCTGCCCGTGCCGTGCCGGTTATTGACGGCGCTCTGGTACAGGTTGTTGAGGTCGCCGCCGCTCCAGAAGTCGCGCTCGAACTGTTCCGTCTGGGTTCTTGCTTCCCTGACTGTGAACCACTTGCGGAAGATGTAATACCAGGACATGAAGGAGACGCTGGCGAGCATCGCCATGACCACCTGAACTACCGCGCTGGCGTTGATGATCAGGTGCAGAATGGAAAGGTCTTGCGAGACGTTCATTGGATGGCTTCCAGTTGGCTACGCATCGTGGAGGGTATGGAGGTGACTTTCATCTGCGCTTCTTCGGTGCCTATGCTGACGCAGACAATCTGAATTCGGCCGCTGATCAGCTCGTCCCAGCCGTCCCGCGCTTCTGAATTGGCGCGCCGTATGTGCTGGCGAAAGAAGATTTGCGAGCGGGTGATTTTCTCGACTTCAAGGCTCACCGTCAGCATGTCGTCCAGGCGTGCAGGTTTCAGGTATTCGACGTTGACGCTCCGCACGACAAAGGCGATGCCGGGATCGCGCAGCAGGTCGGCCTGCTCGTGGCCCATCGTGCGCAGCCATTCAGTGCGGCAGCGTTCGAGAAATTTCAGGTAATTGGCGTAATACACCACCCCGCCAGCATCGGTGTCTTCGTAGTAGATTCGAACAGGGATGGTGAAGGCGTTGGGTTTCTGCTCATGCTTCATGGGCGGATTTTAGGGCGACTTTGAATGTGTTTATGTAAGAGTTTGTGACAAGCCATTGTTTTATGGCCTGTTCATTGCGTGCGCCATAACTCGTTTTGGGTATTCGAAGCCGGAGAGTCAAGTCCCAGGTGGCGATAGATGGCGGCGGTCGCGATGCGTCCTCGTGGCGTCCGTTGCAGGAATCCTTGCTGGATGAGGTAGGGTTCAAGCACATCTTCGATCGTGTCGCGCGCCTCGCCAATAGCCGCTGCCAGGTTATCGACGCCGACCGGTCCGCCGCCGAACTTGTCGATGACTGCGGAAAGCAGCTTGCGATCCATGATATCCAGACCGCCATGATCAACGTCGAGCATGGTCAGCGCCAGATCGGCCACGTCCTGCGTGATGTGGCCCGATGCCTTGACTTCGGCGAAATCGCGCACGCGCCGCAGCAGGCGATTGGCGATACGCGGCGTGCCGCGGGAGCGGCGGGCGATTTCCAGCGCGCCGCCCTGATCGGCGGGAACCTTCAGCAATTGCGAGGAGCGCGTGACAATGTGGGTGAGCTCTTCCGGCGTGTAGAACTCCAGTCGGGCCACGATGCCGAAGCGGTCGCGCAGCGGGTTGGTCAGCATGCCGGCGCGCGTGGTTGCGCCCACCAGCGTGAACGGGGGCAGGTCGAGCTTGACCGAGCGCGCAGCCGGTCCTTCGCCGATCATGATGTCAATCTGGAAATCCTCCATGGCCGGGTAGAGAATTTCCTCGACAACGGGGCTCAGGCGATGGATTTCGTCAATGAACAGCACATCGTGCGGTTCGAGATTGGTGAGCATGGCAGCCAGATCGCCGGCGCGTTCAAGCACCGGACCAGAAGTCTGGCGCAGGTTGACGCCCATTTCGGCGGCGATGATGTGCGCCAGCGTGGTCTTGCCGAGACCCGGGGGGCCGAACAGCAGAACGTGGTCGAGCGTGTCGTTGCGACGCTTTGCCGCCTCGATGAAGATGCCTAGCTGCTCGCGGATTTTTGCCTGGCCGACGTAATCGGCAAGCCGCTTCGGACGCAGGGCGCGCTCGATGGCGTCTTCCTGCGTCGATTTCGATTCGGGCGAGATCAGGCGGTCAAGCGGTGTTTCGCCGACACTTTCGAAGGAATCGGTTTCGATCATGATCAGATGGACGGCTGCTCTTCGTATTCAGTAATCGCCAGCCATTCGCGAATGAGCACCTGACCGAGCGCGAGCAGCATGGGGCCGAGGAACAATCCGATGAAGCCGAACACCATGACGCCGCCAAAAATGCCGACGACGATCAGCAACAGGGGCAGGCTGGAGGTGCGCGAAATGAGGATCGGCTTGACGAAATTGTCGACGCTGCTGATGCCGAACATGCCCCACAGCACCATGAAGATGGCCCAGCCGGTTTGCCCGCTGTCGTAGAGCCACAGGGCGGCTCCGAGCCAGATCAGGGTCGCGCCGATGACCGGAACCATTGAGAAGATGAAGGTCGTGAAGGTGAGCATGGCGACGCCGGGGACGCCAGCAATGAGGTAGCCGATCATGGCGACCAGCGCTTGCGCCGCCGCTGTCCCGACGATGCCGACCATGACGCCGGTTACCGTTCCTTCTGCCAGTTTGAGCATGCGTTGTCCAAGATCGCCCGCCAGTTTGCGGGCGCCGTTGCGCATGGCTTCGGCGTATTTCTCCGCGTCGCGGAAAATGAAGAAGACGAAGAAGATGACCAGCATCAACTGCAGCAGCCCCTGGCCGAGAATCGACACGCCTGCCAGCGCGAACTTGCGCGTTGGATCGATCAACTGGCGCAGCAGGTTGTTCATCTCTTCCCGGCTGGCTACCAGTTTGTGCCAGTAAACTTCCACGCTGGAACCCACCAGCGGGAAATCGGACAGCCATTCCGGCGGGTCTGCCGGAAGCCCTTTTTCGAGAATCGGGCGCGAGTAATGCAACGCGGATTCGATGCCATCGGCCAGTGTTCCGGAGAGCAGTGCCAGCGGGGCAACCAGCAGCAGGAGCAGCAACACCGACATCAACAGCGCGGCCAGGTGGCTGCGTCCGCGGCATACCGTCACCATGCGGTCGCGAATCGGCGAGGTCGTCACGCAAATCACCACGGCGAACATCAGGGTGCCGGTGAAAGGAAGCAGAACAGCGATGCAGCCGATCAGCAGCAACGAGACGATGGCGATCTGGATGATCTGTTTTTGAGCAGAAGTAATCTGTTGCATTATGGTTTGGACAGTAGTTTGAGCGCTTGGCGGATGCCGTCCGAGGTGGAGAGGCCGGAGGGGATCTGTTTCATGACAACCGACGCTTCGCGGTCATTGTACCCCAGCGCCAGCAGGGCATTGAGAATGTCATGCTGGCTGTCTTCCACGGGGTGCGCGGTCGTCGGCAGCGCATCGGCGAGTTTGCCCTTGAGTTCGAGAAGCAGTCGTTCGGCTGTCTTCTTGCCGATGCCGGGCACCTTGGTCAACCGTCCGGCTTCCTGCCGGGCGATGGCCTGGGCAAGGTCTCCGACGGAAAGGCCGGACAGCACGGACAGCGCGGTGCGCGCACCGATGCCCGATATCTTGACCAGTTGGCGGAAAGCGAAACGTTCGGCTTCCGATCCGAAACCGTAGAGGTACTGGCCGTCTTCGCGGACGATGAAGTGCGTCAGCAGCGTGGCCTTTTCTCCAATGTCCGGGAGGTTGAAGAACGTGCTCATCGGGACGTCGACTTCATAGCCGACGCCGTGCACGTCAAGAAGCACTTGAGGCGGTGTTTTTTCCAGCAGGATTCCAGTCAGGCGCCCAATCATTGTTCCGCTCTCCTTCTCTTTCTTCGCTACTTCTCGATCATCCGCCCATTGCGAACGCGAAATCCTTTGGTTGCCAACGCTCCCAGGCCTTGCCCGCCGTGGGCGTGGGCAATTGCGCACGCCAGGGCGTCGGCCGCGTCGGGGCTAGGATCGCCTGGGAGCGACAGCAGCCGACGCACCATGTGCTGCACCTGAACCTTGTCGGCGTGACCGTTGCCTACCACCGCCTGTTTCACCTGCAGCGCCGTGTATTCCGCGACATCGACACCTCCGGCGACCAGCGTGGTGATTGCGGCCCCCCGCGCCTGACCGAGCAGCAGGGTCGACTGAGGGTTAACGTTCACGAACACGATTTCGATGACAGCCTGGTCAGGTTTATATTGCGCGAGTAATTCCTTCAGGCCGGCGTGGATGGTTCCCAGTCGCGCTGGCAGCGACTCGCTGGCGTTGGTCTTGATGCACCCGCTCGCCAGATAGGTGAGCCGGTTTCCGGATTTTTCGATGACGCCAAAACCGGTGATGCGCAATCCCGGGTCGATGCCGAGAATGCGGATCGGGCTGTTGGAAGCGGGGTTCAAGCTGGAGTGGCTCCCGGTGTCTGTTCAGGGTGGAACGGCAAGTCCGACAGTATATCGACTATGGATAGTACACATGAATGTGCGGATTTCCGCGCGCGGCAGCGGGAGTTTTCCGGAATCCTGCTCGCGCTGGGTCGGCGTGGCTCGGTGAATCTCTTTGTAATGTGCATGTAATCAATAGGTTGGTGGTTTTTGTGCGGGCTCTGTTTCAGGAACGGGATTTGCGAAGGGAAAGCGCTTGGCAAATAACCATATGACCTGAAGGAGGGTAACCATGACCACCAAGGCAACAACGCTCGATGCGGTAGCGACAGCTCCCGCCGCAGAGGCGCAAAAACACTTCCTGTCGCGCTACGGCCTGCTGCTGGCCACTGCATTCCTGCTGCTGATCGCGACCTTGCCGCACCAGCCCGGCTTGCCGGTTGCTGGTCAGTACATGCTGGCGATCCTGGCGTTTTCCGTGACCATCTGGATGACCGAGGCCGTGTCCTATCCGGTCAGCGCCATCCTGATCACGACGATCATGGCTTTTTTGCTCGGTTTTGCGCCCGAACTGGCCAATCCGGACAAGTTGATGGGTACCAGCAAGGGCTTGACGATTGCCTTGAGCGGCTTCAACAACACCGCTTGGGCGCTGGTTGGCGGAGCGCTGTTCCTCGCGGCAGCGATGACCCGTACCGGACTGGATCGGCGGATCGCCCTGCTGGTGCTGTCCAAGGTTGGGGCCAAAACGAACCGTATCCTGATCGGCGTGATCATGGTCGGTTTCCTGCTGAGCTTCGTCGTTCCGAGCACCACCGCGCGGGTGTCGTGCATGGTGCCGATCGTCATGGGGATCATCGTGGCGTTCGGCGTTCCCTTGAAAAGCCGGTTTGCCGGTGTGCTGATGATCGCCGTCGCGCAAGCCGACAGCTTGTGGAATGTGGGCATCAAGACCGCCGCCGCGCAGAACATGGTGGCTGTGAGTTTCATCGAGAAGCAGCTGGGGGTAAGCATTTCGTGGCTGGACTGGTTCATCGCCGCCGCGCCGTTCTCGGCGATCATGTCGGCGGTCCTGTATTTCGTACTGATGAAGATGATGCCGCCGGAGAAGAAGGAAATCGAAGGGGGCAAAGCCATCGTGGTTCGGGCGCTGGAGGAGTTGGGGCCGATGCGCGCGGACGAGAAGAAGCTGATGGTGATCTCGCTGGTGTTGCTGTTCTTCTGGGCGACGGAGAAATTGGTCCATCCGTTTGACACAGCGACCACGACCATTGCGGCCATCGCGCTGATGTTCATGCCGCGGGTTGGCGTGATGAACTGGAAGGAGGCGCAGAACAGTATTCCCTGGGGAACGCTGGTGCTGTTTGGCGTCGGCATCGGGCTTGGATCGGCATTGCTGTCCACCAAAGCCGCGCCGTGGCTTGCCACCTGGATCAGCAGCGCGTTCGGCCTGCAGACGGCATCGGCCATGGCAATTCTGGCGATCATGGCAGCCTTCCTGGTCGTCATTCATCTCGGTTTTGCCAGCGCCACAGGACTGGCCGCAGCGATGATTCCGATCGTCATCTCCGTTCTGCAGAGCGTGCAGACGCCGGGAATCAACGTGGTTGGCATGACCATGATCCTGCAATACGTGGTCAGCTTCGGCATGATCCTGCCGGTCAACGCGCCGCAGAACATGGTTGCCTACGGAACCGATACCTTCGAAGTCCGCGACTTCGTGCGCACGGGGATTCCTCTGACGATCATTGCCTACGCGCTGGTATTGTTGATGGGAGCTACGTACTGGAAATGGCTCGGTTATATGGCAGCATAGCGGGGAAACGGGAATGTCTCCGGGCGCACTGGGCGCCCGGACGGTGGAAACCTTCCCCGCCCTGAACTCACGAAAGCATGCGTATTCCCGCGAATCCTCTCCCCATGAAGCACGGCAGAAACTGGTTGTCCCTCCGGCTCTTTCTGGCAGCGATAGCTTGCGTGTTCGCAGGGTGGCTGGTCGACCGGCAGGTGTTATTGCGGCAACTCGATGTACTTGGCGTGCAATCGCAACACCGGGCCGACTTTTTCCGCATGAGCCTGGAATCGCTGCTTTCGCGAAATGCCTCGCTGCCCAGGGTTGTCGCCATGGAGGATCGTCTGAAGGCGGTGTTGCGTTCTCCGGGGAACGCTGCCTTCCACGAAAAGGCGGATGACTATTTGCTCGGGGTGCGCGAAGGCGCCGACATCAACGCGGCGTTCCTGTTGGACAAGGACGGATTGACCGTTGCGGCGAGCAACTATCTGCAACCGGATTCATATGTCGGAAACAACTACGCCTTTCGACCCTATTTCCGCGACGCCATGGAGAGCGGGTTGGGGCTTTTTTACGGACTGGGGGCGACAACCGGGAATCCTGGGTATTTCATGACGGCGCCGATCAAGGAGAACGGTATCCCGATCGGCGCGGCAACAGTCAAGATCAGCCTGGAAGACTTCGAGTCGGCCCTCGTCCGCAGCGGCGAAAAAGTACTGCTTGTCGACGCCAACGGAATAGTCTTCCTGACCTCGGTGCCGCAGTGGAAATACCACTCACTGATGCCGCTGGCGGCAGAAACGTTGCACCGGATCGAGGCGTCGCGCCAATACCACGGCCAGCAGATTCTGCCGCTTGGCATAGGCGTGCCATTGCAGGCTCAATCGCAACTCATCCGGATGGCTCTGCCCAATGAAGCCGCGCGGGACTATCTGGTGCAATCCGTGGGAACCGGTCCGTTGGGCTGGTCGATTGTCCTCCTCGCTGAAACGCGACAGGAGCGGCAAAACGCGCTGCTGGCCGGGTTCGCCGCTGCGTTGGGGACGGCCTTTCTGCTGCTGGCGGTCATCATTTTCCGATTGAACGTCCGTCGCTATCAGGAACGGCGGCTTGCCGAAGCCATCCTGCGGCAGGCGCATCACGACCTCGAACGGCGCATCGCGGAGCGAACCGCCGATCTGACCGCAACCAATATTTCCCTCGAAGAGAAAATCGATGCGTTGAAAACGACGGAGAAGATCCTGGGCGAAGCGCGGGACAGCGCCGTGCAAGCCGGAAAGCTTGCCGTTCTCGGGCAGATGGCGGCGGGCATCAGCCATGAGATAAATCAGCCGTTGACCGCCTTGCACACCTTTGCCGACAACGCCGTCGATCTGCTCGAACGCGGGTGCGTGGAGGATGTGCGCGAAAACCTGGGGTTGATACGCCAGATGGCCGTACGTATGGGCCATATCGTCGGCGAGATCAAGAGCTTTACCCGCAAGCCGTCGCTGGAAAAACAGGCGGTCAATGTTGCCGGTGTCGTCGATCAGGCGCTGATGCTGGTCGAGGCGCGGCGGCGGAAAATCGATGCGCAGATCGACGTGCAAGGGATCTCCGCCGGGTTGTGCGCCTGGGCCGATCCTCAACGGCTGGAGCAGATCGTCGTCAATCTGTTGCTCAACGCCCTGGATGCCGTTGCCGAAAGCGAGAACCGTGTGGTCCTGGTTGCTGCCTGTCGAGACGGGAAAGCAGTGCGGATTTCTGTGCGCGATAGCGGATCGGGCTTGCCTGAAGCGGTGGTCCCGCATCTGTTCGAGCCGTTCTTCACGACCAAGGCCGCCGGGCAGGGGCTGGGTTTGGGGCTGGCGATTTCGCGTATGATCGCGGCCGAACTGGGCGGCAGCCTCGATGCCCGGAATCATGAAATGGGCGGGGCGGAGTTTTCCTTGATACTGGAGGCGGC
>Ga0316613_10002870_pt1 | contig 10952 bp, 7 predicted proteins | sample OWC_soil_day10_C_2_FD_207647 | JGI IMG/M metagenome (GOLD analysis project Ga0316613, IMG submission 207647) | Wetland soil microbial communities from Old Woman Creek delta, Ohio, United States - OWC_soil_day10_CT_b | ecosystem: Environmental > Terrestrial > Soil > Wetlands | place: USA: Ohio... | reverse complement strand
GGTCTCGACGCGGCGCCCCTCGACGCGCACGAACATCTCGGGCGACGCGCCGACCAGGTATTCGCTCTCGCCGAGGTTCATCAAGAAGCCATAGGGCGCGGGGTTGCGCCGCCGCAGGCGACCGAAAACACTGGCGGGCGAATCGAGCGCCGACTCGAAGAAGGTCTGGCCGGGCACCACTTCGAAGAGATCACCGCGCCGGAACGACTCCTTCGCGCCCCGCACGACGCCGGCGTACTCGCCGGGCGCGTGGTCGCTCGCTCGTTCGACCTCGGCGCAGCCCGTGTAGGGCGTGGCGACGCCCGTGCGCGGCAGCCCGTGCGTCGAAGCGCCGTCGCTGCGGAACTCGTAGCGGCGCCGCGTCGCGACCTCGCGGCGATGGTCGACGAGCAGCAGCTCGTCAGGCAGGTAGAGCACCAGATCGCGCTGGCGCGCGGGCCGCTCGAGTCGAAGGCGCAGCGGCTCGAACTGCAGTGCGAGGTCGTAGCCGAACGCACCGTAGAGCCCGAGGTGCGCATCGGCATCCGATCCGAAGAGTTCCACCAGCGCGCGCAGCACCGAGAACACCGATGGCTGGCGACTGCGTTCTTCTTCGGGGAAGCGACCCTCGGACTCGCGCACGCTGCAGCGCAGCGACGTCTCGCCCCCCTCGAAACTCGCGACCGCCGCGAGATCCGCGAGCGCGCGCGCGATCGGCGGCAGCAGAACGACACCGCGCGGGTTCAGCGCTTCGATCGCAACGCTGCGCCCGCGCGCCACCAGCACCAGCGCCGGATCGACGAAGCCCATGTCCCAACGCGTGTAGCGACCAGGGTACTCGTAGCTCGACGCCAGCAGCACGCCGCGACGCGCATCGAGCTGCGCCGTCAGCGCGTCGAGCGCAACCCGACCCGCGACGGGTTCGATGCTGCACTCGACGCCGATCCCGCCGCGCGTTTCGTAGCTGCGAACTTCAATCATCGGGACTCTCCTGCAACTTCGTCCCGTCGCCCCCGCGATCGGCTTCTCACATCCACAACGAAAAAAGCCGCCTCGGAGGAGACGGCCTTGGAAGACTTCACGCCCGAACCCGGCAGCCGCCTCAAGGGAGAGAGCGCCACCACCACGGCGTTGCGGTTCGACCAGTTTGCACGTTTCGGACGTTTTGCACGTTTGCGCTTCGAATCATCGCGATCGGCACGTTCCCACAGATCCCTGGAGGCGTCAAGCAGCGGGCCGCAGCTCGGGCTGCGCGCGAAGCATGGTTGCGATCCGTGCAATCGCTTCGTCGATGTCGTCCGTCGAGACGTCGAGGTGCGTCACCGCGCGGAAGCGCCCCGGATCGAGCGGGATCACCCCCACGCCGCATTCATGCGCCGCGCGCGCGAAGCCCATCGTATCCGCCACGCCGAACATCACGATGTTGGTCTCGGGCCACGGATCGACCGGCAAGCCGAGGTTCTGAAGCCCTTCCGCGAAGCGGCGCGCATTCGCATGATCGTCGGCCAGCCGCGCCACGTGGCGGTCGAGCGCATGGAGCGCAGCGGCTGCGATGACGCCCGCCTGCCGCATCCCGCCGCCGAACCTCTTGCGCAGCCGGCGCGCGTGCCCGATCGCGTCGCGCGAGCCGCACAGCACCGACCCGACCGGCGCGCCGAGTCCTTTCGAAAAACAGAACGACAGCGTGTCGAAGTGCGCGGCCCAGCGCTTCGCATCGACGCCCGACGCGACGACCGCATTGAACAGGCGCGCGCCGTCGAGATGGGTGCGCAGGCCTGCGTCGTGCGCGGCCGCGGTGGCGGCGGCGAGCTGCCCGAGCGGGAAGATGCGCCCCCCCGAAGCGTTGTGGGTGTTCTCGACGGCGAGCAGCGACGTCGGTGCAAAGTGCACGTTGGTGGCGGGCAGAACGGCGGCGCGCACGTCGTCTTCGTCGAAGATCCCGCGTCTGCCGACCGTCGTGATCTGTACGCCCGAGAGCGCGGCCGCCCCACCCGCTTCGTAGCGGAGGATGTGCGCGCCCTGGCTCGCGAGCACCGAGTCGCCGTGCCGCGTGTGGACGGCGATCGCGATCTGGTTCGCCATCGTGCCCGAGGGCACGAAGAGCGCGGACTCCTTGCCGACGCGCTCCGCCGCCGCCGCTTCCAGGTGGTTCACGGTCGGATCCTCGCCGAAGACGTCGTCGCCGACTTCGGCGTTCGCCATCGCCTCCCGCATCGCGGGCGTGGGGCGCGTCACGGTGTCGCTGCGCAGGTCGATCAGTCGCATCGCGCGCAGAGTATCGCCCGCTCGCAGCGAGCGCAGCCGTCGATCGCGGAGCTGAGCGAAGATCATCGACGTCGGCCGCGTTACGATCGAGGCCGCGGGTCTCGAGCCGGACGCGGTGCGACGGCGCACTCGCGTCGTGAACGCCGGGCAATGACGGTCCGCGTCAGGAGCCCGCGCGCGTCGGCAACTCGAGCTTCGGCTCGTCGGGATGGCGCCGGTACAGGATCACCGTGTGGCCGATCAGCCCGACGAGCACCGCGCCGCCGACCCGTGCCAGCTCGGCGGCCGCCGCGCGCTTGTCGGAGGGCGCCCGCATCCGGACCTTCACCAGCTCGTGTACCGCGAGCGCTTCGCGCAGCGCGCGCAGCACGCCCTCGCTGAGACCGTCATCGCCGACCCACACGATCGGCTCGAGTCGCTGCGCGAGCGAGCGCAGGTAGCGCTTCTGGAAGCCGGCGAGTTCGGGGGAAGCGGGGGGGCGATCGGGCATCGCGGCGCAGCATAGAGCGAGGCGGAAACGGCGCGAGCGCGCGGGAAATCGCGACGACCCGAGGCCGCCCGGCTTGCCACCTCGCGGCGCGCGCGGCATCCATGCGCCGTGAACCCGAAGCGCCGCGTCGGCCTGCTGCTCGGGCTGTCCTATGTGGGCTTCGTGAGCTTGGGCCTGCCCGACGGCCTGCTCGGCGTCGCATGGCCGTCGATTCGCGCGCGCTTCGGGCTCGAACTCGATGCGCTCGGTCCGCTGCTGGTCGCGCTCACCGGTGGCTACGTCTTCGCGAGCTTTTCGAGCGGGCGACTGCTCGCGCAGATCAATCTCGGCGCGCTGCTCGCGGCGAGCTGCGCCGCGACCGCGGCGAGTCTGCTCGGCTATGCACTCGCGCCCGCCTGGTCCGTGCTGGTCGGTTTCGGTCTCCTCGCGGGACTCGGCGCCGGTGCGATCGACGCCGCGCTCAACACCTACGTCGCCACCCACCACAGCGCGCGCACGCTCAACTGGCTGCACGCCTGCTACGGCGTCGGCGCGGCGAGCGGGCCCGTCGTGATGACGAGCGTGCTGACGGCAGGACGTCCCTGGCAACGCGGTTACTTCCTGGTGGCGCTCGGTCAGATCGCGCTCGCGCTCTGCTTCCTCGTCACGCGCTCTTCGTGGCCCACAGTGGCGGGCGACGTGCGCGACGGCGCGTCCCGCGCTGCGAAGACCGCGACCGGTCGCGCAACGCTCTCGCTGCCCGCCGCCTGGCTCGGCATGGCGGCGTTCTTCCTCTATGTCGGCCTCGAGCAATCGGCCGGCGCGTGGGCGTACAGCTTCTTGACCGAAGCGCGCGGCGTCGGGATCGCTGCGGCCGGCACCTGGGTGACGCTCTACTGGGGCGCACTCACCGTGGGACGCGTGGTGTTCGGCATCCTCGCCGGTCGCGTGCGACTCGACGCGCTGGTGCGCGGCGCGCTCGTCGCGAGCGCCGCCGCGGCGGCGCTCGTCGCGTTCGATCCCTTCCCCACCGCCAGCCCGATCGGCCTCGCGCTGCTCGGCTTCGCGTGTGGACCGATCTTCCCGTCGCTGATCGCCTCGACGGCGCGGCGGCTCGGCGCCGCACACGCCGCCAACGGCGTCGGCTTCCAGGTCGCGGCGGCCGCCCTCGGGCAGGCGCTGATCCCGTGGCTGGTCGGCGGCATTGCACAGCACAGCAGCCTCGACGTGCTCGGTCCGCTGCTGCTCGGCTTCGCGGTCGTGCTGATCGCGGTGCACGAGTTGCTCGCGCGCTCCGCTAGCGTGGCTTCGAGCGAGGTGGCAGCCATCGCGTCCTGACCCGCACGGCTGCCGTTCCGGAGGTGACGTGACACGAGCGGACGACAAGACGCGCTGGGATCCGGCACAGTACCAGCGCTTCGAGCGCGAGCGCTCGCAACCGTTCCACGATCTCGTCGCGCGCATTCCCGGAGGACTTGTGCGGCGTGCGGCCGATCTCGGCTGTGGCACCGGCGAACTGACGCGCAGCCTGCTCACGCGTTGGCCCGACGCCGAGATCGTCGGTGTCGATTCTTCGGAGACGATGCTGGAGCGCGCCGGGGCGCACGCCACTTCGAGCGCGCCGCCGGCGCGGCTGCGCTTCGTGCACGCCGATCTGCGCAACTGGGAGCCACCCGCGCCGCTCGATCGCATCGTGTCGAACGCGGCGCTCCAGTGGGTGGCCGATCACGACGCGCTGCTCGCGCGCCTGCTCGGCTTCCTCGCGCCGGGCGGCGCGCTCGCCGTGCAGATGCCGCACAACGACGATTCGCCCACGCAGGAAATCCTGCGCGCGCTTTGGCGCGAGGCGCGTTTCGCGTCCCAACTCGGCGACGCGCCGCGCGACCGGCGCGTCGCCGAGTCGTCGTGGTACGGCGAGCGCCTGCTCGATCTCGGCTGCGATGTCGAGGTGTGGGAAACCGTCTACCTGCACCGCATGGAAAACGCCGCGGCCATCGTCGAATGGGTGAAGGGGACGGCGCTGCGCCCGGTGCTCTCGCGGCTCGACACTGCGGCGCGGGAAGCCTTCCTCGCCGCCTATCGCGAACGCGTGCGCGACGCCTACCCGAACGGACCCCACGGCACCTGGTTCCCGTTCCGCCGGCTCTTTTTCGTCGCGACGCGCCGCGGTCGATAGACGCGAGGCCGACACGAAGTGGGCAAAGTCCCCCGAACCCTCCTCGAATTCTTCTGTGTCCCTCGAAAACGGGCCCGCATTCGTTCGTTCCGGGGTTAGGCTGGACTTGCCCGCTCACCCCCAGTCTCCATGGAGGATTGGAATCATGTCGATTGGAAGTCGCGCCTCGGCGGAGTTTCTCGGCACGTTCTGGTTGGTACTCGGCGGTTGCGGCAGCGCCGTCATCGCCGCCGCGTTCCCGCAGGTCGGGATCGGCCTGCTCGGTGTCGCGCTCGCCTTCGGCTTGACCGTCCTCACGATGGCGTATGCGATCGGCCACGTGTCGGGCTGCCATCTCAATCCCGCGGTGTCGGTGGGACTCGTCGCGGGCGGCCGCTTCCCGGCCGGCGAGCTGCTCCCGTACGTGGTCGCGCAGGTCGCGGGCGCAATCGTCGCGGCCTTCGTGCTCTCGGTGATCGCGAGCGGCAAACCCGGCTTCGATCTGGTGGCGTCGGGCTTCGCGGCGAACGGCTATGCCGAGCACTCGCCCGGCAACTACTCGATGGTCGCGGCGCTGGTCACGGAAGTGGTGATGACCTTCATGTTCCTGATGATCATCCTCGGCTCGACCGACAAGCGCGCACCGGCCGGCTTCGCGCCGATTGCAATCGGGCTCGGTCTCACGCTGATCCATCTGATCAGCATCCCGGTGACCAACACGTCGGTGAACCCGGCGCGCAGCACGGGACCGGCGCTCTTCGTGGGCGGCTGGGCGATCGGGCAGCTCTGGCTGTTCTGGGTGGCGCCGATCGTGGGCGCCGCGCTCGCGGGCATCGGGTACCGCACGCTCTTCGAAGAGAAGTGACGGCACAGGGCGAGGCGCGTCGCGCCTCGCTCTGCGTTCCGCGATCGGCGGCAGGCTGAGTCCGAGTCCCGTTTGTGCCCACCTAAGTGGCGGGTTAGCTTGGCCTTTTCTCGCGAGGACCGAATGCCCGACGCCCCCGCCGCGGCTCGTTACCCGAGCGTCGATCCGCAGCCGCGCTTCCCCGAGATCGAGAAGCGCGTGCTCGCGTACTGGGCGCGCGAAGGGATCTTCCAGGCGTCGGTCGAGGCACGACCCGCCGGCGCAAATGGCGCCAACGAGTTCGTCTTCTACGACGGCCCGCCGTTCGCGAACGGGCTGCCGCACTACGGGCATCTCGTCACCGGTTTCGTGAAGGACATCGTGCCGCGCTACCAGACGATGCGCGGGCGCCGCGTCGAGCGTCGCTTCGGCTGGGACTGCCACGGATTGCCCGCCGAGATGGAGGCGGAAAAAGAGCTCGGCGTCAGCGGCCGCGCGCAGATCCTCCAGTACGGGATGGCGCGCTTCAACGACCACTGCCGCCATTCGGTGATGCGCTACACGCAAGAGTGGGAGCGCTACGTCACCCGCCAGGCGCGCTGGGTCGACTTCCGGAACGACTACAAGACGATGGACCTCTCCTACATGGAGAGCGTCCTGTGGGCGTTCAAGCAGCTCTGGGACAAGGGCCTGATCTACGAGGCCGAGCGCGTGCTGCCCTATTCGTGGGCGGCCGAGACGCCGCTCTCGAACTTCGAGACGCGCCTCGACGATTCGTATCGCGAGCGCCAGGACCCCGCCGTCACCATCCGCTTTCAGGTCGAGGCGCCGACCTCCGAGCAGCCGACCGAGTTCTGGGCGTGGACGACGACGCCGTGGACGCTGCCGTCGAACCTCGCGCTCGCGGTCGGCCCCGAGATCGACTACGTGCTGCTGCGGCTCGCACCCTCGGGAGGAATGGGCGAGCGGCGCGTGCTGATCGCGGAAGCGGCGCGCGAGCGCTTCGCCAGGGAACTGGAGGGCGCCACGACCCTCGCGACGCGCAAGGGCGCCGCATGGGGCGGCCTGCCGTATCGCCCGCTCTTTCCGTTCTTCGCGAATACCGAGAACGCCTTCCGCGTGCTCGCCGCCAACTTCGTCGCCACCGACGAGGGCACCGGCGTCGTGCACCTGGCGCCGGGCTTCGGAGAGGACGACCTCGAAATCTGTCGCGCAGTCGGGATCCCGGTCGTCTGCCCCATCGACGACACGGGCCGCTTCACGCACGAGGTCGGGCCGTGGGCCGGTCATCAGGTCTTCGACGCCAACCCCGAGATCATCAAGGCGCTCAAGGCGCGCGGCGACGTCGTGCGCCACGAGACGATCGTCCACAACTACCCGCACTGCTGGCGCACCGACACGCCGCTGATCTACCGCGCGATGTCGTCGTGGTACGTGAAGGTCTCGGCGTTCGCCGAGCGCATGGTCCTGCTGAACCAGCAGATCCGCTGGATCCCGGAGCACATCCGCGACGGTCGCTTCGGCAAGTGGCTGGAAGGCGCGCGCGACTGGTCGATCAGCCGCAACCGCTTCTGGGGTTCGCCGATCCCGGTCTGGCGCAGCGACGACCCGCGCTTCCCGCGCACCGACGTCTACGGCAGCCTCGACGAAATCGAGCGCGATTTCGGCGTGCGGCCGACCGACCTGCACCGCCCGCACATCGACGACCTGGCGCGGCCGAATCCCGACGACCCGTCTGGCAACAGCACGATGCGTCGCGTCGGCGACGTGCTCGATTGCTGGTTCGAGTCGGGCTCGATGCCGTTCGCGCAGGTGCACTACCCGTTCGAGAACAAGGATTGGTTCGAACACCACTTCCCCGCGGATTTCGTCGTCGAGTACGTCGCGCAGACGCGCGGCTGGTTCTACACGATGCACGTGCTCGGCACGGCGCTCTTCGACAAGCCGCCGTTCCAGAACTGCATCTGCCACGGCGTATTGCTGGCCGCGGATGGCCAGAAGCTCAGCAAGCGCCTGCGCAACTACACCGACCCGCTCGAGATCATGGACACGCTCGGCGCCGACGCGCTGCGCTGGTACCTGGTCTCGTCGCCGGTGTTGCGCGGCCTCGACCTGAAGCTCGACGAGAAGGCGATCGCCGACGTGGTGCGGGGGGTCGTGCTGCCGTTCTGGAACGCGTATTCGTTCTTCTGCCTGTACGCGAACACGGATCGCTACGCGGCGAAGCTGCGCAGCGACGCGCCGGGCCTGCTCGACCGCTACATCCTCGCCAAGACGCACGAACTCGTCGCCGCGGTGACCGAGCGCCTCGACGCCTACGACCTCGGCGGCGCCTGCCACCAGGTGTTCGGCTTCCTCGACGCGCTCACCAACTGGTACATCCGGCGCAGCCGCGAACGCTTCTGGCGCAGCGGCATGGACGACGACAAGCGCGACGCCTACGACACGCTCTACACGGCGCTCGTGACGTTCGCGAAGGCTGTGGCCCCCCTGCTGCCGTTCGTGTCGGAGGAGATCTACCGGGGCCTCACGCGCGAAGCGAGCGTGCACCTCGCCGATTGGCCCGACGCCGCGACACTGCCCGCCGACGCGAAACTCGTCGCCGAGATGGACCGCGTGCGCGACGCCGCGAGCGCCGCGCGCACGCTGCGCGAGAAGGTGAGCGTGCGCGTGCGACAGCCGCTCGCCGAGATGACGATCGCCGGCCCGGGCGTCGCGTCGCTGGCGCGCTACGAAGCGCTGCTGCGCGACGAAGTGAACGTCAAGGCCGTTCGCCTCGCCGAGTCGATCGACAGCTGGGCGCGTTTCCAGCTCCAGGTGAACGCGCGCGCCGCCGGGCCGCGCCTCGGCATGGCGATGAAGAGCGTGCTCGCGGCGGCGAAGAGCGGTCGCTTCGAGCAGCTGGGCGGCGGTCGCGTGCGCGTCGCCGGCGAGGTGCTCGAGGACGGCGAATGGCAGCTCCGCCTCGACCCGAAGCCCGGCATCGCCTGTGAGCCGCTCGCCGCCGGCAACGCGATCGTCGTGCTCGACGTGACGCTCAGCGACGAACTCATCGCCGAGGGCCTCGCGCGCGACGTCGTGCGCAGCGTCCAGCAGGCGCGCAAGGACGCCGGCCTGCACGTCTCCGACCGCATCCGCCTCTCGCTGGTGGTACCCGACGAGTGGCGCGCGGCCGTCACGAGTTTCGGCGACTGGATCGCCGAGCAGACGCTCGCGCGCTCGATCGAAGTGGTCGACGCGCTCGGCGACGACACGGTGTCACGCCACGAGGCACAGCTTGGTGACGCCAAGGTGTCGATCGGCCTCGTGCGGATCGAGGAGGCTCCCAAATGACCGACTACTACACCCCGACGATGCGCCTCTACATCGACCGTCTGGTCGACTGGGAGGGTTATCTACGGCTGCGCAACGGCGGCACGCCCGACGTCGACGCGGAAGTCGGCGCCTACCGCACCGTCCTCGAGACGACGGCGCAGCTCGCCGCGAGCCTCGAGCGCCGGGCGCGCGAGGATTGGCACCTGGAGGCGGAGCTCACACCGGACGGCGGCGCGCGGCCGCCCGCGCACATCCGCGAGGCCTACCAGGAGCTTTGCGAGGCCGGGCTGGTGAGCCTGACCGTCTCGGAAGCCTACGGCGGCGCCGCGCTCCCTACGCTCGTGAACGGCATGTTCATGGAGATGATGTCGCGTGCCGACGCGAGCTTGTTCACGCTGGTCGGCCTCCAGAACGGCGCGGCGAACGACATCGAGAGATACGCGAGCGAGGAGCTGAAGCAGCTCTGGCTGCCGCGCTTCGTCTCCGGCGAGGCGCTCGGTTCGATGGATCTCACCGAGGCGAAGGCCGGCAGCGACCTCGGCGGCATCACCACCAGGGTCACCGAGCAGCCCGACGGCACGGTCCGCGTGGACGGCACCAAGATCTTCATCACCAACGGCGGAGCCGACGTCCACCTGGTGTTGGCCCGCGACGGCGACAGCTACGACCAGTCGAAGGGCACCACCAACGGCCTCTCGCTCGTGCTGGTGCCGTGGAAGCTCGAGGACGGCAGGCGCAACGGTGTGCGCGTGCCGCGGCTCGAACACAAACTCGGCATCCACGGCTCGCCGACCTGCGAGGTGCTCTTCGAGAACGCGGTGGGCTACCGACTCGGCGCCAAGGGCCAGGGCTTCCGCGCGATGCTCGACCTGATGAACAACGCACGACTCGGGGTCGCGGAGCAGTCGGTGGGTGTGGCCAGCGCGGCGTTCCACGAGGCGCGTCGCTACGCGGGCGAGCGCGAGCAGTTCGGACAGCCGGTGGCCAAGCAGCCGTTGGTGGTCGCGATGCTCGCGAAGATGGCGATCAACGTGGAGTCGGCGCGCTCGCTGCTCTACCGCACCTTCGCGCTGATCGACAAGAACACCGCGCGCGAGGCGGCGCTCCGGCGCGGCGACCTCCCGGCGGACGAGGCGGCGAAGCTGCAGCTCGCGCTCGACCACGACCTCGCGCGGGTGCGGCTGCTGACACCGCTCTGCAAGTACTACGGGACCGAGATCTGTCCCGACGTCACGCGCGACGCCATGCAGATCTTCGGCGGCATCGGTTACACGATGGACGCCGACGTCGCGAAGCTGCACGCCGACAGCCTGATCATGACGATCTACGAAGGCACCAGCGAAATCCAGGCGAGCTTCGCGCTGCGCGAGATGGGCAAGGGCGGCCTCGCTGGCGCGCTCGCGCACCTGAAGGACGAACTCGGCGCGATCAGCGGCGATGCGAAGCGCGCCGAACTCGCCATGCTCGTCGGCACCTTGCTCGGCCGCATCCAGCAGTGCGCGCAGGTGCTCTTCACCGATCTGCCCTACGCGCTGCTGCGCGCCAAGATGATCGCGGAGATGGTGATCAACGCGAAGTGCGCCACGGAGTTGCTCCACCAGGTCGGCGCCGACGCGGCGCGCATCGACCTCGCCGAAGCCTTCATCCGCCGCCGCGTCATCGAGAGCGAGGCGCTCGCGAAGCGCATCGAGCAGAACCCCGTGGGCCGGCTCGAGCGCGATGCGCGGATCCTGGCGAGCTACGCGGCGGCGGATTAGCGGGCCGCTACATCCATCGTCTTTCTCTGGGCCGTTCTCCGATGAGCCGCCCCCGTTGCTCAGCCCACCCGCCGCCGGCGCGCCCCCACGCCGAGCGCCACGCAACCGAGCGCGACGAGCAGAACGGCCGTCGGCTCCGGCACGTTCGGGCCGTTAGCGAACACGAAA
>Ga0316613_10002869_pt1 | contig 10952 bp, 6 predicted proteins | sample OWC_soil_day10_C_2_FD_207647 | JGI IMG/M metagenome (GOLD analysis project Ga0316613, IMG submission 207647) | Wetland soil microbial communities from Old Woman Creek delta, Ohio, United States - OWC_soil_day10_CT_b | ecosystem: Environmental > Terrestrial > Soil > Wetlands | place: USA: Ohio... | reverse complement strand
ATTTCCAGAAGGAATGTTCCGCGGAGAAGGATCCTTCCAAAAAAGTGATGCAAGGGATCGAGGCGGCGCAGTTGAAGACCATACGCTATCCGGCTGACGGAAAGTATCTTGGCGACTGGAAAGAAGGCGAGAAGATCGCCACCAGCGGCCGGGGCCTGACGTGGACGGACAAGACGCGCTTCGACAACGGGGGCGGTTGTTACAACTGCCACCAGTTGAGCCACAAGGAAATCGCCTACGGCACGATCGGGCCAAGCCTGCAGGATTACGGCAAGGTGCGTGGCAATTCGGACGAGATCGTCAAGTACACCTGGGGCAAGATCTATAACGCCAAGGCTTATAACGCCTGCAGCAACATGCCGCGCAACGGCGATGCGGAGATTCTGACCGAACAACAGATGAAGCACTTGATGGCTTTCCTGCTCGATCCGGAGTCACCGGTCAACAAGAAGTAAGTTTGCATGATTCTTACCGGCGGGGGCGACCTCGCCGTTTTTTTTCGAGGATGAACAATGAGCATGAATCGTCGTGAATTTCTCCAGGTGCTGGCCGTTGCGGCAGCGGGTGGCATGTCCCTGCAGAGCGAGCTGGCGCTGGCCGAGAAGGGTGCGGCCAAGATTTATGACCTGCCGAAGTTCGGCAACGTCAATCTGCTGCACATCACCGACTGCCATGCGCAGTTGCTGCCGATCTATTTCCGCGAGCCGAACGTCAATCTCGGCTTCGGCGATCAATTCGGCAAGGTGCCGCACCTGGTCGGCGAAGCCTTTCTCAAGCACTTCGGCTTCAAGGCGAACACGATCGATGCCCATGCCTTTACCTATCTGAATTTTGACAAGGCCGCCGAGACCTATGGCAAGGTCGGCGGCTTCGCGCATCTGGCGACCCTGGTCAAGCGCATGAAGGCGACGCGCCCCGGCGCGTTGCTGCTTGACGGCGGCGATACCTGGCAGGGTTCCGGCACGGCGCTGTGGAGCAACGCGCAGGACATGGTCGATGCCTGCAAGGCGCTCGGTGTGGACATCATGACCCTGCACTGGGAGGCGACCTACGGCGAAGCGCGGGTCAAGGAAATCGAGGAAAAGGATTTCGCCGGCAAGATCGACATCGTTGCCCAGAATATTAAAACCAGCGATTTCGGCGATGCGGTGTTCAAGCCGTACGTCATGAAGAACATGAACGGCGTGCAGGTGGCGATCATCGGCCAGGCCTTCCCCTACACGCCGATCGCCAACCCGCGCTGGCAGGTTCCGAACTGGAGTTACGGCATCCAGGAAGAGAACATGCAGAAGACCGTCGACGAGGCGCGGAGCAAGGGCGCCAAGGTCGTGGTCGTGCTGTCGCACAACGGCATGGACGTCGATCTGAAGATGGCCAGCCGCGTGCGCGGCATCGACGCGATCATGGGCGGCCATACCCATGACGGCGTGCCGACCCCGGTGGTGGTCAAGAATGCCGGTGGCCAGACGCTGGTGACCAACGCCGGCTCCAACGGCAAGTACCTCGGCGTGCTCGATTTCGACGTCAAGAATGGCAAGATCGCCGACTTCCGCTACAAGTTGCTGCCGGTATTCGCCAATCTGCTGCCGGCCGACAAGGACATGCAGACGCTGATCGACAAGGCGCGCGCGCCTTACCTGTCAAAGCTCAACGAAAAACTGGCGGTGACCGAGGGCCTGCTGTACCGGCGCGGCAACTTCAACGGCACCTTCGACCAAGTCATCGTCGATGCGCTGATCAAGGTCAAGGATGCCGAGATCGCCTTCTCGCCCGGATTCCGCTGGGGCACTTCGTTGTTGCCCGGGCAGCCGATCCTGATGGAGCATGTCCTCGACCAGACTGCGATCACCTATCCGTGGACGACGGTGACCAACATGAGCGGCGAAACGATCAAGGCCGTCCTCGAAGACGTTTGCGACAACCTGTTCAATCCCGACCCGTATTATCAGCAGGGTGGCGACATGGTGCGCGTCGGCGGGCTGCAATACACCTGCGAGCCGATGGCGAAAATGGGCCAGCGTATCCAGAACATGATGTTGCACGGCAAGGCGATCGATCCGAACAAGACCTACAAGGTGGCGGGCTGGGCGCCGGTTTCGGAAGAAGCGAAGAATGCCGGCGGCGCGCCGATCTGGGATGTGGTGGCCAGCTATCTGCGCGACATCAAGACGGTCAAGCCGGTGAATCTGAACACGCCGACCCTGAAGGGGCAGGGCGTGGAAAACAACCCGGGCATGTCATAACGGATCGATCCCGGAGATCGACCAAAAACCCGCCGCGGAAACGCTGGCGGGTTTTTTGTTTTCGGGGTTCTTCGTGAACGGGTGCTTGGCGGGAGCGTAAGAGCGTGCCGACGGTCAGACCGGTCAGTGTGATCGTGGTCGGTTCACCCAGAAATTTTCAGAGGCCGGTCAGATCGCTCATTTCTGCCCAAAAAATGCGGTCGACCGCGACATTGGCCTGCTCAGGGCATTTTCGACCAGCGAATAGACCGCGGGAACGACGACCAGCGTCAGCAGCGTCGACGAGATCATGCCGCCGATGACGGCGATCGACAGCGGCTGGTTGGTTTCGGCGCCGGCCCCGAAACCGAGCGCGGCCGGCAGCAGGGCGAGGACGACGGTGGCCGAAGTCATCAGCACCGGCCGCATGCGGATCGGGCAGGCGTCGCGCAGCGCGTCGTCGATGCTCATCCCGCCGGCACGGCGCTGGTTGGTCAGGTCGACGAGCAGGATCGAGTTCTTGGCGACAAGGCCGATCAGCAGCACGAGCCCGATCATCGAATAGATGTTCAATGTCTGCCCAGTCGCCCATAGCGCGGCGATGCCGCCGATGATGGCCAGCGGCTGGGCGAGCATGACGATGAAGGGCTGCAGGAAGGAGTCGAACTGGCTGGCCAGCACCATGTAAAGCAGCACCATCGCCAGCACGAAGGCGAAGGTCATGTACTTGGTTGTCTTGGCGAATTCCTCGGCCTGGCCGATCAGCTTGATCTGGTAGCCGGGCGGCAAGTCGGCGCCCAGTGCCCGCACCTTATGCACCGCCTCGCCAAGCGGGATGGTCGGCGTCGCGAAGAAGGTCGCCGAATACTGGAGGTCGAAACGCCCGATCACCGCAGGGCCGAGCGTTTCCTTGAAGCTGGCGACCGAATCGAGGCGTACCAGCTTGCCTTCCTTGTTGCGCAGGTAGATCTTCGCGAGGTCGGCGGGCTGGGTGAATTCGCCTTCGCGGCCCTTGACGCGGACGTCGTAGCGCTGGCCGTCGCCCGGTTCGTCGTTGTACTTGGCGATGTCGACGCCACCGGTCAGCATGTTGATCGCCAGCGCGACATCGGCCGTGGTCAGGCCGGCGGCGGCGATGCGCAGGCGGTCGGGCTGGAAGACGAGTTGCGGCAGGTCGAGCTGGAGGTCGGTGTCGATGCGCCCGCCGAGGCCGGGTTCGGCGGCCAGCTTGCCCTGCAGTTCGCGGCCGAGGCGGCCGACTTCGGCGAGATTTTCGCCGCTCAGCACGAATTGCAGCGGCTCGCCGCGCTGGCCCTGAACCATCGGATAGGGCGCGGCGAAGACGCGGGCGCCGGGGATTTCGGCGAGTTCCTTGCGCAGGATGGGCAGGATCTCCTGTTGCGTCAGCTTGCGCTCGCTACGCGGCGCCATACGCGTGACGACCGTGCCCTGGTTGACCTGCCCGGCCGACCCGAGGCCGATCAGCGCGAATTCGGTAACGATTTCCGGGTGCTGGCGCAGCACTTCCTCGACCATTTTCAGGCGCGAATCGGTGTAATCGATCGACGAGCCGAGCGGCGCGCGCAGGTAGACCAGGAAGCGACCTTCGTCCTGGTCCGGGGTGAAGGTCTTGCCGACGTTGGCGAAGAAAAAGGCGCTGGAAGCGACGGTCAGCAGTGTCAGCAGCACGACTTTCCAGCGATGTGCCAGTGCGCGCGCCAGCAGGCGGCGGTAGAAGGCGTCGAGGCGCTGAAAGCCTCGTTCAATGGCGGCGAGGAAGCGGCCGTGCTGGTGGCCTTTTTCGCGCACGGTCAGGAAGCGCGAGCAGAGCATCGGCGTCAGGGTCAGCGAGACGAATAGCGAAACCAGCACGCCAAAGGTGACGACGATGGCGAAAGAGCGGAAGAACTGGCCGATGATGCCGCTCATGAAGATGACCGGGGCAAAAATCGAAACCAGCGCCAGCGTCGCGGCGATGACCGCGAAAACGACCTCGTTCGAGCCGTTGACCGCAGCAGTCACCGGGTCGGCATCGAGTTCCTCGCGGTGGCGGAAAATGTTCTCAAGGACGACGATGGCATCGTCCACAACGACGCCGATCAGCAGCAGCAGGCCGAGCAGGGTCAGCGAGTTGAGGGTGTAGCCGAAGAAATAGATGACGGCGATGGCGCCCATCAGCGAAACCGGGATGGCCAGCGCGACGATGATGGTCGCCCGTACCGATTGCAGGAACAGCCAGACGACCAGCGCGGCGAGCAGCGTGCCTTCGACCAGGTGCTCCTTCAGCGCATTGACGATTTCCAGGATGTACACCGCGTCGTTGGAGACCACATGCAACTGCATGCCGGACGGTAGCTGCGGCCGCAGCTCGTTCTCCAGCTTCTCCTTGACCTTGTCGATGATGGCCACAGTGTTGGTGTTGGTCACCTTGACGATGCCGAGGCCGACCGTGGTTTCGCCGTTGAAGCGGGCGAGCTGGCGGTTGTCGGTGAGGCCGTCGACGACCTCGGCGACATCCTCGAGGCGAATCGGCGCAGCGGATTTCCAGCCGATCACCATTTGCTTGAGGGCGTCGATGGAATGGAATTCGAGGTCGAGCTTGACCAGGCTTTCGGTCTTCTCGCCGACCACGAAACCGCCGGCCATCTGCACGTGCTCCCTGGCGAAGGCGTCGTTGATGTCCTGCGCGGTGATGCCGATTGCCGCCATGCGCACCGGCAGCAGTTCGATACGGATGGTCCGGTCGCGGCGCCCGCCGAGGCGTACTTCGCCGACGCCGTCGATGGTTTCCAGACGTTTCTTCAGCACGTTGACGGCGTACTGGTTCAATTGCTGCTGCGTGCGGTCGCCCTGCAGGGCAAGCCACATGATCGGTTGCGCGTTGGTTTCGACCTTGGCGACCACCGGCGGGTCGGCATCCTTGGGCAGGCGGCGCAGCACCTGATTGACCTTGGCCTGCACCTCGTTGAAGGCGACGTCGATCTTCTTTTCGAGGTTGAAGGTGATGGCGATCACCGAGACACCGGGCGACGACGTGGACTGGACGTGCTCGATGCCCGGCGTCGAATTGACCGAGCTTTCGATGATGTTGGTCACCGAAGCGTCGACGATGTCCGGGTTGGCGCCCTTGAGCGTTGTGGTGATCGAGACGACCGGGAATTCGATGTACGGATAGCGATCCATGCCGATCCGGTCGAAGCTGATGACGCCGAACAGCACGAGAACCGCGCTCAGCATCCACGCCAGGACGTGGCGCTTGATCGACAGCTCGGGCAGGGTCATTGCGGCTTCGCGGCGGCCGCCGGGGCGCCGGTTTTCGGCATTTCCTTGACGTTGACCGCAGCACCGTTGCTCAGGAAGCCGGCGCCGTCGAGGGCGACCGTTTCGCCGCCCTGCAGGCCACTGGTGATTTCAATCAGGCCGCGCTGCTTGCTGCCGACCGCGACGACACGCTGCGTGGCCTTGCCGTCGGCGATCAGATAGACGACCTTGCCGGCCGGGCGCAGCACGACCGCCTGTTCCGGCACCACCACGGCGCCGTCCTTCTGGCCGGTGACGACGGCGGCATCGACCGACCCGCCGGCCTTCAGCGCTCCCGGGTTGTCCAGGCGGGCAATGACATCGATGGCACGGTTGCCTTCGCCGACCGTCGGGCGAATGTCCTCGACCACCCCTTCGATGCTGGTCTCCGGCGCCAGCGGACTGGAGATGCGCACCGGCATGCCGACCTTGAGGCGCGGCGCGGCGGACTCGGGAAACGGCAGGTGGGCGCGCAGGCGGGCGTTGGAGACGAGGCGGAACAGCGGGTCGCCGAGCTTGACGTAGTCGCCGGCGGCGGCAATCTGTTCTTCGATAATGCCGGCAAAGGGGGCGACGACGCGGGTCTTGTCGAAGTTGTTGCGCGACAGGCCGGCGCGGGCCTCGGCGCTGGCCAGCTGACTCTTCAGCGCATCGCGCTGGGCGGTGGCTTCATCCAGGGCGTTTTTCGAGATGAAGCTTTTCTGCACCAGTTCCGTCTGGCGAGTGAGTACCCGCTCCTGCTGGGCGAGCAGGGCTTGCAGGCGGGCGATTTCGGCGCTGTCGACGTTGGCTTGATGGCCGGCATCGGTCGGATCGATCTGCGCCAGCAATTGGCCCTTGCTGACCGCTTCGCCGGCGCGGGCGGCAATCTTGGCGACCTTGCCGGCGATTTCGGCGCCGATCTTCGGGTCGTTGACTGCTTCCAGCGAGCCGAGGGTGCGCTCGCTGACTTCCAGTGCGGTGGCCTGGGCCTGGGTGGTGGTGATCAGGGTCGGCGGCGCGCCTTTCTTCTCGGCGGGTTTTTCGCCGCAGGCCGCTGCCAGCAGCGTGGCGACGAGAAGCAGGGCGCCAAGCTTCATGCCGGCAACAGCTCTTCGCCAGCGAAGAGTTCGGCCACGGTTTCGCGGCGGCGGATCTGGAATGCCTGATCGCCATCGACCATGACCTCGACCGCGCGCGGCCGGGTGTTGTAGTTGGAACTCATCGCCATGCCGTAGGCGCCGGCCGACATGACGGCCAGCAGGTCGCCCGCCTTGAGGCAGAGCGGGCGCGCCAGGCCGAGAAAGTCGCCAGTTTCGCAGACCGGGCCGACCACGTCGTAGACGCGGGTTTCGCCGGCGTGCGGGGTCACCGGCAGGATGTCGTGCCAGGCTTCGTAGAGCGCCGGCCGCTTGAGGTCGTTCATCGCCGCGTCAACGATGGCGAAATTCTTGCCTTCGCCGGGCTTCAGGAATTCGACGCGAGTCAGCAGCAGGCCGGCATTGCCGACCAGGCGGCGGCCAGGTTCGAGCACGACCTTGAGGCCGCGCCCGGCCAGCCGGTCGAGCAGCGGATTCAGGTAGGAAGCTACCGTCGGCTGCACCTCGTCGTCCTTGTACTTGATGCCGAGGCCGCCGCCGAGGTCGATATGGTGAATTCGGATGCCTTCTGCGGTCAATTGATCTACAAGAGCCAGAATGCGTTCGAGCGCCTCGACGAAGGGCGACGGATCGAGAAGCTGCGAACCGATGTGGCAGTCGATGCCAGCCACCTCGATATTGGGCAGCACGGCGGCACGGCGGTAGAGGGCCAGCGCGTCGTCGTAGGCGACACCGAACTTGGCTTCCTTGAGGCCGGTTGAGATATAGGGGTGGGTCTTGGGGTCGACGTTGGGATTGACGCGCAGGCTGACCGGCGCCCGCTTTCCGCACTGGCCGGCGACGTCGTTCAGGCGCTCCAGTTCGGCTGGCGATTCGATGTTGAAGCAGAGGATGCCGGCATCGAGCGCCTGTTTCATCTCGGCCGCCGTCTTGCCGACGCCGGAGAAAACGATCTTCTGTGGCTCGGCACCGGCCGCCAGCACGCGCTGCAGTTCACCGCCGGAAACGATGTCGAAGCCGGCACCCATGCGGGCGAACAGGTTGAGGATGGCGAGGTTGGAGTTGGCCTTGACGGCATAGCAGACCAGCGCCCCTTGACCCGTCGGATGCGCAGTCAGGACGTCGAGGAATTCCTGCAGTGCAGCCTCCAGTGCGGCGCGGGAGTAGATATAGGCCGGCGTCCCGAATTTCTCGGCAATGGCTGGCAGGGCAACGGATTCAGCGTGCAGGACGCCTTGCTTGATGGTGAAATGGCTCATTGGGGGCTGTTTTTTTGGTCCGTGCTAACATCGGCCTCGCCGTTGGTCGGTTGAGCTGGCGTGGTTGGCGCCGGCGGTGATCGCAGGCTGTCGAGCAATGGCGGCGGGGGCGGACCGGGCGGTAGCGAGAGATACGGCGTTTTCAGGCCGCAGCCGGCTAGGCAGAATGTCAGGCAGGCGGCAACGATTCTGGACATTAATGACGAACCAGTCAGTAAAGAGCGGGATGTTAGCACATGATGGATGACAAGGAATTCAACGCATTGGCCGACAGCGTTCTGGCCCGGATCGAAGCCGCGCTGGAGGCGAGCGACGCCGACATCGACTTCGAACTGGCAGCCGGGGGAGTGCTGGAAATCGAGTTTGCCGATGGCAGCAAAATCATCGTCAATCGTCATGGCGTGGCGCGTGAAGTCTGGGTGGCGGCGCGCGCCGGCGGCTTTCACTTTCGCTGGGACGGCACGGGCTGGCGCGACACCCGCGATGGTGCCGAACTGATGGAAAAACTCTCGCTGCTTTCCAGCCAGCAGGCCGGCGAAACGGTCAGCCTCCGCTGATCAGTCGGCGGGCGGTTTAGTCAGATCGGGCTGCGGCAGCGGCGGCGTGTCGCTGACTTCTTCCGCCGGCGGTTCCGCCGGGACATTCTCGGCGTACATGAAGGAACGTTCGCGGCCGCTGCCGGCAGCGACCACACCTTCCGGCTTTTCCGGCGTCCCGATCGGCACATCCTTGAGCGCTCGGCCCATGTAACCGATCCAGATCGGCAATGCCGCAGCGCCACCGGTTTCCTTGTTGCCAAGGTTTTTCGGCTGGTCGAAGCCGATCCAGGCGCAGGCGGCCGCAGTCATCTGATAGCCGCAGAACCAGGCGTCGACATACTCATTGGTGGTTCCCGTCTTGCCCGCCAGATCCTTGCGCTTGAGCGCCACGGAGGCCTTGGCGGCGGTGCCGTAGATGGTCACGTCGCGCAGCATGGTGTCCATCAGGAAAGCGTTGCGCGGATCGATGGCGCGGGCCGCTCCTTCGCCGGCCTGCGCGGGCATCGCCGAAGCGAGCACCTGGTTTTTCTCGTCACGGATTTCGCTGACGACATAGGGGTTGATCCGGTAACCGCCGTTGGCGAACACGGAGTAAGCGGTCGCCATCTGCCACGGCGTCACCGATCCGGCACCCAGTGCCATCGTCAGGTAGGGCGGATGCTTTTCGGCATCGAAGCCGAAGCGGCTCGAGTAGTCCTGCGCATAACGCGTGCCGATCGATTGCAGGATGCGGATCGACACCATGTTCTTCGACTTGGCCAGTGCCGTCCGCATCTGCATCGGGCCGTCGTACTTGCCGTCGTAGTTGTGCGGCTCCCAGGCCTGCGAGCCGGTCTGGCTCGCCGAGATCACGATCGGTTCGTCGTTGATGATGGTGCTTGGATTGAAGCCTTTTTCGAGGGCGGCCGAGTAGATGAAGGGCTTGAAACTGGATCCGGGCTGCCGCCAGGCCTGGGTTACATGATTGAACTTGTTGCGGTTGAAATCGAAACCGCCGACCAGGGCGCGAATTGCCCCGGTTTTCGGGTCGACCGCGACAAACGCCGATTCCACCTCGGGCAACTGACTGATCTGCCAGTCGCCCTTGTCATTCTTCTGCAGGCGGATGATGGCACCGCGCTTGATGCGCTTGTTGGCTGGCGCCTTGTCATCGAGCATCGCCGCCGCAAACTTCATGGCGTCGCCGGAAAGCGTGACGACGTCGCCGCCCTTGCGGTAGGCGAGAATATGCTTCGAGTCGGCGGCTAGAACCAGCGCGGGAATCAGGTCGCCGGCATCGGGGATATCCTGAAGGGCCTCGTCGATTGCCTCGTCCTGGTCGGACTTGATGTCCTTCATGTCGAGGTAGGACTCGGCGCCGCGATAGCCGTGACGCCGGTCATAATCCATGACGCCGCGGCGCAGGCTGGCATAGGCAGCCTCCTGGTCTGCCTTGATCAGTGTCGTATAGACCTTTAGTCCGCGTGAATAGACATCTTCCGGGAAGCGCTCGGCAGCAATCTGGCGCGCCATTTCAGCAGCGTATTCGGCGTGGGCTGCGTACCCGGCAAGTTCGCGCTTGACCACCAAGGGTTCCTTCAGCGCGGCCTCGTACTGCACATCGCTGATGTGGCCCAATTCGTGCATCCGGCGCAGCACATATTGTTGCCGGATCTTCGCGCGCTTGGGGTTCACAATCGGGTTGTAGACCGATGGCGCCTTCGGCAAGCCGGCCAGCATGGCGGCCTCGGCGATCGAAATGTCCTTCAGCGGCTTGCCGAAATATATCTGGGCGGCGGCAGCGAATCCGTAGGCGCGCTGCCCAAGGAATATCTGGTTGATATACAGCTCGAGGATCTGGTCCTTGCTCAGATTGTTCTCGATCTTGAACGACAGCAGCGCTTCATAGAGTTTCCGCGTGTAAGTCTTCTCGCCCGAGAGAAAGAAGTTGCGGGCGACCTGTTGCGTGATCGTCGATGCCCCCTGGCGCTTGCCGCCGCCCACCAGATTTGCCGAGGCCGCACGCAGGATGCCGGGGTAGTCAACGCCGCTGTGCTGATAGAAGCGATCGTCCTCGGCCGCGAGAATTGCCTGCTTCATGACGGCTGGAACTTCCTGTATGCTGATCACGGCGCGCCGCTCTTCGCCGTACTCGCCGATCAGATAACCGTCGGCGGTATAGACACGGAGCGGTATTTTGGGGCGATAATCCGTCAGGGTTTCGAGAGAGGGTAAATTCGGATAGGCGAGCGCCAGTATGATCATGGCGAGCGCGATGCCGATGGCTGCGAGGCCGAGCAGTACGATAACCGGATAAAGGACGATCCGGGCAGCGAGAGGGATGGTGGGCAAGGTCGATTGGTCTGGAAATGGCGTTGCGCGGATTATACGCTGTCGCCAAACGGGCCGTTAAAACGCTTTACATGCCGTGTGGTTGTTGCTAGCATCTGAAGTGAATTATTGGTTATTTGCCTAACTTCGCATTTTTTAAGGACTTTTTGGGGGTCTGGTGCGCTTCGATATCTCAGCGTTGTTAAATCCCAAGGCGCGTCCCTTGTTGGGGCTGGACATCAG
>Ga0316613_10002867_pt1 | contig 10957 bp, 9 predicted proteins | sample OWC_soil_day10_C_2_FD_207647 | JGI IMG/M metagenome (GOLD analysis project Ga0316613, IMG submission 207647) | Wetland soil microbial communities from Old Woman Creek delta, Ohio, United States - OWC_soil_day10_CT_b | ecosystem: Environmental > Terrestrial > Soil > Wetlands | place: USA: Ohio... | reverse complement strand
TGACAGTCTGCCAAAGACCCCTACGGAGCGGGTACAGAAATACGTACTGAAGCAGGCAGGCATCACCCCGAACACATGGGATCGAGAAAAGGCAGGGGTACAGGTGAAGCGGTAGCTTTGGAAATCAAGATCTCCTGTAGTTATACATCACGGCGAGGAGTTTCGCCTTCTTCTTTCCCAGGCTCTTACCCGTGTGGGGCACAGCGGCATCAAAGTAAACGCTGTCGCCCTTTTCCATGAGATAACGATTGCCGTTGTAGATAAACTCATGTCTGCCTTCCAGGACATACATGAATTCTTCGCCCTCGTGCTGGAAAATGGCCTCTTCGTCGAAAGCGGGCTCAATGATGAAAGGCTCCATGTTCTTACCTGATTTGTCGGAGGCAAGGGCTTCGTAGTTGTATCCGTATAGAGACCCCTCTGCCAAAGAGCCTACCACTTTGATGCTCTTTCCTTTGGATCGCTTGGTAAATGCTATCTGGGTATCTCGCTTGTCCTGACGATCTCCTCCCAAAAGGGAGGCGGCATCCACTCCGAAAGCGATAGCAATCTTGTTTAGGGTCGAATAGGGGGGCGCTTTTTCCGATCTTTCGATTTTTGACAGATAACCCTTTGTGAGGCCTGTCAGCTCCGCCAGCCTGTCCAGCGTGATCTTCCTTTGTTTTCTCAGATGGTGTATGTTCCTGGCGATTAATTCCTCACTCATGGGGACCTCCACGCAAGGTTTCTCTCAGGGTGTCAACTCATCCCAGTCTGCTTAGCATGAGATCGAGAATGCGGTCAACGGGCTTCTTTTGTTCGGCGATCACCTCAGCCCGGGTCTGCAGCAAAATGACGCTCTCAGGGCACTGAAGCTCCTGGTCTACAGCCCATTCCGTATCCTGGGGAACGCCGAAGTGTGCCTCAAGGATCTTTCCCAATCGGCCGATTTCTTTCACTTCTCGATCGGTCAAGCAAAAAACATTGCACTGATCAGAGGGGGTTTCCACCTCGGCAACCCCGGCCTCCTGGCAGGTGATGCATCTCTTCTTGCTGCCAAGCTTTGTGTCCACGATCTCCAGGCTTTCCTTGTCCAGGACATACACGTCCGGCAAAGCTTCCCCGCCCACGACGCTTTCTCCCAGCCCCCAATTGGCCTCGATGATCATTACGGACCGGCTTCCCGTGTTGGGATCAGCCGTGAACAGAACCCCTGCAGAGCGGGCGTTGACCATCTTGAGCACGGCCACTCCGATGGGATCGCTTCCCAGAGGCAATCCGAGTCGTTTCCTCGCAGATAAGGATCTGGCGTTGAAGCTGCTTGACCAGACCTTTATGATCTTCCTGATGAGGTCGGCTTCTCCTATGACGTTCAGATGGGTTTCGTACTGGCCCGGATGGCTGGAGGCCCCGGCCGATCGTGTCGAAACCGCTACTCTCTCAGCATTGCATTTCCGGCCTATTGCCCTATAATAAGACAGGATCTGATTTTTTATCTTTCCAGGCATTTCCTTGGACTCAACGATTCTCCGCAGTTCGGCACTGGCCTCGTTAAACTGGTCTATGGTTTCGAAACCATGCGTAAGGCCATTCAGATAATCGTTGATCTCCTTGTCGGCCCCTGTCTCGGACATGAACTTCTTGTATGCGTCAAGGGAAAGAGCAAATCCCGGCGGGATCCGCAACCCGATCTTAGCCATTTCGCCGAGATTGGCGCATTTTTTCCCCACGCGATCATTGAACTCCTGCCCCAATTCCTCCATATAGAAAATATAGTCCGCAGTCATGACGCTCTTCCTCCTCCTCCATCATCACGCTGGGGTGTCACGGCTGGAGAGTTTCCAAGCCGGCTATGAAATGATCGGACGTCGTCACCCAGCCGAGATGGTTCTTGACATTCAATATGGTTGCCTCTTGCGTGATGCTCGAGCCAGCATGGCTCACGGCGTCTGAAACAAGAATAGGGAAATAGTCCAAGAAGAAGGCGTGCCGAAGTGTCGATTCCACGCACAGGTTGGTCGCTGTTCCCAAAAAGACGATAAACTTAATGCCAAAGGTGCTCAAGATAATCTCCAGATTGGTCCCTATGAATCCGTCATATTTCTGTTTCCTTACGATAACGTCTTTGGGCATGGGTTTAAGTTCTTCAATGATCTCCGCTCCCCAGCTCCCGTAAATATAGAATTTGTCTTTGACCTCTGGGCGCTCACGAATCAGTCTCAGCCCTTTTGCTTTGAGGTTGTATGGTGAATCCGCTGGACCTCTGTCTGAGAAATCAGGGCTGCATCCCATCTGGAAGTAAATGATCCTGGCTCCCTCCTGCCGGGCAGCACTAATGATCTTCTGGCAGGGCCCAACAATACCTTGGGTCCCGGACAGATCATAGCCGACCAGATCGAAATAGCCCCCCTTTTTCACAAAGGCGTTCTGCATATCCACAACAAGGACGGCCGTCTTCAAAAGATCTATGGTGATCGGTTCGGGTTCCGCCGCGATCGTCCTGAAATGCTTTCCATGATCGTCGACCATAATGCGTAGGTCCTTATCAGCTTAGTATCTCATCAACCTGCCACCAGCCTGCTAGTGCACAAAAAGAATCCCCACGGACAGTGCCCTCGGCACTTCCGCAGGATTAACGCTCCTGTAAATCGGGTAGATCTCCCAACCGACCCTGGTGACCAGCCCATAAACATCCATTCCCACCGCTTCCATGGATGGCCTGGCTTTGAGCGGATAAGGACAGCTGCCCCCACCGAGGGCGAGGCATTGATCCTGCCCGCACAGGGCTCTCCGGCAGCTACCCTGGGGAAAACCCATGGCAAGGTAGTACCCGCTTCCGAAAGCGAGGGTCTCCAAGTTGCCCACAATTTCAAAGCATTTCGTGCTCCATTCGGCTGCAGCATGCCGCTGAGTGGCTCGAACCGAAAAGTGGTCTACAGGAATGATCTCGAGAGCGAACACGATGGCATGATGGTACCGAGCCAGGGCCTTTCTCATGAATTCCAGGGACGGAGTATGGGGCGGGCAGAACAGACACTTGCCGTAGTTGGGGCACAGGGGAACAGAGCACTTTAGCCTTACCCTTTCATCGATTTGCACCCAGTCCGCGCTAATAACCTGGGCCATGGAAGCACCGAGCTCCAGCGCCTCTTGCGTGAAATGATCGAGATCCTTTTGGACCTGATCAGGAGAGATTTCAGCCGTGATTACTCTTGAAGGACCCAGTTGATCGTTCACCATTCGCTTTTCGCTCGGGGTACTTGATAAGGTTCTCAGCAAACAGGGGGAAGGTGCTAAGGATCCAAACCCATTCAGGGGCGATGTTGAGGCTCTCCAGGACTTGTTCCACGAGGAGCTCAAGTCGCTCTGAAGAGTCCCTTCAAACTATTAAGAGGGTTTGTTTCCAAATTGTCAACAAAAAAGTACGAAAGCCGCTCCCAGCATAGGTAGGTCAGGCTTTTGCTTCAAGGGGGTGAGCTCTCGGAGATGCTTTTCTGTTGACAATGAGGAAACAACGATTTACAAGAAAAAAGCTTTCCAACAGGCGATTTTCAAATTCTACCTAACGCAACGTTCTGTGCCGACGGCATGAATCTCGGTCTTTGAGCAAAGCTGTTCGTTCGTCAACCCTGAACCACATCTAAATGAGATGCGTTTTAAAGAATGAAAGGAGGAACGAAGATGTTACATCCGGCGTATGATCTTACCTTCTATGAATTCGATGATGAGCGCGACACCAAGGTCTGGGATGTGATGCTGTGCGATCTCGTCCACGGTAAACCCCCTTTGAAGCCGCTCTATCTGGGCATTGGGTGGTACTGGTATGTTTACGCCATCTCCAATGCTGCTGAGACGCTTCACCTTCCCACCACCAAGGGCTGGGGCTATCGAGTGAGGGATGGCTATCTATACCTCACGGCCCTGAAGACAACTCCAGAAGAGAAAAAGGCCCGTGAACCCATTTTCAGGGAAAAGATCAGACCCTTCATCGAAGACTTCGATGGCGTGTGGGACCCTCTCAAGAAAGAACTGATGGAAACCTACAAGCAGTACAAGAAAACCTATGGGCTAAATGAGTGGAATGACATCAGAAAGCTCAGCAACATTGAACTGCTCAAGTTCTTTCTCGATTATGCTTTCATCATCAACCGCAAGGAAGCCGAGACCCACATGCTCACATTGGTAGCCACGAACTATGTGAACGGGTTGTTCCAGCAAATGTGGTTTGAAATTTTCGGCAAGCAGGCTCCTATTGACCCGAATTTCAGCGCGCTCATGGGCGGTTTCGAAGCCCAGGACGCCCTGGTGAACAGAGTCTTGTGGAAACTTTCAAGAAAAGCCTTTGACATGGGTTTGCAGAAAGCCTTTGAGATAAAGGACAATGCGGCGGTGCTCAAAGAGCTTGAAAAGAGCGATCAGGGAAAGAAATGGTTGAAGGAGTACACGCAGTTCCTCATGGATCACGGATGGCGATGTGAGCGCATGCATGCCTATGACAATCCTGCGTGGATTGAACAACCCGCTCTGGCCATCGGCCGGGTTAAGTTATACATGCACCAGGAGACTTTCCCTTTTGATACGGAACGAAAGCGTCTTCTCGAAAAAAGGGAAAAGGCGGAAAAGGAGGTGCTGGGGAAATTGCCTGCCGAGCAGAGGGAGTGGTTCGGCACCCTGATGAAGTCGGCACAAAAATCGGGGTACTGGAGCGAAGATCACACCTATTTCTGTGATTTCTACGTGGGGGCTCTGGGCCGGTGTATCGTCACCGAGATCGGAAGGCGCTTTGCCGAAGCTGGATGCATCGATTCCCCCGAAGACATCCATTTCCTACACGCCCATGAGATCAGGAAGGCGGGCGTGCCCATGGGGGATGTCAACCTGCGCCCTTATGTGGAGAGAAGAAAGGCAGCATGGGAAAAGGCCCTCAAGTATGATCCGCCGACTTTTTTTGGAAACATAGAGAAGGCAGCAGAGGTTCTGAAAAGCGATCCCACTCTTTCCGTGTCGACCCAGCTGCCCATTGTCAGAGAAGAACTGAAGGCCGACCTCTACGGTGCGGCAGCAGCCCCTGGGATGGTGGAAGGAATCGCCAGGGTCATTATGGGGGCAGACAAGCTCTCGGAGCTGAAGAAGGGAGAGATCCTCGTGGCACCGGGGACGTCCGCGGCGTGGACCGTGGCGTTCAGCTTCATCAAGGGGCTTATCACGGATGGCGGCGGCGCCCTCAGCCACCCGGTCATCATGGCACGGGAATACGGGATTCCTTGCGTAGCGGGATGTTTGCAGGGAACGCAGAAGATCAAAACAGGCCAAAAGGTGAGAATCGACGGAGATGCAGGGGTTGTCTATATCCTGAATAAGTAAGAGAGTCCGTTCCAATAAAGCGGCCGTCCCGGTTGAAGGGGCGGCCGCTTCCTCAGTACTCCAGTACTCCATCACTCCATTCTTTCAAAACGCCCGCATCCACTCCGGCTTAAGCGCGACTCTGCCTTCGAGCGCCGCGTCGAGCAAATCCAAAGCTTCCTGCTTGCCCTCCGGAAGCCTCACATTCACCGACAGGTAGTTGGATGCATGATTGGAAGCAAAAGTCCCGCCTTTCAGGCTCGTGTGGCGGATCATCTCCCTCATTTCAAGCAGCATCCCCCTCTCATCAGGTAACTCCAACTCACCCCTCTCCAGTTGATCCCAGAACGGCGTGCCTGGAACAGGGATCACGGTCAAGGCGGCAACATGGTCTGGATCCACGGCGCTCAACAGCTCTCCGGTGGCTTTGGCATGGTCAAGCGAATTTTCCTTGCCTGCAATCCCGAGAAGGACCATGACGGTCAGGCGCATACCCGCACTCTTGACCTTTTTGCCCATTTCGGCGCATTGCCTTGCAGTGAAACCCTTGCGGACTTTTTCCCTGATCTCGTCATCACCGGTCTCGACCCCAAGGTAGATCCTGTCTAAACCTTTTTTTCTCAAATCGTTCAACTCCCGGGAAGTTTTGAGGCTGATGCTCTTGGTGTTGGCATAGGAGCCGACCCCTTTGACCCAGGGGAGATGCTCATGGATCTGGTCAAGGATCCACGCCAAGCGGTCCTGCGGGACGATCAAGGCATCCCCGTCCATGAGAAAGACCCTGTCCTGGTTCCTCATATGCCTTGCTGCGAACAGGACATCCCCCAGGATGATGCGGTCATCCTTGATCGCGAAGCGTTTGTCTTTATAGGTTCCACAGAAGGTGCACTTGTTATGGGAACAGCCCAAGGTCACCTGAAGGAGGATGCTGAAGGCCTCGGGAGGCGGTCGAATGCAGTTGCCTTCATAATGCATGCCTTCAGATTCCGATATGGCATCGGCCGAGACCTTCTCTGCTGCTTTGCGGTTGCGCTTTTCGTTCACGGTTACAAGTTATACCTCAGGGAGCAACTGTCAAATCCGGCCCTTCTTTTTATCGTCTTTGGTATTTAGGTTTTCTTGCCTCGGCCAAAGCGCGAAGCCCTTCATGGTACTCATCACTGTGGAGCATCTCCTCGAAGAAGGCCAGTTCCAGGCGCAAACCGTCTTCCAGGGTCATGCTCCTTCCCCGAATCATCGCCTCTTTGGCCCTTCGGATGGCGAGGGGGCCCTTTTCACATATTTTGGCCGCCCATTCGAGAGCCGTCGGCAACAGCTGATTCGGGGCCACGACTTTGTTGACGAGCCCGAGGCGATAAGCTTCCTCAGCACCCATGGGCACCCCCAAAAAGATCATCTCCGCGGCTTTGGCCGGTGAGACCAAACGCGGCAGTCTTTGGGTGCCCCCCCAGCCCGGGATCAACCCCCGCCCGGTTTCCGGCAATTGGAGAGTCGCCGTTTCGGAAAGAATCCGAATGTCGCAGGCAAGGGCGATCTCCACTCCTCCGCCCCTGGCCGGGCCGTTGACTGCGGCAATAAGAGGCTTCCAGATCTCCAGGCCTCTCGTGATATGGGGAGGAACCTTAAAGGACCCATCCGCCCAAGGGATCAAGAGCTTTTCATGATGGGCCCCATCCGAAAAAGCCTCGCCGGCCGCGGTGACAATCGCCACCAAAGCCTCGGGGTCATCCCGGAAGCGCAGCATCCCCTCGCTCAGACCCGTGAATAGGTCCGCATCAATGCGGTTCCGCGTCCCGGGCCGATTGAGCGTGATCGTGGTGATCGGGCCTTTGCTTTTGTAAAGAACAGCAGGCATAGATGCCTCCTCTTTGTTTCTCTCAGTAAGGTATGATTATAGTCGAAGCGCGAAGCTTCTTCAAGCAACTCCTTGCGTCCCCATAGGATCTTGCGGTAAAAGAACGGGCGAGTGCAGAGCAGTGATTTAAATAAGGAGTCATTGATGAGAACACGGATTGATGTGGATCTTGAAAAAGGGACTAGTGTGAGAACCGATTTGGATGAAAGCGCCCTATGGATTGGAGGGCGAGCGCTGGCGGACAGTATTCTTTTTCAGGAGGTGCCGCCGGCCTGTCACCCTTTGGGCACGCGCAACCTTCTCGTTTTTGCTCCAGGGCTTTTTGCAGGCACCCCTATGCCCACGGCGAGTCGCATGTCCGTGGCCGGCAAGAGCCCTCTCACAGGGGGCATCAAGGAGTCCAATGTCGGCGGCATGGCGGGAATGATTCTCGCCCAATTGGGCATCGGCGGAGTAGTGATCAGGGGGATTTCCTCCGGAGGGCATCCCAAGTTGCTTCACCTTGGCAAGCGATCGGTCGAACTCATGGAAGTACCGGAATTGCATCGTCTGGGGAACTACCAAACCGTGGAGAGCCTCAAAAACCGTTTCGGGAATGAAGTGGTGATCCTGTCCATAGGCCCATGCGGAGAGATGAACATGTCAGCCGCAACCATCGCTGTCACGGATGGAAACGGGAGACCCTGCCGTCACGCAGGTCGAGGCGGCCTGGGAGGAGTCATGGGTTCGAAGGGGCTCAAAGCCATCGTCATTGACCCAAAAGGATCTCAGTTGCGCAAAGGAGCCGATCCAGGAGCTTTTGCAGAGGCGATAAAAGAGTACACGAAGATTCTTAAATCCAGTAAGAGGACCGCCTTTTGGCAAGAGAACGGTACTGCAGGGCTCGTGGATGTGAGCCATGCCCGGGGCAGCCTGCCCACTCGAAATTTCACCTCCGGGGCATACGACAAGAAGGACAGGGTGAACGCAGAGCGACTCAAGGCCCTGGCGGCACAACGGAAAGGAATGATGGGGCATGCCTGCATGAGAGGATGCGTGGTTCGGTGCTCAAACGTTTTCAACAACCCGCAAGGCCGCTACCTGACATCAGGCTTGGAGTATGAAACGATCGCGATGATGGGGCCCAATCTGGACATTGACGATCTCGATACCATTGCTCAAATGGATTTCCACTGCGACGACTACGGCATCGATACCATAGAGACCGGAGCGACCATAGGGGTTTTGAGCGAGACAGATCTCTTCGGGTTCGGGGATAGGGAGAGGGCCATCCAACTCATCCATGAGATCGGGAAAGGCACCGTGCTGGGAAGGGTTCTTGGGCAAGGTGTCACAACGACGGGGAAGGTTTTCGGTATCACGCGAATCCCCGCGGTAAAAGGCCAGTCCTTCGCGGCCCATGAGGCCAGATCCCTCAAGGGCCTCGGGGTGACCTATGCTACCAGTCCCCAGGGAGCGGACCACACGGCAGGCTTTGTCGCAGAGGAACCCTTTTCAAGGGAGGGGCACACAGAGCGCTCCAGAAATGCTCAGATCAACGTGGCGCTCGCCGACAGCCTCGGACTGTGCCAGTTCACGGGATTGCGCGATGATTATGATTTGTTCGCCCTACTCATCGCCGCTCTGACAGGGAAAGGGCCCAGTGCAGAGCAAGTTCGTCAAATAGGCCGGGAGGCTCTTTTAAAAGAGAGGAGCTTTAACCAGGCGGCGGGGATCGGGCCCGGCCAGGATCGCCTGCCTGAATTCATGCGCTCCGAGGTTTTGCCGCCCAATAACAGTGCCTTTGACGTGCAAGATGAAGATCTGGATCGAGTCTTCAGCGACTATCCATCATGAGCTTGGGATCACCCTTCGCTGTTCGTCACTGGGTTGCAGGGAAAGACCAATTCATCAGGTTTGTTCATTCGCTCGCACCATGGTGTCCATCATTTCAGCGGCGAGTCGCGCAAAGGCCGCATCATTGATGTGATAATCCGTCTCTCGGATTTCCAGCAATGGATTGAGTTCTTTTTTCAATCGCCTGACAAAAAGGTTGTTCATGTCAGGGTCAAAAAGCGGCCCGTCCACATGATCCGCTTCTGAGAAGCCTCGCTTTGGCACCAGCACTTTCACGCGACTAGGATCGAGCCTCAGCTTCTCGATCACCTGTCCTGCCAGGGTAGTGGTTTCTTTCTTGTTGAGGCGAATGGCGGATCGGAAATCGTAAAAGAAGAGTTTCCTGTTCCTGTGTTCACGGGGCACGGTGTCGCGCGTGAATTCCAGCACGGCGCAGTCCATCCCTCCCGGCACAACCAGGCGAGGGATGGCACATCCTATTGGAGGCTCGAGCCTCTCCGGCCCTATACCGCGGCAATAGCCGCCCATCAATTCATCGGCCAGTTCGTGGATGGCAAAATCCAGGATCCCGTCAAAGTACCCTTCTCTGGCCAGCTCTTCCATGGCCATGCCGCCGGTTCCGTTGGCATGAAAAGGGACTACTTCATAGCCCAGGGCTTCTAGAGATCTCTTGATCTCTTCGGCGCCCTTGGTAATGAAGCCGAAAAAGGTGAGGGCGATTCGCTTCTTGTGTTCCCTGGGTTTCCACCGGCTCTTCACCATTCCGCAAACAGCACCTGCCGCCTTTTCGAGGATCATGCCCGAAATGCTGTTGACCCCAAGGAGATCCACCACGCTGTGAATCATGGTGATGTCCTTCGTGCCCACTGTTTTTGCCATGTTGCGGGATGCCACGGTGGAAACCATCACCTTGGGAACGCCCAGGGGCAGAACCCGCATGATGCTGGTTCCCAAGTGCGTCCCTGTTCCGCCTCCTGCAGAAATCATTCCTGCGATCTCTCCCTTCTCATAACGATCGCGAAGGACTTTCCGGGCATGCGCGATCGCCGCTTCTATCGCGTTGTCCCGGTTGCCGGAATTCCCTTTCAGGGTCCTTTTAACCTTGGGGTAAAGGTCGATGTCCGCAGGAAAGGCACACGGCTTCTTGGTTCCCACGTTGACGGTGAGCGTCGGGATGCCTCTTTTCTCGATGCAGTCCTTGAGAAAGAGATGCTCTTCCCCTTTCGAATCAAAGGTCCCGACAATGGCAACGGCAGGTTTCTTTTTCATCGCTCCTCCTGTGCTGATCGAAGGGCTTCATCTCCCCGCAAGTGAGATTGAGGCGGAAAAATCCTGTGGAAAGGCTGAGTTCCTTGTTTCCAATTTGGGCCAATATAGTGTAAAAGAAGAAAATTGGTCAACTGCGCATTTCGTGCATTCACCTCAACCTCTAAACATAAGAGCGTCGCGGGTTTAGGATGAGCACAGAGATCAAGGAAGTCAAAGCCAACCTGGAGTATCTTAGAAAGCTTTTTATCATGCCGGACTCGCCGGACAAGTTCATCGAGTTCGGCCAAGAGCTGCTGGAGATGATCCATGACTTTTTCAAAGAGAAGGGCGGCATTCACAGCAGTATTAGTCTCCCCCAATTGAGCCATATCTTTAACCAGACGGCGATCCCTGAGGATCCCCACCTGATCAAAGACGTTCTATCCGAGATCAAAGCAAAGATCATTGCTCACTCGGTCAAGGTGGCAAACCCCTACTACGTCGGCCACATGACCAGCGCCATTCCCTACTTCATGATCCTTCTCGAGATGATCATTGCCGCGTTGAACCAAAACCAGGTGAAGATCGAGACGGCCAAGGCCTCGAGCTTCGTGGAAAGGGAGCTCATGGCGTGGTTCCATCGCCTTGTTTTCAACCGCTCCGACGCCTTCTACGAGCGAAACGTTCAGAATCCGC
>Ga0316613_10002866_pt1 | contig 10957 bp, 6 predicted proteins | sample OWC_soil_day10_C_2_FD_207647 | JGI IMG/M metagenome (GOLD analysis project Ga0316613, IMG submission 207647) | Wetland soil microbial communities from Old Woman Creek delta, Ohio, United States - OWC_soil_day10_CT_b | ecosystem: Environmental > Terrestrial > Soil > Wetlands | place: USA: Ohio... | reverse complement strand
CTTTGGGCGATTTCAGCCAATATTTTTATAACTATCCCAGTAAGACGAATTCCCAGACCGAAGAACTGGGTCTTCGCGGTCAGTTTTCCACTGGTACAATCCGCCATCAATTAGTGTTGAGCGGTACCCGCTTGGAAGCTGACTTGTATCAAAATTTCAGAACAGTCAATGGTATTTCGTCAAACATTTACGACATCGTGTACGGCTCGCCCCTGGAAGCTTTAAAAGGGACACCAAAAGCATCCAAAACAACCCTTTCCAGTATTGTTCTGGCTGACACACTATCCACTCCGGATGACCGTCTGCAATTAACGCTGGGAGCTCGTCACCAGCAGGTGCAAGTGGATAATTTTTCTGCTTCCAGTGGGGCGAAAACAACAAGTTATGATGAAAGTGCCATTACTCCTGCAGTAGGGTTAGTCGTGAAGGTTAGGCCTAACTTGTCTTTCTACAGCAACTATATTGAAGGTCTGCAGCAAGGCCCGACTGCTCCGAGCACTGCGATCAATGCCGGCGAAGTTTTTGCCCCCTATAAGTCAAAACAATATGAAGCTGGCATAAAAATTGATGCTGGTACTTTTGCTACTACATTAAGTGCTTTTCAAATTAAAAAGCCGAGTGGGCTGACCGACCCAGATACTCTGATCTATAGCCTAAATGGTGAGCAGCGTCATCGTGGACTGGAACTAAACCTGTTTGGTGAACCAGTCAAGGGAACCCGTCTGATGGGCGGCGTCATGCTGCTGGATGCCGAAATGGTCCGTGCAAGCAACAGTACTTATAACGGCAATGATCCAGTCGGCGTCCCCCGCTGGACCGCTACGCTGGGCGCTGAATGGGACGTTCCATTCCAGCCTGGACTGACAATGACAGCCCGGGCAGTGTACAATGGCTCCCAATACCTCAATAGTGCTAACACCCTTAAAGTTTCGCCCTGGACCCGATTTGATGTTGGTGCTCGCTATACTTTCAAACAGTCAGGCACACCAGTGACCATTCGGGCAACTGTAACCAATGTACTAAATAAGCGTCATTGGACAGGAACTACAGGAGGAGCCTTAGCCATTGGTGCACCACGTACCTTATTATTGTCAGCGACAGTGGATTTATAGTAAATCGCTAACAAGGATTTACTGTCTCTAATAACGGGGATTTTGATATCTTTACGCGGCATTATGCTCTTAATAGTCCCCCACTTCAAAAGGCAGTACCATTCCCTCGGGAAAGGTGCTGCCTTTTTCATTCACGTTTCTTATTGTCAGCATCTTAACTATTGATCCCAAAATAATTTAATTATACTCTAATTTAACAAGATAAAAGCTTAATATATGGTTGATGAAATATGAAAAACACTCACTTGATGGGTCCCTCAACCTGTTCTTCAACCTGCTGCAATCATCTTCCTCAGCAGTTGACGCATATAAAATCAACTTGCTATAATGACCAAGGAGTCACCAGAGTGACAACTGCACGGTATCACTGATGATTTTTAAAAATTGAGAGGCAGGTTTATCGTTACCATGAAAGTATGTATCCGGGTTATCCTTGGTGCCAAAAAATACTGGGGCTACCTTATTTTGTCGATGATCTCCATCATATTACTGACTCTTACACAATTATACGCACCATGGGTGATAAAGGAATTGACGGCCCTTGCAACAAAAGGCGATCCAGAAATTGCAACCAAGGCCCTGGAAATGGGACTGACCCTGCTGGCCGCCTATGCCCTACAGGCATTATGCTCCTTTACCCGGGGATATTCGGCCCATTACGGCGCCTACCATTACATCGCTGATCTGCGAACAGCACTTTATGATAAACTGCAGCACTTGTCGCTTAACTATTTTAATGACAAGCAAACTGGACAGCTCGTCAGTCGTATTATGAATGACGCTGCCAACGTCGAACTATTGCTTGCCCATGCAATACCTGATTTAATCATCAATGTTTTCATCTTCCTTTCCGTGGCAGCTATATTGTTCTCCATCAATGTGAAATTGGCTGCCGCTAGCTTGATTACGACTCCCTTTCTGTATTTGATCAATATCTTTTATGCCCGCGTTGTCCTGCCGAAATTTCGGTTGAACCAAAAGGCCATTGGTGACTTAAATGGCGCTTTACAGGATAATCTGTCCGGTGTAAAAGAAATACAGGTATTTAATCAGCAAGAATACGAGGTTTGCAAGATCGGAATGTTGGCCCGCAGGCAATCCAATACCTTTCTAAACGCCATGCGGCTGGGAGAACTGTTCCATCCCTTTATTAGTTTTTTTAGTGCAACTGGCACCGTCATCATTATTATCTATGGCGGCTATCTGGCATCGACGGGTGAAGTTTCCATTGCGGATATTGTGGGCTTCATCTTGTATCTAGGTTTATTTTATCAGCCAATTACCAGACTGTCAGACGTCAACGAACAGCTGCATACTGCGATTGCCGGTTGTGAACGTGTCTTTGAAGTCATGGATGAGGAAAGCAGTATCAAGGAAAAAATAAATCCAGCCCAGCTCACTAATGTGAAGGGTGATATCGAGTTTCGCCATGTAACCTTTCATTACCTCGAAAGCAGCCCCATTTTAGAAAAATTCGATCTGAAAATCCAGTCGGGTACGACTGTTGCGCTGGTTGGTCCTACTGGCGTAGGCAAAACCACGCTGGTCAGCCTTCTCAATCGCTTTTATGATCCAGTGCAGGGCAGCATCTTAATTGATAACTGCGACCTTAAAGATGTATCCTTAAAAAGCCTGCGGGATAATGTGAGCATGGTACTGCAGGATGTATACTTATTTACTGGCACGGTGTTTGAAAACATTGCCTATAGCTTAAAAAATGCGACGGAAGAACAGGTTATAGCCGCCGCCCAAAAAGCACAGGCTCACGAGTTTATCATGGAGCTGGAACATGGCTATAATACCTATATTGGCGAGCGGGGCGTAAAGCTTTCCGGTGGACAAAAACAGCGGCTTGCTATTGCCAGAGCACTTCTGCGCGACGCACCCATTCTCCTATTGGACGAAGCAACCTCGGCCCTAGACAATCAGACAGAAGCGGCGGTCCAGCAGGCACTGTCCATACTGTCCGCAGGGCGTACCACCTTGATTATTGCCCACCGCCTATCGACCATCAAGAACGCTGACCAAATCGTAGTACTAGAAGGCACAGGCGTTGCCGAGCAAGGCACTCATGAAACGCTGCTTAGGAGAAAAGGCATCTACGCCCACCTGCATGCAGCTCAGGATATTTAAGAATTACGATTCACAAAGGCCATCACGAGAACCTCTTTACCAAAAGTGCAATGATGGCTGACATTGAGAATTACTAAAGTAAGATAAATCAAAAGAAAGCCGGTTTCTCTTAGCATATAGAGAAATGGCTTTCTTCCTGTCACGAATTCTTTATGAATCATTCTACATAAATATCGTTTTTACGTTGGATTTTCTCTAGGGATTTTGTTGCAATAACGCTCAAGAAACCATCACCGCCACTTTCAGCTACAAACCGAACAACTTCCTAAACTCATTAGGCGTAAAACCATGCACTTTTTTGAAGTTGGCAATCAATTGACTGCTGTTTTTATAGCCAACTGCCGCCGCAATATTTTTAATGTTCAGGTCATCGTTTGACAACAGCCGCATGGCTTCTTTCATCTTCTCCTGACGCAGATATTCATCCATGGTAACTCCAAAGGTTTTTTTAAAACACTGGCGCAGTTTGGTTGCACCCATTCCGGCAATAGCTGTAAGCTGTTTAATTGTTGGTGGATTTAGAATGTTTTTATCAAGTTCCTCCTTGACCAAAAACATATATTTCTTGTTTTGATACGTAACATAACGGCGCCGCTCTTCTTGCAGCTGCCTTTTCCAAAACCATTCATAACGAACATTGCGTATAATCAATGCCAGCAATTCGCCGATTTTATTCTCATAGTACATTAACGGTACACTGGCAATTCTTAGAGCAAATTTTAGTTGCTCAAATAACAGCAGGATGTCTGGAGTATTATACTGGGCAAACTGCCACCCATCATAATCAGCGAAATGGTAAGACGGCTCTACTAGTTTATCTTGCAAATGAGCATGGATATAGTTATCGAACAGCCAAATGCTGGTAAACCAAATTGGTGCATCAGCGCCGAATACAATTTTAAATGGCTGCCTTCCTGTCTGCACTAAATGAATACCGGGCTGCAGCCGCCGTGCTTTCTTTCCAGGCTCTAGAATCGTAATCACACCATTAGTCACCGAGCATAGCCACCGCCCATTCTGCCTGATGTCATATTCCCTGACAACGGGCTTCAGCAAAGTAACGTAGGCGTTAGTAACAAATAATCCAGCAGAAGGATGTGCCTCCATCAGCCAGCTGTCACCATGTTCTGGCGGTAAGCAATATTCAACAACATTATTCTGGTTAATTTTTGTACAGCCTAACTGGGCGGCCAACTCCGCACTGCCTGTCAAGTATTCATTCGTTCCCACGGCGATCTTCCTTTCCAACAATTGGCGAGACGTTAGAGTTTAATTCACGTAATCTGTTTCTTTATCATAACATGGAATCAGTATAAAAAAATAACCTGTATCGTAATTTCATACTGCCAAATACCACTAAGATACGGTTTTAAATCGCAAAATCATCTCAAACAGCAGCCTATAGTATGATAATTATTCTCATATCATAGGCTACTGATTGATTCTTTACACCCCCAAAAATCACCTTCTCCTTCAATTGACTCTATAAAAAAAGCCTTGCTATAATAGATCCAGGTTAGTCCACTATTTACTAATCCTAGCAGGGCTAACTGTCACTAGTGAATGTAATAAGCAATTTTATTGATATTGATTATTTTTATCACATGTTTTTTGCTGTTAGGCCAGCAACAAAAAACACCCTGATGAACCAAGGAGTCGATACTATGGAAAAAACAATATCCTGCGCCAGAAAAAAAATGCTGTATGCCTTGCTAGGCAGCAGCCTGCTCTGGCAGTGGCCTAATGCTGCCTCCGCTGAAGAGGCAATTGAACCCCAAAGTGCTGTAGCCGATATCGCTTCGCCCCAATCTGAATTCACGTTGGAAGGCGTTGAAGTAACGGCAGACAAAGATAACGTAGCCAAACGCAGCACAATCGGTACCAAGACCGATGCAGCGCTCCGCGATATACCGCAGTCCATCAGTGTAGTAACACGGGACCAGCTTAACGCCCGTGGTGTAACTAACTTGGCACAGGCCCTGGAATATAGCGCTGGTATCACTGCCCAACCATATGGTAACGATCCACGCTGGAACTGGAGCCTTGTGCGAGGATTTAGTGTCGGTTATGAGGGTACTCGTGTGGACGGCTTGAGTTTGTTTGGCAACGATTTCGCAATATGGGATTTTGAACCCTACGGTATGGATCGCCTAGAGATTCTGCGTGGCCCTGCTTCTACCCTCTACGGCGGCGGTTCGCCTGGTGGCATGTTTAACTGGGTAAGCAAACGGCCAACAGCCGAACCATTGCGGGAAATACAACTACAAGGCGGCAGCGACCACTTTCGCAGTGCCGCTCTTGATCTTGGAGGGCAGGTAGATGGACAGGAAAACCTAACCTTCCGTTTGACTGCGCTGGCTCGTGACCAGGATTTATCAGATAACTATAGTAGTACCAAACGTACCTTCATCGCCCCCTCTCTTGCCTGGAAAATCAGCAAGAACACTAACGTGACCTTCCAGTCTCAGTACCTAAAAGATCGTCACTATGGAAATACTGGAAATAGTATTTATCATCCTGGTGATAATCTTTATGGCGTTTCTAAAAAATATTTTTTAGGCATACCAGGCTGGACTGGTTATGACCGGGAGCAGTACTATTACGGCTATCTCCTAGATCACAAGGTAAATGATGTCTGGTCTCTTCATCAAAATTTTCGCTATGGTCATGTGGGTACAGTCTATAATATGAACTCAGCAACTCTACAGCCCGATGGGCACACCATGGCACTGAGTCCATTGTATATTTACGATGAAACCGCAGATTCCTATACCTTCGATACCTATGGAGAGGCTAAATGGAAGAGTGGTGTTTTAAACCATCAATCTATTGTGGGAATTGACTATCGGAAGGGTGATTTAGAAAGACGTTACGGCGAAGGTGGCAGTACCGCGGATATCGACCTTGACAATTTGAAGTATGGTCAATCTTTGACCAAGCCAGAAACTTCGTTGACCTATAAGGCTACCGTTAAACAGACCGGCCTTTATGCCCAGGACCAGATTAAATTTGGCGATAAATGGACAGCGCTTCTCGGCGGGCGCCACGATCATTATGATCGTGACGCCGTTAACCCTCAAACTGGAGTAAGGATACGCCAGACAGCTGATGCTTTTACAGGGCGTGTAGGAATGGTATATCATGCTGGGCATGGGCTATCACCGTACATCAGCTACTCTGAATCATTTGAGCCAGTGGAAGGTCAAGATCGCCATGGTAAACTTTTCGACCCAACAACGGGCAAGCAATACGAACTAGGCATTCAATATGAGCCTGAGAACATGAATGCACGTTTTACAGCCTCCATTTTCGACCTACGCAAACAAAATGTGTTGACCTCTGACCCACTGAACACTTCCAGCGAGTGGTTTAACGTACAAGTAGGCGAAATCACCTCCAAAGGCCTGGAATTGGAAGCCAACATGCCTGTCTTTAAAGGCTTGAATCTTACAGCTTCCTATACATTGCTGGATTCAAAAAAGACTAAAAGCAGCGATCCTACAGAAATCGGTCTTCGAACCCAGAGTGTTTCACGGCATAATGCTGCCCTGTGGCTAGATACTGCCACACCAAACACGATTTCTAAAGGTCTGAGCTACGGTGCAGGAGTACGGTATATCGGTTCTCGGTACAATGCTGCGAATACAGTTAAACTCGGCGACGTGGTGGTAGCCGATGCCTTAATCCGCTATGACTTGGCTGATTGGCATTACGCCCTCAATGTCCGAAATTTATTTGACAAAAAGTACGAGGCATCCTATGGATACGCAGGTGAAGAACGGACAGTATTGCTGACCGCAACCCACCACTGGTAGTCGGAAAATATAACTACATAAAATGAGGACCACCTGTCCTAGTGGGGTGGTCCTCATTTTAACACTAATTTTGCGGCAGAGTGTCACCCTTTTGAAGAGGGGTTATCGCACTAAAAATAGTGTGGCAGCCCCTTTACTATCCTCTATTAGGCTACTAGATCCCAGCATCCTTTTCCTTTAATGGTCAGGATTTTCTGATGATAGACAATTAAGTCCTTACGATGACCAACGCTCATCACTCCCGTGCCCTTTAACTCGCTGCGAATTAGACTATATAGCTTTTTCTCCGTAGCTTCATCCAATCCGGACGTAGCCTCATCCAAAAACAGCCACTGCGGCCGCAGTAAAATGGCCCGAGCAAAGGCAATACGCTGCTGCTCGCCCAAGGAAAGAACATGAGACCAGTTCTCCTGATCATCCAAGCGTTCTAGTAAATGCTCCAAACAACATTTCTTCAGAATCCCCTGAATTGCTTCCTCGGAATATTCCTGGCTGGAGCGTGGATAAAGCAGCGCTTCCCGTAAGGTCCCGACAGGTAAATAGGGCGACTGGGGCAAAAACAAACACTGCTGATTCTGGGGAATGTGAATATGCCCCTCGCCAAAAGGCCAAATCCCGGCAATTGCCTTGATCAATGTACTTTTGCCACAACCAGATGATCCGGTAATCAGCAAAGATTCACCAGGCTGCAGCCTCATGGCAAAGTTGTCCAGCAATAGCTCCCCATTTGGCAGCTTGAGGTTCAAATTCTCTACCGAAAAAGCCGAGTCAGGAGCGTCAATAATCCGAATTGACTGTTTCTGGTCCAATCGCTTAAACTCTTCCATGGTATCCATCAAAATAACCAATCGTTTTACAATGGCCTTTAACTCCGTAATCTCTTTATACCAACTAGAGAAAAACAGGAGCGACCGTTGTACCTTTTCAAAAGCTCCCGTGACCTGCATCAGTCCTCCCAGTTGAAGCTCTCCGCTAAAAAAGCGCGGAACCGCAACAATGTAGGGAAGAGGCTCCGTACCCCTGCACAAGAAAAAAATCAAACTGTCTAAGATTTTTTGGCGTTTTATAGATTTATGAAGATTATCATACACTTTTTTAAAATAATTCCTGAGCAAATGACGTTCCCGCTTCTCTCCTGAATACAAAGCAATCTCCTCTGCATATTCCCGCAGGCGCACTAAGGCAAAACGAAAATCTGCTTCATAACGTTGCTGTAAAAAATTGAGCTGTACCAGGGGATGACCCATTTTCCCCATAACACAATCCACCATCAAAGCATATCCCACGGCAATCCAAACCATATCACCGGGAATTGTGATACTCGACTCCCTCCAGGACAAAGAAAAACTACCTGACAACTCCCACAGAATCAATGTAAAACTGCATAGGATTCCAAGATTGTACAAGAACCACAAAAAAATCGTCAAGAGGGAATCAATAAATAATTTTACATCTTCACAAATCATCTGATCCGGATTATCAATACCGTTATCCTGAAGCTGCAGACAATAATATTTTTTTGACTGCAAATATTCCCCCAATAGCCGATCTGTCAGCCAGCTGCGCCAACTCACCGCCAACAGTTGACGCAGATAGTTTTGGTAGACACTTACCGCCCAAGCCGCCAGAATCAACCCGCCCCAAAGATATAAGGAATCCAGAAATGCCGCCATATCCCTGTCCTGTAATGTATTGAAAAACACATTGCGCCATTGATTCAACCACACCTGGATATAAACACTGGTAATATTCAGCCCAATAATAACCAGCAATAGCAATATCGCATAGTTTTTTGCTTTCGATCGCCAATAATGGTTACCAACCTTCCATATCCCTTGTAATAGGCTAAAATGCTCCACCTTTGCTCACCCTTCAAACGTATCCTTTTTGATACTGCCAATTATGAACATAATTATATGCGATAACGATAATCACTGTCAATTACGCTCTGGCTTTATTTCTATGTAAATTAGCGATTCACCGGAAAATAGCACTGCCACCTCCGACAAGGTGGCAGTGCTATTTTACAATCATGAATCGGACAGCTTCGTCCGGCAATAGTCAAATAAGTCTTCTGGCTTTTGCATTAGAAGGAATTGAGCAATTTCTTCTTTAAGATCCTGCAAACGCAATTGTTCCCCTTCGGTTATCGTCCCATCATGAGTCTTATAAGCAAGCCGAATAAATTCATTCGGCAACAAACCCGGCTTTAGGGTAATATTCAGTTTATCATCGTCATAAGCAATTTCAAAATAATACTTGCCTCCCTGCCCGTCAGCCGCGTCAGGTGCCAATTTATCAGCAGCCAGCTGTGGTTTAACCAGTAACGCATTTCTTCTCATAGCTCTGGTAACCATTTCAATACCATCGATAATGCCCGGGCCATATACTCCCAGCGTTATCGTAATTCGATCACGCACCGGAACCTCATCCGGTACTAACTCACGCAAAGCCAATTCTAGCAGTTTATACGCCAAAGCCACACCGCCAATAAATTGCCGCCCGTGGTATTTAAGCATATCCTCATAGGTTATCACCAATACATCATTGCCATCTTTAATCCTAAGAGCCTCTTGCACTATATCCTCCTCCTCTCTTTTCCATGAGTGTCATAGCGTTTTATCTCCGGCCAAATAAAATCAGCTATATCCAACGTGCTGTTAAAGGCATCAAAGGTCGCTGCAGTCTCCTGCTGCAAGTCAACATTGCCAAACGCTGACTTAGGGACGACCCTCGGCAGCATTTCACCAGTACCGGTACCGCTATCACAGCCTGCCTTACAATTATATATTTCCAGCAAATCAGGCAGCAGCTCACCAGTTTTAAGAGCAGCTTCATATTCCGTCAAATAAGGATATACTCCGCTGCCGCTGATTTTTCTAAACAGCCTGTCCGGAAGTTGTTCTCTAAGACTTGCGCACACGCTGCCGCTTACTCCTAACGTTACTCCCTGCCCTTCATTGCTATCAGCGAAATCCACAGCCTCATATCGACTCAGATCAATCCCCCGCTCCACCATATATTGCTTTAACTTGCCTATCGTAACGCTATATCGAACCTTATTGCCGCTTTGCCGCAATTCCCCACGTTTCCCAATACAGGGTGACAGGAATGCCAGATCATCATCAAGCTGCCGATATTTTTTTAAAAACACAGCACTGCACACCAGCGGACTATACACGGGCATCAAATGAGGACGCAAAGCCGGCATATGGTTCATAATATAATCAGTTACAGCCGCGCAAGGCGATGAGATAAAGGGCTTGCCGTAATTACTTTCTAAGATCCGGACATAGGCCCACAGGGTAATATCCGCTCGCAATACTACATTATAAAATTTTCTTACACCCAAGGATTGCAAAAAACCAAATACCTGGCGATAATCGCTGAAGTGGCGCTGAACTGCCGGGGCAACCAATAAAGAGATTTGCCTTCCCCTTGCCAAATCCTGCAGAAACAATTCCATATCGTCCTGGTAGCCAATGGCTTTTTGCGGGCAAATTCCCAGACAAAGACCACAATTAATACACCCCTGGGTCAGAGCCATTTTCATTGTCGTTCCTGCCCCCTTCGCTTTATGTAAAGGACATTGCTGTAGACAGATATGGCACTCTCGGCAGCCGGACAAAAGCAGTAGGTTGGTCGTTATGACCTGGCTCCCTCCAGTCTTTTCATTATCATATAGCATAGTACTCCTCCAATTGTTCCAGTGATCAACTGAGGGTAACCAAACATCATTTTCAGACCAGCCGCTAGTTTGTCCGATACATTCATCAGTTCCACTAGGATTGAAATTGCCATATACATGCCCACCATCTTTAAACCGGCAGCTACACCAACAGCCAGCCAACGATTGACGGTTAACAGCATCCGATAGCTGGCAACATACATTACATT
>Ga0316613_10002865_pt1 | contig 10959 bp, 8 predicted proteins | sample OWC_soil_day10_C_2_FD_207647 | JGI IMG/M metagenome (GOLD analysis project Ga0316613, IMG submission 207647) | Wetland soil microbial communities from Old Woman Creek delta, Ohio, United States - OWC_soil_day10_CT_b | ecosystem: Environmental > Terrestrial > Soil > Wetlands | place: USA: Ohio... | reverse complement strand
GTGCTGCTGCCGAGAAGGCGGCCAGGCCAAGGCAAAGCGCAGCCAGCCACTTGCGGACGAGATCCATTGCTGTTCCTTTTGTTGGTTACTTCGGTACGTGTACGATGTCCGCCGACACGCCGTTATCATGCGAGGGGCGAATTTATCTTTGCTTGGCAGTATGCACGACTGATTCTTTCGCTACTATGACGTAAAGATTACATGACTGTTAACTTTTACCATTGAAATAACTCAACATTGCGTGGCGGAATCCATCAGGTCGAAGGCGGCGTTTATGACGGTGCATCGAGAAGATTTAATGCTGCAGAGACTGAAAACGTGTTATTGCGTTATCCTCCTTATCCAATTCCATGTCTGACCGGCAAACATGAATAACGACCATTCTCCTGAACAGGGCCAGAACGAAGAAAAAGCACCACGTAACCGCTTCGACCGCATGGAGTGGGCGGGAGCCTTTGGCGATCTGGGAACGCTTGTGCCGTTTGTCGCAGCCTATATTGCCGTTCTCAAGATGGACCCGCTCGGCATTTTGCTGGCATTCGGTGTTTCCATGGTGGCGTGTGGCTTTATTTACCGCACGCCTTTTCCGGTCCAGCCGATGAAGGCAATTGGGGCGATAGCTGCCACACAGGCTGCGCATCTTCCAATCTTGAACGGAAATATTATCATCGCGGCCAGCCTGGCAACGGGCGTCATATGGCTCATCCTTGGCATGACCGGTCTTGCGGACAAAATTGCCAAGCTTGTTCCAAGAGAGGTGGTGCTGGGCATCGTTCTCGGGCTTGGTATGAGCTTCATGCTGGAAGGAACTCGCATGATGAGCAACAATCTGCCTGTTGCCTGCATTGCCCTGGCTGCCGCCTTTCTGCTTCATACCAGCAGGACATTTCCTGCCATGTTCGTGCTTCTCCTGGGCGGCTTCGCGTATAGCCTTGTGACGGATGCATCACTTTTCGAGAACATACGGCACATATCCATTGGTTTCCGATTGCCGGAAATGGCTGTTTCCTCGATTTCAATGAGCGACCTGTTCCTCGGCGTCGTTTTCCTGGCGCTTCCTCAGGTTCCGCTAACTCTTGGTAACGCCATCATAGGCGTCAAGGAAGAGAATAATAAGCTTTTTCCCGACAGACCGATCAGTATTCGTGGAGTAGCGGCGTCGACCGGAATCATGAATTTGTTCAGTTCGGCAATTGGCGGCATCCCCATGTGTCACGGAGCAGGCGGGATGGCCGCACATTATTCGTTTGGAGCCAGGACTGGCGGGGCATCGATCATTCTCGGTACGTTGTTGATGATTCTTGCCCTGGCATTCAGCAACTCGATTGAACTGCTGCTTTATGCATTTCCTCCGGCGGTTCTGGGAGTCATCCTGTTCTTTGCCGGATTTGTTCTGACGCTGGGGAATCTTCCCGATCCCGCCTTGAAACAGCAAACATTCATAACCATTGCGACTGCAGGAGTTGCCATGGTGAATGTTGCTGCCGCCTTGGCGTTAGGTCTTTGCCTGCATCAACTTTTCAAGCGGAACTGGATAGGTTCCTGATACGTTTTTCTTCAAATTGAATTAGAATTTGCTGCCTTTCATCGTTTGAAAATGTCTTCATTTGTCGCGTTTCTTTAGGCCGTTCATGCTTTGCTTGTTGAAAGTAATGGATTACAAATTGGCAAAGCATGCTTTATATATGTATTTCGATATATATAAATACGAATTAAATTGTTGTGCTGTATAAGCCATCCCCGTACACTCGATGACGAGTGTACGGGGATGGCTTTGCCGCAGAGGTATGGCATGGACCGATACCAGCCAACCTGACAGGAAACTCCTACGGTTGGTCAACTTTCTTTATCGAAGAAATTCTCCATGAAGTTGACATTTAATAACGTAGAGAAACGGTTCGCGGATCTTCCGGTAATCGATCATTTCAGTAATGAGATTCACGATGGTGAACTCGTGGCTTTGGTCGGGCCTTCCGGATGCGGGAAATCCACCCTTTTGCATATTGCTGCCGGGCTGGAGAAGCCGAGTGTCGGAAACCTGCTTGCCGACGGCAAGAATGTCGATAGTCCGAATCCGGAACGGATGCTCATGTTTCAGGAGAATGCCCTGTACCCATGGCTGACTCTGGTTCAGAATGTGGCGTTTCCGCTTGAGCTTCAGAAGACAGGGAAGCAGCGCGCTCTCGAGCAGGCAAGCATCTGGCTTGAAAAAGTCAATTTGAAGGGGTTCGAGAATTTTTACCCTCATCAGGTTTCTGGTGGTATGCGGCAGCGTGCGGCCCTGGCGAGAGCATTTATTTCTCATCCAAAGGTATTGCTGCTGGACGAGCCGTTCGGGGCGGTGGATGCATTGACCCGGCTGACGCTTCAGGACGCGTTGCTGCAACTGATCCGTGAAGAACGGCCGACGGTGCTCCTGGTCACGCATGATGTGGACGAGGCGCTGTTCCTTGCGGACCGTATTCTCGTTTTCAGCCCGCGTCCTACTCGCGTGCTGAAAGAATTCAACCTGCAGCGCTATGAGAAGAGCCACGATCTCACGCAATACGCAGGGGTTCGGCGAGAAATCCTGGCGTTGCTGGGGATTCATGGCGAACAGGACGATTTTGTTAAAAGAAATGAAGAGGTCGCAATATGATGCTGTCGAAAAAATTACTTTCTGCAATTGCCGTTCTGATCATCTCCACAACGGCTTTGCTTGGTTGCTCGAACAAGGCGAGCGGACCCAGCAAGCTGAAGGTCGGCTACATGCGCGTCATGGACGATGCGCAGGCCATCGCCGCTTATGAAGGCGGGTTTTACAAGAAGCATGGGCTTGACGTCGAGTTGGTCGAGTTCAAGTCGGGCACCGATCTTATCAAGGCAATCATTGCCGGCCAGGTTGACACGGGCGTGCTTGGGTTTACCAATGCGGTTGCATGGGCCGCCAAAGGCGCGGACCTGAAGGTGATCGGCGCGGCCCAGCAGGGCTACCATGAGCTCATCGCTCGTGACGACAGCGGTATCAAGGATGTGGCCGGATTGAAGGGCAAAACGCTGGCTTCGCAGGCAGAGGGAAGCACGGCCGATACCGTCCTGAAAGGTGTTGTGCTGAAAAATGCCGGGCTCAAGCCGGAGGATCTGAACATCATGGGCGTCAGCCCGCAGGTTGCGGTCCAGTCGCTGATCGCCAAGCGCGTCGATGCCGCGTTCCTTTTCGAGCCGCAAGCAACCATTGCCAAGCTGACGGCGCCGGTAAAGAAAATCTATGAAATTGGCGAAGTATGGCCGTTCCCCTGCATGGTCGTCATCACATCCGGGGATACGCTGAACAAGCGCCGCGACGATGTATGGAAATCGCTTGACGCGCAAAAAGAGGCCATCGACCTGCTGACCAGTCAGCCCGCAGAAGCAGCCAAGCTGATCGCCAGCTATTTCATTGCCGAGCCGACGCTGGATACGCTGAAAAACGGCAAGGTGCCGCGTGAAGACGTTATCCGCGATGCGATCAAGAGCCAGACCTTCAGTGTCGTTCTGACCGAGAAGGATCAGAAACGGATGCAAGAAATTGCGGATATCATGCGCGAGCAGAATGCGTTGAAAACGGAAGACGGCAAACCCTTTGACGTGTTGAAGGTCGTCGACCTCACATGGCAAAAAGAGCGCAAGCTTTGATGGATTTGCCTTAGCATCACCGTGATTTCCACATGATCGGGTGGCCGGCTCATGCCGGCCACCCATTTTTTGAATTTTTATGAGCACTCAACTTCGTATTACCGGCTCCCGGAAAAAGCTTGCCATCGCCTTGGCGGTCGCCTTCATCCTGCTCATCTGGCAAATCGCCGCATGGGTGCTCCCCGGATTCCTGATGCCGGGCGTACCTGACGTGATGGCACGGCTGTGGAAGGACATTCAGACGGCTGACTTCCAGGCTGCATTGATCGGAAGCCTGGGGCGTCTTTCGGCCGGTTATGGCGCGGCGTTGCTGTTCGGTATTGGTTTCGGGCTGGTCGGCGCGGTGCTGTTCTTTTTCCGCGAGGTTCTGAAATCGGTCATCATCATCCTCCAGTCGATTCCTTCGATAGCATGGGTGCCTCTTTTCCTGATCATGATGGGCTTTGGAAACATGCCCATTATCATTGTTGTCGCCCTCTCGGCATTTTTCCCGGCCGCACTCTCAGTCATGAATGCGACCGAGAGCGTGCAGAAGGTGCATGTTTCCGCCGCCCGTGTAATGGGCGCTAGCCAATGGGACATGCTCAGGCATATCTACCTTCCCGCCGTCATGCCGGAATTGATCACCGGCGCTCAGCTGGCTTTCGGCAATGCGTGGCGTGCGCTGATTTCCGCCGAGATGCTGGTCGGTTTTGGGAAAGGACTTGGCCGTGGACTGGCGTATGCCGGTGAGACGGCCGACATGAAGGGCGTCATGGCGAACATTCTGGTGATCGCCATTCTTGCCCCGTTGATCGATCAGCTTGTACTGGAAAACCTGAAGCATCGCCTCCTGCGTTACCAGTACGTTTGACGGTTAAGCCTGCGAATCAAATGCCATTGTCCTGCAAGCCAGACTACCGTAAGCCGGTCAGGCTTGTTTGCAGAACATCTTCCATTGTCTTTCGCGTGTCATAAGTGCCGTTTCGAAACGAGATCAGTGGTTTAGGCAAGATATCGCTTGCTGTGATCGCAGGACCTGATTTTGCCTGAGGCGCGTACGGCTCTTGCGAGGACTTGCGAGAAAAAGCAATCAGGTCATTCTCAATCTCATGTGATGGCCGCGGATGATGGTTCATGATTTGCCGAAATGGGCCATGCCGTTCGTCGATTCCATAAATGATTCCTTTGTTCCGTTGATGTCTCTGCCGGCATCGACGTACATGGTTGCGCCATCGTTCAAGGTCGGAGGCGATTGTTTATTCGAAGCGGGCCATCCTCGACTGCATCTCCAACTGGAAATCGAACAGGTAAAAGAGCCAACCTTTCCAACCGTCGTTTCGGCAAATCCGCTGGTCTTTTTGTCGCTTACGAAGGTCCACCGGTTTTCCGGTCGCGATGAGAATTTCCCTGCAGATGCTGTGAGCATCCATGTATTTGTTTCCACCCGTCAATACATGGAAAAATAAATCGCGCGCGCATGACAAAGTCGACGGTATTTGTATTAAGTTACAGTAACTTTTGCCGTAAGTAATGGCAGCTTCACCCCGTTCATTATTTACTGTCTTCGCTATAAGCTGCTGAGTTTTTAGCCGGGTACTGGATTTGTTGCAATTTGATAAATTTATGGCTGTGCCGACAAGCTCACGCTGAACGCGAAAACGGACTTGACAGAAGGGGTAAACACATAGATTTTGGGAGGCTGAAAGCCTGAGAAATCGAGTTGGACGGCAAACGAGCTTTGTCTTTCTTTGGATCGAAAAACGATCTGAAGGGGTAAATAAAAATAAGAATCCAATCGTGAATTTAGAAACGGAGCGGAAATGAACAAGATCAGGCTTTATTACGAGCAGATGACCGTTGGCGCCAAGCTTTCTGTCATCACTTTTATTCTTGTGGCGTTGATATTTGGCGTATATGCAGCTGCAACCGGGTATGCGACTTCCAGAATGCTCGAAAAACGGGCCGTTGAGGAATTGACCGAAAAGAGCAAGTCGGTCGTCGATATGGTGGAGGTTTTCAATGCCGACCTGAAGCGTGAAGCCGGCCGTTCATTGAAAATACTGGAAGGATCTTACCCAGGCTCCTTTACGCTTGATACCGCTTCGAGGATTACCGTTGGCGGCACATCGACGCCCGTCCTGCGAAATGGAGGGGGCGCCGTCAATCTTGATCATTCGATTCCCGATCGGTTCAGCTCTCGCAGCGGCGTGGCGGCAACCGTATTTGTTAAAAGCGGCAGCGACCTGGTGCGAATTTCAACCTCGCTCAAGGATGACAAAGGCGAGCGCGCCGTCGGTACGATGCTGAGTCATGATTGTCCGGCATACAAGAATCTCATGGACGGAAAGGGTTACAGCGGTACGGCTGTTCTTTTCAAGCGCCAGTATTTTACGCAATACAGTCCGATCAAAGACGGCTCGGGCCAGATAATCGGCGCGCTTTACGTCGGTATCGATTTCACCGAAGACGCAAAAACGATCAAAAAAATCATTCGCGATCTGAAGATAGGCGACACCGGATATTTTTATGTACTCGATTCGACGCCTGGTGCGCAATATGGAAACCTGATTTCCCATCCGACCAGTGAAGGGGACAACATTCTGCAATCCAAGGATTCGAATGGGCGCGAATTCATCAAGGATATCCTGGAGAAAAGACAAGGCGTTATCCACTACCCCTGGCAGAACAAGGGCGAATCGCGTTTGCGCCAGAAAGTGGTTGCATTTGCTCCGGTTCCGGCTTTCGAGTGGGTGATTGCCGGGGGCGCCTACATCGAAGAAATTACGCGGGAAGCGGCCATGATGCGCAATATATCGATAGCGGCCGGTCTTATTGCGGTGGTGTTACTGACCATATTGCTTTATATCGTGGTCCGCAATACGGTCAGTCGTCCGTTGGCGGAGGTAACAGAGATCACAGAGCAACTTGCTACGGGCGACCTGACGGCAAGGGTTAATATGGATCGGTCTGATGAAATAGGGAAGTTGGTGACGTCCATCAATGGCATTAGTCAAGGCCTTGCCAATGTCGTGTGGAATGTCAGGAACGGTTCCGAAACTCTCGCAACCGCTTCGGAACAGATTGCTGCCGGCAACCAGGACCTGTCGTCGCGTACCGAGGAACAGGCATCGTCACTGGAAGAAACCGCGTCGTCGATGGAGCAACTGACCTCGACCGTCCGGCAAAACGCCGACAATGCGCGCCAGGCGAACCAGCTTGCCGTGACCGCCACGGACGTGGCAGTCAAAGGAGGCGCGGTCGTCGAGCAAGTCGTCAAGACCATGAGCGAGATCGATGCCTCGTCGCACAAGATGGCGGACATTATCAGTGTCATCGATGGGATCGCCTTCCAGACCAATATCCTGGCCTTGAATGCGGCGGTGGAAGCGGCCAGGGCAGGTGAGCAGGGACGGGGCTTTGCGGTCGTCGCCAGTGAAGTGCGCAACCTGGCCCAGCGCAGTGCTTCGGCTGCAAGGGAAATCAAGGCGCTGATCGACAATTCGGTGCAAAAGGTCGAGTCGGGCAGCAAGCTCGTGAGCGAAGCGGGCTCAACCATGGACGAAATTGTGACCAGCATCCGTCGTGTCAACGACATCATGACGGAAATCATGGAAGCCAGTGCGGAGCAGAGTTCCGGCATTGAGCAGGTCAACCAGGCCATCACGCAGATGGATACTGTGACCCAGCAGAATGCGGCATTGGTCGAACAAGCTGCCGCTGCCGCCGATTCCATGAAGAGCCAGACGGTGGAACTGGTCAAGCAGGTCAGCGTCTTCAAGCTGAAGGCCGGCAAATTTGGCTCAGCCGAGGAGGCGATACACCTGGTCCAGAATGCGGTCGAGTCGCTGAAGAGCAAGGGACGGGACAAGACATTTGCCGACGTAAACAGTAAATTCGGCCCGTACACGGACCGCGACCTGTACGTCGCCATTTACGACACGAGCGGAAAGAACGTTGCGCATGGTGCCAACACGACGCTGATCGGCAAGGATCTAATCGACTCGAAAGACGGTGCGGGTAATCTGTACGTAAGGGAACGTCTCGAGATCATGAAGAAAAATGACAAGGGATGGCAAAACTATGCTTTCCTGAATCCTGTCTCGAAACAGATTGAACCCAAGGCAATGTACCTGGAGAAATTCGGCGATCTGATCATCGGGTGCGGCATTTACAAGCACTGACCAGGCGGGCGGGGCGATGAGTTTATATTGCGCCGCCCTTGCCCCGCTCTTTGCAGGCCGCCTTTTTATGAATCGGCAGCCTGAATTTCTTACTCTTCCGTAGGACTAGACTTTCATTGTCGGGGGCGACAGCTTTTCGTCTCCGGCGCGTCTCCGGGTTCCACGAATTCAGCATTCCTCGCACATCCATTCGCTAAATGCGGACTTGGCTTTCGCGCGATCTTTCCCTCAAGCGTATTTCACATCGGTTTGTCGTTACTCACAAACACATCCTGATAAGAATACCTGTTGCCCGTTTTGGACAGGTATGAGAGGGATGACTGACATTGGTTTGTTTGCTGAGGATTGTCAAGATAAGCCGATCCCCTTTGCGATTCAATGCTGATGGGATGCAACATCAGCATTGAAGAGGAGCAATCTTGATGAGCGCGCTTCATGCCGGTTGCATATCCGCTCAACTGTCGCATTATGAAAATTCTTATTGTTCACAATTCCTATCAGCATCAGGGTGGTGAAGACGCAGTCGTCGAAGCTGAAACGGCTTTATTGCGCCGGCATGGCGTTGAAGTCGATGTGTATCGGAGGCATAACGATGAATTGCAGCAGATGTCACGTGCCAAGGCAGCCCTGTCATCAGTCTGGTCGCATGAGTCGGCAAGCGAAGCGGAGCAACGATGCCGGAAATTCCAGCCGGATATCATCCATGTGCATAACACGTTTCCGTTGATTTCGCCGTCACTGTATTGGATGGCGGAGCGTCTGTGCATACCCGTTGTGCAGACGCTGCATAATTACCGTTTCGTCTGTCCTCAAGCCATGTTTCTCAGGAACGGCAAGGTATGCGAAGACTGCGTTGGAAAAATGCCGTGGCGCGCCATCGTACACAAATGCTACCGGGATTCGGCAATGCAGTCGGTTGTTTCCGTGAGCATGCTCGCCGCGCATCGCGCTATCGGCACATATCGTGAACGGATTACCCGCTTCATTGCATTGAGCCATTTCAGCCGTGAAAAATTTATCGCGGGCGGATTGCCTGCCAACCGGATCAGCGTCAAACCGAATTTCTTTGTCAGCCAGGATGCACCTCAATGGGAAGAACGCCAAGGCGGTATGTTCGCCGGGCGCCTCTCTTTCGAGAAGGGGTTGGATGTATTGAGCGGGGCGGCTCGATTACTTGAATCATGTGCTGTCAAGGTGGTTGGCAAGGGGCCGTTGGAGCAGGATGTCAAACAGGTATTCCAGTCCAATTATCTGGGTTTTCGTCCACAAGGCCAGTTGATCGATCTCTTGCGGAAAGCACTGTATCTGGTTGCACCGAGCACGTGCTATGAAAATTTTCCTCTGGTTGTGGTCGAAGCCTTCGCCAGCGGAACGCCGGTTATTGCCAGCCGCCATGGTTCATTTGCCGAGCTGGTGAAAGATGGGGTCACAGGCCTTCTTTTTACGCCGGGTGACGCTGCCGATCTTGCCGTCAGGATTTCCTGGGCCGAAGCGCATCCGGAAGAAATGAAGAGGATGGGGCAGGCGGCGAGAAAGGAATATGAAACGCGCTACACGCCCGAGCGGAATTACCAGCTTCTGTCCGAAATTTACAGGCAGGTACTCATGCAGGAATATGGAGAAAAACATGCAGCGTAATACGCGGTGCGAAAAGCGGTATGAAGGGCGATCCGTGCTGGGAGCCTGCATCGATGCGTTAACGTGGGACGACGCCATCAGGCAGATCATCGCATGGGGGGAGGAACGCGTTTCGCGCTACGTGTGCATTTGCAATGTCCATTCAGTCGTGACGACGACGCGCGACCCCGAATTCCAGACAGTCATCAATGAAGCGGACATGTCAACGCCTGATGGAGCCCCCATCGCCTGGGCGTTGCGAAAGATGGGTTTCCCGGCGCAGGAAAGGATCAACGGACCTGATCTGATGTGGAAGTACCTTGGGGAAGCCGAGAAGCTGGGACAGGCGGTCTTTTTCTATGGAAGCACGGAAAAGACTCTGGAACGGCTGCGGGAGAACCTGAACCGGCATTTTCCGCAATTACGCATAGCCGGCATGCATTCCCCTCACTTTTGCGAAGTCGATGAAGAGCAGGACAAGACCGAAGTCGGCATGATCAATCGCTCTGGAGCCAATGTCGCTTTCATCGGACTGGGTTGTCCCAAGCAGGAGAAATGGATGGCGGCGCATCGGGGACGCGTGAGCGCAACCATGATCGGCGTTGGCGCTGCGTTCGACTACCATGCCGGGGTCGTCAAGCGCGCCCCGTTATGGTGGCAGAGAAACGGACTGGAATGGCTCTATCGTGTCGCCACCGAACCCCGACGTCTCTTTATGCGCTATCTGGTAACGAACACGTTGTTTGTCGTCGGGTTTGCCCGCCAGTTGATCGCCATGAAATTTCTGGAAGAGGAACCTGTCGTGAAGAGGCCGCCAAAGAAGCAGATCAGGTGACCTTTTCCTGCAACTGGCAAGCCTGGTGCCTTGCGAATTTCTCAAACCGGAGAATCTCCGATTCTCCGGGCCTGGACATTGGACAGGCACACAACGCCGGAGACGCTCAGCGGTAGGAATTTTTCCATTCCCGCAATGCGGCGAACGTTTCGATCGGATCCTTGCCCTTGATCCGTCCCAGTGACAGCATTCTGTCGATGACGGCCGGTTCACGGTTGCGCAGAAAGGGATTGGTCGCCTTTTCAAGGCCGATGGTCGACGGGACAGTAGGCTGGCCTTGATCGCGCTTCGCCTTGTCGGCTTTCATGCGGTCGGAAATGGCCTGGTTCCCGGGCTCGATCTCCTGTGCGAAGCGAAGGTTCGAGAGCGTGTACTCATGGGCGCAAAAAACCTTCGTGTCATCCGGCAGGGCGGCAAACTTTGCCAGCGAGGACACCATCATTTCCGGCGTTCCCTCGAACATGCGTCCGCAACCGGCGCCGAAGAGCATATCCCCGCAGAAAAGCCAGCCCTGGTCATGAGCAACATACGCAATGTGGCCGCGTGTGTGGCCGGGCACGTCAAGAACGGAAAGAGACAGACCCAGTTCCGGCAATGCGACGATGTCGCCTTCTCCAACCCGTTCGGTCACGGCATCGACCGGGTCGTTTCGAGGACCGAAAACCGGTACGGGGGAACGTGCCAGCAACG
>Ga0316613_10002864_pt1 | contig 10962 bp, 10 predicted proteins | sample OWC_soil_day10_C_2_FD_207647 | JGI IMG/M metagenome (GOLD analysis project Ga0316613, IMG submission 207647) | Wetland soil microbial communities from Old Woman Creek delta, Ohio, United States - OWC_soil_day10_CT_b | ecosystem: Environmental > Terrestrial > Soil > Wetlands | place: USA: Ohio... | reverse complement strand
ATAAAATTGCCGATTTTGCTGATATCCCATTTCGCATTGCCGATTTTTTCCGGTTCCAGTCCATACTCAAGCATTGCATCGTAAACAGAGATTCCATTTTTATCGGTATAGTGCCGGCAATACTCTGGATCCACCTGGCCCAGCATTGCCTTGGATCCAAAATACCCTGTTCCAAAGCGCATTCCTTCTTCATCGCAAAAGCCGGCTGTTACAAAAGTATGTGTCGGTTTTATATCATTATCCTTCATCAGTCTTGCAACTTCAATGGCTGAAATCACGCCTGCAATTCCGTCATAATCTCCTCCGTTTATCACGGAATCATAGTGAGATCCCATCATAATACACGGTAATTCTTTATTTTTTCCCTCTAAGATTCCAAAAACATTTCCAGCCTCATCCTCATGCACGTTAAGGCCTGCTTCTGTCATTCTTTTTTTCAGATAATCGACCACGCTTCTTGCTTCCGGTGTAAAAGGCAGCCGTGTACAGCCGTCTCCCGGTGTAGCAGTAAATTGTTTTATGTACTCTAAATCTTCACTGATCCTCGATACAACCAAATCAACATTCATAGCATCCCGCTCCTTTTTTACTATCATTAGACATTTGCAGTATAATCAACTGTTTTGACCTCATCATATACTTCTTTATCCAATACACCGAGTTTTTTTGAAACCAGCATGGCAACCAGACAATCCACATCAACATTCATTACTGTACGGAACATTCCGGAGAACCAGTCTATTCCAATCAAAACACCCATTGCCTCCAATGGAAGTCCCAGTGATGTTGCCAGAAATGTATAAGTTACAACCATTCCGCCCGGCACCACAATTGTCCCCATACACATCAGTACAGAAAGAAGGATGGCCATCCCCAATTGGCCGGGAGCAAGTACGATGCCGGTTGCCTGGCTCATGAACAAGATCGCCAGCACGTAACACTGAACTGCACCGCAGCTGTTCATAGACATGGTAATTGGTCCGGTGAATGCGGCCACTTCACGGCTGACTCCAAACTTCGTTACCTCATCTTCCATTTTTGTCGGCAGGCAGATTGCAGAGGAAGTAGTGGTCATTGCCATAATGGACATTTTCGCAAATTTTTTCGGCATTTTAAACACGCTGACTCCACATAATGCAGCTGTGGTGGGTCCATAAAGCAAAAATTGAATGATATCGCCAAGCGCCAGACAGCCCAGAAATTTCATCATGGGTATTACAACTTTAAAACCGATTGCACCGGATACATTGGCTAACAGGCAGAATATACCGATTGGTGCCAGCTTCATGACCATTTTAATAATATTCATGATGATTCCGTTCATCTCGTTCAGCCAGTCAACAATTCCGGATTTACCTGTCTGTTTTTTATACATCCCGGCAGCAAGTCCCAAAAATACAGCAAATAATATGCAAGGGATCATAGCACCGCTTGCCATTGAACCAACAATATTGGTTGGTACAAAATTAAGCAATGTGTCTTTAAATGATGTAGCTGCAACTTCAGCTGCCTGAACCTCTCCGGCTGTAAGCGATATCCCTTGTCCAGGTTTGAACAGCATCCCCAGTGCAAGTCCAATACCAGCAGAGATTAAAGTGAATACAATGATACTGATAAACGTATATAATCCCATTTTACCAGCACTTCCTGTATCAATATTGGCCAAGGCTGAAGCAACAGCTGTCATAACCAGAAGTACAACAGACATCTGAATCAGCCGAATAAAAATATCTCCAATCACTTTCAAATTACCCGCTGCCGGTCCAACAATCGAGCCAAATATGATACCACCGATTGTTGCAATTAAAATCCACGTTGCCAATGACAGTTTCGTTAACCCTTTCTTTTTGCTCTCCATGCACTACCTCCACATTTGTACTAAATATTGGTTGACTTGTTTTAACATATTTTTATTATTGCACATTTACTTATTATGTACAATATACTATGATACTAAATATATATTATTTTTTTTAGTTATTTTTACTATATTTATAGTCTTTTTACTCTTATTTTTATTAAATTTTGGTTGTTTTTTTTTAACAATTTAAACATATAAAAAAGCTCTAATGAAATGACGATGTCAGCTTATCCCTTCCAGTGGATATGGCATCATTCATCATTCATTAGAGCTCATAACATCTTTTTTATAGAGAAAGGGGCATTATCTGCCCCTGTGCTTCTCCTTTTTCTTTTGCTGTTTCTGTTCAAACTTTTGCTGTGCTTTTGCCTCCCTTGCTTCCCGGGATAAAAGCTTTCGCGCCAGTTTTCCTTCTTCCTGCTGCAATTTCAGCGCCTGCTGGGATTTCGTACTGATTCCCGTGTTTTGGATCTGTCTGCGAACTTCCCGCAAAATCCGTTTGGGATTCTTACTGCTTTCTTTTGCAGCAGCTTCAACAGCCGGACTAAACCTCAGCCTGTAGTAATTCTTAAGAAGGAATTCATTTACCTCATAATCCTTAGGCTCTGGTCCGAATGTGATTTTGCTTACAAGCAGTTTTCCATCCACTTCCTGCTCCAGAATGCCTACCCAAAAGGGCTCCTCAAAAAATACTGAAAATACAACCGAAACCTTGTCCATAACAATTCCTCCTATTCTTATTTCGACAAAGAACGGACGACCAGGAGGAGGGCTACTTAGAAACGGAGGTAAACCGTTTCCGTCCGGACTACCAACCGGATCTCCATGACAAATGCCATGGGCTGTGTTTTTATCTTTGCTTTTTTAATTATATCATTTCTGTGAAAATAATAAAAGATTTTCATTTCCAATAACGACCAGCACTTCATCAAGCAGCAGAAGACAGCCGTCATAAATTGCCTTTATCCCCTCACCGCTTAGTCCGTCCACATGAATCCCGCAGATACAGACTGTGGTATGATTGGATCTGACCGCAATTTTTTCAGCGAAAATCCTTGCCAGTACCTCGTCTTTATGACCCGGACAGTTTAAGACAGAAGAAGTCGTGCTTAATCCTTCTCCTGTCAGGCTGGCTCTTGGAATTGACAGAACGGTACTTCCAATATGAGGGAGATCTCCGCCGTACAGCAATACAGTCAGATCCTCTCCCATTGGTATGACGTCACATTGGATATTAATTTTATCCATTACTTTTTTTAATGTTATCATTTAATACCTCACTAAAACGCCTACTCCCACCTCTTAAATCCGGGTACAAAAATCCCTGCAGCGTCTAAAATTTTTCCTGCAAGATGAAAGTTTACGTCCTCCAGAGACTTGGGCCTGCTGTAGTAAGAAATAACCGGAGGCAGTATGGTAACATTCTGCACACCGGATAAATACTCCATATTTCTTAAATGAATCTGGCTAAGCGGGGTTTCTCTTGTCACTAATATGAGACGGCGTTTTTCTTTTATTATTACATCTGCTGCCCGAAGAAGCAGATTATCAGAATAACCGCTTGCGATTCCTGCCACTGTCTTCATACTGCAGGGAACCACGATCATTCCTTCGGTCCGAAAGGTACCACTGGCTATGGAAGCTCCAATATCTTTGCAGTCGTAACACACATCTGCCAGTCCTTTAAATTCTTCCAGCGACAGATCTGTCTCATGTAAAATCGTCTCCTCGCCGCCTCTGCTGATAACCAGATGAGTCTCATATTCGGGGATTTTTTTAAGCTCCTTTAAGCAAACCTCTGACAGTGGGGCACCACTGGCCCCACTGACAGCAAGTATGATCCGTTTCTTCTCCATAGGCTTCTTATAACAGGCTCAAAATCACATGAGACCAGAAATAAGAAAACGGCATGACAAGTACCATGGCAGGCAGCATATTTGCTATTGGAAATGATTTGATACCTGAAATACGAAGGCCGGTAGCCAGCATTAAAATGCCGCCGCATGCGGTAAAATCGTTTAGCATTTCCTTTGTTGTCATGGGCATGATGAAAGAAGCGCTGAGAAACAACGTCAAAAGTACAATAAACTGTGGAACGCATACGGTGCAGGTAATAAATCCAAGGCTTGCTGCAAAAATACCCGCTGTAAAAAAGTCAAGGATGGACTTGGAGAACAGTATCGTATGATCCCCAGTCATTCCCGCCTGCAACGCGCCAAATATACCGGTTCCGCTTGCGCAAAACAGGACGACGATGCTGACAAGCCTCTGCATGAACTCCTCCTGGCTTAGCCCGGTTCCTTTTCCGGAAAACATCTTTGAAATAGGAGCCTGCACCTTCTGGGCTGCAGCTGTGATGCCCCACTCCAGATGAATCAGTTCACCAATTGCAGTTCCAATGATTACCGCAAACACAACAGCAGGAAGATAGGTCAGTTTTACGATAGAAGCGATTCCCATGGACATGGAAGCGACACCGAAGATCAACGTAAGGTTATCACGAAGATGACCAGGTATTTTATTTCCTAATAAAGCTCCGGCAGCGCCGCCTGTCAGCACTGCCAGACTGTTAACAATTACTCCGATTGGCATATGTATACCTCTTATGTATTTAGTAAAAATCAAGTAATAAATCTAGTGATTATCCGGCACCCAATGGGATGGATCTACATCCATAAACTTCGCTCGTTTAAAACGGCTCTTCTGATCAAATGGTACGGTACAGTCAAAAATGGTTTTGCAGGCGATTCCATGATCTCGTATGGAGGGTGAGATAGAGGGATCATTGGAGGGGTCCAGTGGATGACAGCGTACTCCCGGAATGCATACAATACCGGAATCCCCCTGCATACGGGTATTCATCGCCCAGATAACATCGTTGATATCAAAGGGATCCACATCTTCATCAACAAGAAATACATGCTTTAATTCACTGAATGCTGAGAACGCAAGCAATGCAGCCTGGCGCTGTCTTCCCTCATCACTGGGAATCTTTTTACAGAACTGAAGAACAGCCATATATTTTCCGCCGCCGCTTGACGCACAGTATACATTTTGCAGCTTTCCGGGCATGGCCTTTTCCACCATCTGAATAATGCTGGCTTCCGTTGGAATTCCGGCCATGCTTACATGCTCCTCGCTTGGTCCGATACAGGTCTGCATAATGGGATTGATTCTGTGGGTCACTGCCTTCACCTTAATAACAGGGAGTTCCGGGTTGGCAGGACCTGTATAACCAGGAAATTCCGGCATGGCTTTCCCTGTGTTGGTATTCTGATCCTCTCTTACCCGTACTCCGGGAAGAAGTTCTCCTTCTATTACATATTCTGCATTGGCAATGCAATTTTCATCTATGGTAATACAGGGAGTAAGTTCAACCGGCTCCTTGCGGATCGCACCGGCAATCTCCAGCTCATTAAATCCCAGAGGAGTTGTAGGCGGTTCAAAACAGGAAGCGATTTCAATGGCAGGATCCACACCGATGCTGATGGAGATGGGAAGGGGCTTCCCTGCCGCCTCTGCTTTCTCACGGAAAACGCTTAAATGCCTGGCACCTGGTACAAAGTACATGGAGATCTCGTCCTTACTCTGAATGCACAGGCGGTGAATGGTAACATCAGAAATCTTTGTTTCCGGATCTGAGGCGTAGCACATTCCTAATGTAATATAAGGTCCTGCGTCCTCTTCTGTATTGGTTGGAGCCGGAACCAATTTACGTAAATCAAAATCAGGATCGGTGGCATAATGAACCACTTCCTGGCATTTTGCTTCTTTCTGATCAATAACCACTGGCTTTATGGGGTGATTCACTGCTTCGTTTAACATATGTCCTAAACGCTCCGGTGCCTCATTCAGCAAATACCCCACTCGTTTCCGGCTTGCCAGTAATCCAATTGCCACTCTTGCCCCTTCATGACCTGTTACCTGATTAAATACCATAGCAGGACCTTCCTTTGTGGGGCGCATAACGGTACCGCCGGCACCTACATGACGGTAAACGCCGGAGAGTTCCGCATGAGGATGAACTTCAACATCAGTTTCAATGAGCTGCCCCGGAATTGACGCCAAAAGCTCCAGGGAGGAACGCAAATCATTCACTTTAATTTTTGACATAAAAAAATCCTCCTTTCATCGTTGATCGGCCGATAAGTATACTATGCACTATATTGCGGCTATACAGTCAAGAGGATTTTTCATGAAACGTGTAATATTATGTAGTTTTTTTCACCGGAATCTGCAGGCAGCAATAATCCACCTCATGTTCCGAGTTGTAAAATGTGGTATCCAGAAGACATAAATCAAGAGCATCTCCGGTAATCTCATAGTTCCCGGACTCTGTCCATTTTTTTAATGTATAAAAATCTTCTTTAAAATAAGGAAATGAATATTTGTACATACAGGCAAAGGTTCCGCCTGGAATCTCTTCAACCCCAGGAATATTATAATCTGCGGAAGGAAGTGCCACAAAGATTCCTGCGCCCTTGTATAAATTTTCCGATTGAAACTGATTACACCGAATGAGCGTGCCAAATCCGCTGGAAGGTATCGTCCCCCAGTCAAAAAGCAGATTCCAGGCTTTCATCAATGTGAGGTGAAGAATATCTTTGCATGGTTCGGAAGGAAACGGGACAAACAGAACCTTCCTGGGACCGATCTCCTTTATATGCGGAGTATTAATCGGATGCTCTTCCTGAAGACCTTCATAAAACCGAATTCTCTGATTTAAGTGCATCTTCGTTCTGTTTAGTTCCTGAATCTGCTTATCTACCGAATCCTGCTGCAATTCCAGAAGATGGATCACCGAATCGGGGCTGCGATTTTCAAAGCTTTTCTTAATATCTTCCAGCTTCACCCCAAGCTTTTTTAACAGACAGATTTCCCTTAAAACAGGAATCTGGTAAACACTGTAAAACCGGTAACCATGTTCGTTGATGGAAACAGGTTTTAAAAGTCCGATATGGTCATAATAAATAAGTGTCTGACGGGTAAGGTGATGCAGTTTCGCCATCTCACTGATTGTGACAAATTCATCTCCCATAATTCGTTCCCCTCCATCACAATGATTTCATTATTAAGGAATCCAGCTTGTCAACACCATCCTTCCAAGCTATGGAAATATCATTATGTAAGGATAAGGAAGGACCCGATTTGGAGTAAAAATTCAAGGTACATGTAAAATTTGTTCTGCAATTATGTATGACCCATCTGCATTTATGGCTGTTTTCCAGAACGCTTCCATAAAATGCAGATAATTCCAGAATCGTATCCCGGCAATGATCAAAGGAATCTCCCTGCTTATCCAGCACAATCTTCTTCATTATTTGAATTGCTTCTTCTGCTTTCAATTGTGATAGATCCAGTTGATGCTCTGCCACAAACTTTTGAGTCAGCAGATCGTGCTCTTTAAACAGTCTGAACTCATCTTCTTCCCTGAAATAATCATTTTCCAATGGCGGTTTGGCGATTTTCTTAAAAAAATCCCGGCCATATTGTTTTAATATATCGGCATATGCTTCAATTGCCAGCTTATATTCTTTTAAAGTAGCACATGGAAAGCCATTCTCACTGCTGTCCGGAACGATATCCGTTATTTCATAACTGCTGCATCTGCCTGAATAACAGTGAATGACCATAAACAGCCTCTTATCCCAGCCTCTGATATGAAACTCAACCAGATGCCGTGCTGTCTCTCCCTTACTGTTTTTAAATTTTTTTATGAACCAGCAGCTATTTATATTTTCACCAGAGACAAATCCGATGGGCTTTAAAACATTTCCGATAATCTCTCTTGTAATTTCCTTTTTAGTCATAAATATATTCTCCTTTGAAATAAGCGAAACAGCGCAAGTATACGATTAGAGAATGTTACTTTGGCTTTTATTATATAATATTTATCATGGTAAACACAAGGGATTGCCATTGAAAAAGTTACAATTATTAATAATTATATCCTTTAAGCTTATACCATGTTTCCCCCAAATACTCAACCAATAGGACGAAATTATACATGTTAGGTTCCAAAATTAGCAAGATGGTACGAAAAAAGGAGCCAAACGGCATGAAAGAAATTCATACCGTTTAACTCCCGAATAAGACATATTAAGATTTATATATCGTCCACTCCCTGCATTGCATCATAACCAGTCTCACCAGTTCGCACCTTTACTGCATCACGGACATCGTAAATAAATATTTTTCCATCACCAATATGTCCGGTATAAAGAACTTTTCTGGCAGTCTTTACCACTTCCTCCACCGGAACTTTTGCAACCACAATCTCCACCTGTACTTTAGGCAGAAGCATCATATCCACAGGAATTCCCCTGTAATACTCTGCCGCACCTTTTTGCATCCCACAGCCAAGAACCTGGGTCACTGTCATACCGGTTACTCCGATTTCATTCATGGCTGATTTCAGTTCTTCAAACTTGGACTGTTTTGCCAGGATTTCAACCTTGGTCAGCACAGATTTTCCAGTGCCTGCCAGGTAAAAATCAGCAGATTTAACAGGAATAGCTTCTTCCACAGGAACGTCCTGTCTGACTGTTTTAATTCCTGTCACACTCTCCACCCGGCTGCTCAGATCTTCCATTGGAACGACAGGAAGAAAGTCTGCGTAGGCATTTGCAAGTCCATGCTCTGTACTGTCCAAACCTTCAATTTCTTCTCTTGATGTAACACGCAGACCAATGGTCTGGTCAATTATCTTAAATACAGCAAACATTACAATTCCAACCCAAGCCGCCACGGAAAGGACTCCAAGAACCTGGATTCCCAAAAGCTTTACGCCTCCACCATATAAAAGGCCGCCCTCTTTTGCAAAAAAACCCACCAGAATGGTCCCAAGTGCTCCGCATACGCCATGCACGCCGATTGCGCCTACCGGATCATCTATCTTTAATCTGGAGTCAATGAACTCAATGGACAGCACTACAGTCAGTCCTGTACAGATACCAATCATAGCCGCTCCGCCCGGAGTCACAGCATCACACCCGGCTGTTATGCCCACAAGGCCTGCAAGGGTGCCGTTTAAAGTCATGGAAACATCCGGCTTTTTATAACGGATCCAGGTGTATATCATGGTGGTGCAGGTGGATACTGCAGCTGCCAGATTGGTTGTCATAAAAATTCTTCCAGCTGCCTCGATACTGTCCCCTTCCATGGATACGGTGGAAGCACCGTTAAACCCGAACCAGCAGAACCATAAAATGAAAACCCCTAAAGCTCCCAGTGTAATACTGTGTCCCAGTATGGCCTTTGGCTTTCCCTCCTTCGTATATTTACCGATTCTGGGTCCAAGAAGATAAGCTCCCAGAAATGCCGCTACGCCGCCCACCATATGAACCGCCGTTGAACCTGCAAAATCATGGAAGCCCAGAGATGACAGCCAGCCACCTCCCCAGATCCAGTGACCTGATACCGGATAGACCACACAGGATATAACCGCACTGTAAACACAGTAGGCGGAGAATTTCGTCCTCTCTGCCATGGCTCCCGACACAATTGTAGCTGCCGTGGCACAAAATACAGTCTGGAATATTACAAAGGACCAGAGAGAAACACCGGAGGGAAGGATCTCACTGTAATTGCCGTGTATGAAAAAATCAATTCCTCCTCCGAACATAATTCCAAATCCGACAAACCAGTAAATGGGGGTTCCGATGCAGAAATCCATCAGATTTTTCATGATAATATTTCCGGAATTCTTCGCTCTGGTAAATCCTGCCTCTACCATGGCGAATCCCGCCTGCATAAAAAATACCAGCGCAGCTCCAAACAGAACCCAGATTGTATTGACCGCTGACATATGACTACCTCCGTTCCTTATATCGATTTACCGCCTCCAAAAGCCGTTCCATTGCCTCTTTTAAAACCCATAAAGGACAGGCAATATTAATCCGCTCAAATCCTTTTCCACCCTCTCCGAAGATATATCCCTCGTCTAAGAACAGCTGAGCTTCCATCTGCATGAATTTTTCCAGTTCCTGATAATCCATTCCCAGTTTATTGAAATCCAGCCACTGCAGATAGGTTCCCTGAAGATCATATACCTTCACCTCAGGCAGATTGTCTGCAATAAATTTCTCTATAAATTTCTTATTTTCATCCAGATGTAACAGCAGTTCCTCAAGCCATGTCTCACACTGGGTATAGGCGATCTCACATGCTTTATAGCCCATTAAATTTAAAGAATGATAACCTCTTGCAGCAGTCACCTTTTCCCTCATTTCCTCATTGGCTATAAAATGATTGGAGGTCTGAAATCCTGCCAGATTAAAGGTTTTGCTTGGAGCAGTGGAAATGACACAGTTATTTACATATTTCTCTTCCAGCGTTCCCATGGAAATATGGCGGTAACCTGGAAGAATCAGATCAAAATGAATCTCGTCAGAGATGATAAAAACTCCGTTTCTTAAACAGATATCCGCGATCTTTGTAAGCTCCTCTTCTGTCCATATCCGGCCTACGGGATTATGGGGACTGCATAATATAAGAAGTGTTACATCCTCTCTCCCCGCTTTTTCCTCAAAATCTGCAAAATTAATCTCGTAGGAATCTCCAGTGTTAATCAGTTCTGTGGTTACCAGAGTCCGTTTATTATTCTCCACTGACATGCGAAACGGATAATAGACAGGAGTCATAATAAGGACTGCATCCTCCGGCTTTGTAAATGCCGCTACCATCTGGCCCAGGCCAGGCACTACTCCTGCTGTCTCCACTATCCACTCCCGTCTGGGCGAAAAACCATGGCGTTTTTCCATCCAGCCGATTACACTGTCATAATAGGCATCTGTAGCTCCTGTATATCCAAGGATGGACTGATCTAAATATGCTTTTAATCCCTCAATGATTTCCGGCGGATTCTTCCACTCCATATCTGCTACGGAAAGAGGCACCACATTGTCCTTCACATCCGGATTTTTTACCTTCATATCATTCCATTTAAATGAACCTGCATGTTCTCTTCTTACCAGGGTTTCAAAATCATAATGCATTTGGCTTCCTCCGTTTAACTTCTCTTATTCTTCCCCTGCAGCCTGTGGATCTGTGATCCTCTTTAAAAACTGCTGTGTTCTTGGTTCTTTTGGATTCACCAGAAT
>Ga0316613_10002862_pt1 | contig 10969 bp, 9 predicted proteins | sample OWC_soil_day10_C_2_FD_207647 | JGI IMG/M metagenome (GOLD analysis project Ga0316613, IMG submission 207647) | Wetland soil microbial communities from Old Woman Creek delta, Ohio, United States - OWC_soil_day10_CT_b | ecosystem: Environmental > Terrestrial > Soil > Wetlands | place: USA: Ohio... | reverse complement strand
TGTTAGGTTAATTATTGAGAATGTTTATGGTCTTCATTAACGTAATTGCATCCTTCATCAACCTGCGACAATCCCTAATGTCGCCTCTTCATCCAGTCTTCAGTCTTCAGTCTTCAGTCCTCAGTCTGCAGTCTTCAATCCTCAAACTTTGCTGACTGCTGACTGCCGATTGCCTTCTACATGCCCCGTGCTCTCCCCCTGTGCGGGACTGCCTCTCCCGCTCTGCGGGATCGTCAGCATGCTATCCATGGCAAGTTAAATAATTTTTTAAATGTAATTATTACACTTTTTGAATATTTTTTTCAAGAAAAAGAAATCCTTCATCTTTTCTTCATATTTGATTGCATACTTTTGTTGTGAGGTTTTTCAATAATCTGTAGTTCAAATGCTTTCCGGAAAATTGAAAACCTTCCATGAAAAGACAACAGTAAAGAAAATGAAAAAAATTAAAAGTATCCTGCTGATTTTTACCTTCCTGATGATCACAGCCGGGCTCCTGAGCGGTCAACAGACCAGGGTAAATGCAGACACCTCTGCCGTCAGGGCACAGAAGGAGGAAGCTCAGGTACAGAAGCAGGAGCAGGCTCAAACCCAGACTCAGGCCCAGAATAAGACTCAGGCAAAAGGCCAGTCTCAGAAAGGCAATGCCAATGGGGTTAAGCAGGTACACAGTGCTCGACCCGACTGGAGCAAAGCCAGGGGAGCACGTCCCGCCTCGGTGGAGAGGCCTTCCGGATCGCGCATACCGAAAGGCGCTGGTAAACCGCACGGGGCAAAAGGCCCGGGAGGACGGTAATTAAGGATAACGGACATTATGAAAGGAAGAGGATCGTTGATAGGCACACTTGCCTGCAGCATCATGTTGCAGGCATTGTTTACCGGTGCTTCCGCACAGGTATCAGCTGATTCCTCAGTCATTGAGAATTCCCCGGTCACCGTTGAAAAAGCCAGCACTCATGCCATGTATGCCGGAACAGGATTTGGCAGCAACATGGTTTATCTCGGAACAACAATATCAAATGACCAGCCTTTCGGTTACGCATCTGTTTCCTATGGGTTCAAAGATCATCTTTATTTGTCCGCCACAGGCTACACCCTTAGCGGCTTCACTCCTTTCCTGGCATATTACAGCCTTGACATGAGTTTCAACCACACATTCAATTCCTGGTTTGATATGGGGCTGAGCCTCTCCAGGTACAATATTGCTGAATCCCTTGAGGACACGCTATTCAGCAGCTTCACCTATGCAAATGCCACGGTGGGTTTCGACTGGAGGATCCTATATACACAAGTATCGGCTGGCGGTCTCTTTGCTGAAGATAGCTGGTTTTACCTGCAGGCACGAAACTCAAGATATTTTGAGACACCCACATTTGCGGGGGGCAAAGCATTCTTTTCCTTTGACCCTTATGTAAATCTCATCTTCGGAACCATCTTCACAATCGAGACCACTGAAGACACTACAACAACCTACCCCGGCCACGGAGGATGGCAGAGACCGCCTCAGGGCTCATCCTCAACCTATTCTGAAAGATTCGGTCTGGTTGAAATGGACTTCGGACTTCCGGTAGCTTTCAGTTATGACTTCTTTACCTTCGAGGTGGAACCAGGGTACGTCCTGCCTTTTTATTCAGACACCGAGACCAGCGGGGCAGAAGGTTTTATAATACTGTTGAGCGCCTTCTTCAGGATTTTTTAACTTTGGGTCATGAACCTTCTTATAGTCGAAGACGAAAAAAGCCTTGCAAAGGAGATTGCTTCATATCTTAGCAAAGAGAATTTCCTGTGTGATCTGGCTTTCACGGGAAAAGAAGCTTCGGAAAAGATTGCGGTCAACCTTTATGATTTTGTCCTGCTTGATCTTGGCCTTCCTGATTACAACGGTCTGGATCTTATCAAAGAGGCCAGGAAGAACGGTGTTGATGTTTCCTTTATTATTATTACTGCCCGCGGCGCCGTTGAAGACAAGGTCAGGGGACTTGACCTCGGAGCCGATGACTACCTGTCCAAACCGTTTGCCCTCGTTGAGCTGCAATCGCGCATAATGGCAGTTGCCAGAAGAAAATTTCAGATCACCTCGCCTGATATCACCCTCGGTGAATTTGTACTGGCTATACAGGCAAGGAAGATCTTACACAATGGGGAAGAAGTTGAGATCACTAAAAAGGAGTTTGACCTGCTACATTACCTCGTGATGAATCACGACAAAGTTCTGGCCCGGCATCAGCTCTATGAACACATCTGGGGTAACGCCCTCGAAGATCAGTACGACAGCAACTTCATAGATGTACATATAAAGAACCTGCGCAAGAAACTGAATGTCTGTGCACCTACGCCGTGGCTCGAGACCGTAAGGGGAGTAGGATACAGGATAAGCACGGACCAGTAATATGACCGAAGGAGCATGATGAGATTACAGACAAAACTTGCCCTTTTCAACCTGCTCTCGAAACTGGTCTTTTCAGCTCTTTTCATCGGGTTCCTTCCCCTGATCACTGACCGCATCAGCACCCGTCAGACAGATAATGAACTTATTGACAAGAGAGAAGAAGTCATCACCCTGATTTCCGAAGTGGGTATCGAACCCTTTATCACTGATGATACCATAACCGGGTTCGGCAGTTACAATATTCTTAAGGAAGAGTTCATCAGTCTTGAGAAGATCGATCTTTCCGAAGACTGGAATTTCATTGAAGTCACCCAACGCCTTATCGACAATGAAACCATTGACTACCGCGTACTGAACTACTCTCTGAAGATTGACGGCCAGACTTATCTCCTTGAAATCGGGAAGAGTCTTTCAAGCATGAGATATGCTGCGAAGAATATTCGAAAGGTCATTCTGATCTTCCTTGCTTTCTTCATCCTTGTTACTCTTCTGTCTGACCTTTTATACACTGCCAGGGTACTTCGTCCGCTGAAGGTCATTACACGAAGACTGGAGGCTACTTCCTCCCCTTCCTTTCATGACTCAAAACAGCTCAGAACCACAACAAAGGACTTCATTCAGCTTGATCGGACGCTCAGGGAGATGATGAAAAAGATCGAGGATCTTTTCCGTACTGAAAAAGAGATCACGGTGAACATTTCGCATGAACTGATGACACCGGTTTCCGTCCTCCGAAGCAAGCTTGAGAATATATTGCTTCAGAAAGGGCTTGATCATGATGTTGAGGCTGGCATCGAAGAATCGCTCAGGACGCTTCACCGGTTAAAGACACTTGTAAACTCACTGCTTACAATTGCCCGTATCGAGAGCCGGCAATACATGAAGGAAGACAGTATCAGGATCAGCGAACTGGTAAGAGAGGTTACTGAGGAACTGTCACCTGTAGCTGTCGATGCCGGGGTAGAAATCACGCTGAACTGCAATGATGATTTTGTATTCAGGAATGCAAACAGGTCACTTATCTTCTCAATGTTCTACAACGTTGTTAATAATGCCGTGAAGAATACGCCCCGTAAGGGAAAAATTGAAATCGGGGGGAAATGGAGGGATGCCATATTCGAAGTTTCTGTGATCGACACAGGCAAAGGGATGACTCAGAAACAGCTTGACAATCTCTTTTCACGTTTCAGGACAAAGCTTGACCCCGCCGGTGACAGCACCGGAATTGGACTTGCAATCACAAAGTCCATAGCTGATTTTCATGATATCGCTATCAGGGTCTTATCCGAACCCGGAAAAGGAACGGAGTTTTTCTTCTTCTTTCCCTGAAATTCCTTACTGCGCGTTCCTGACCCTCTTACGGTCATTTTCATCGAGCATGATCTTTCTCAGACGCATTGATTTTGGTGTGATCTCGATATATTCGTCCGAAGCGATGTACTCCATTGCCTCTTCAAGAGAGAACCGCACCGGAGGTTCGAGAAGGGCCTTGTCGTCCGAGCCTGAAGCCCTCATATTTGTAAGCTTCTTTGTTTTTGTGACATTGACGGTTATGTCATCATAACGGGTGTTTTCGCCAATTACCTGTCCCATATATACCTCCTCACCGGGGTATATGAAAAATCTGCCGCGGTCCTGCAGCTTGTCAATGGCATATGCTGCTGCTGTGCCTGTTTCCATGGCGATCAGTGATCCGTTACGTTTCACGGCCATCTCTCCTTTCCACGGTTCGTAACCTTCAAAACGGTGTGCCATGACGGCTTCCCCTTCGGTCACGGTGAGGATCTGGTTTCTCAGTCCTATGATTCCGCGGACGGGGATCCTGAAATCGAGATTAGCCCGGTCATCCTTTATATCTATTTTAATAATCTCACCTTTACGCTGCGTCACCTGTTCAATCACCTTGCCGACGAAATTATCAGGTACCTGCACGGTGAGTGCTTCTACGGGTTCATGTTTAATGCCGTCAATGGTTTTCACCAGCACTTTTGGCTGGCCAACCTGCATTTCAAAGCCCTCGCGGCGCATTGTTTCTATCAGGATCGAAAGGTGAAGTATGCCCCTTCCATAGACCATGAAAGCCTCTGACGTACCCGTTTCTTCAACTTTCATCGCCAGGTTCTTTTCTGTCTCCCTGAAAAGCCTGTCTCTCAGCTGGCGCGAGGTGACCAGAGTCCCTTCACGTCCGAAAAAAGGTGAATTGTTGGAAACGAAGAGCATGCTCATGGTTGGTTCGTCGACCTGAATATGAGAGAGCCCCTCCGGATTATCTGCGTCAGATATTGTATCGCCTATCTCAAAATCCTCGATGCCGAACAATGCACATATCTCGCCGGACCTTATCGGCTTCTTCGTCTTTTCCTTGCCCAGACCCTCAAAGAGATAAGCTTCCTTTACAGTGTTTTTGATCACACTGCCGTCACGTTTCATGAGTGAGACCTGGCTTCCGGGCGTGAGTATTCCACGGCTGATTTTACCCACTGCAATTCGTCCCTGGTAAGAAGAATAATCAAGTGATGATATTCTCATCTGCAGGGTCCCTTCCACCATTTTTGCAGGCGGAATATACTCCAGAATAGTGTCGAGGAGATAACTCACATCAGTTGTCGGAACTGACCAGTCAGGGCCCATCCAGCCCTGCTTTGAAGAGCCGAAAACAGTAGGGAAGTTAAGCTGGTCTTCGGTAGCCTTAAGGCTGTGCATCAGGTCAAAGACTTTTTCCTGGGTCTCCTCAGGTCTGCAGTTTGGCTTGTCTACCTTATTTACTACCACAATCGGCTTCAGCCCCAGTTCCAGGGCTTTCTGGAGCACAAAACGGGTTTGCGGCATAGGTCCTTCAAAGGCGTCAACAATCAGCAGTACTCCTTCGGCCATATTGAGGACCCGTTCTACTTCTCCTCCGAAGTCAGCGTGGCCGGGCGTGTCAATAATATTGATCTTGACATTCTTATACCTTACAGAAACGTTTTTTGAGAGTATTGTTATGCCCCGCTCCCTTTCCAGGTCATTGCTGTCGAGGATAAGGTCACCCATGACCTGGTTTTCGCGGAAAAGCTTGACCTGGTACAGGATGCGGTCAACCAGGGTGGTCTTGCCGTGGTCAACGTGAGCAATGACGGCTATATTTCTTATTTCTTCCATTTGCAGGTGTTATCGGGCTGCAAAAGTAGAAAAAGAATTCTTACCTGAAACCGGTAGCCGGTCTTTATATTATGACAGTAATGATAGAATGCGGCTGGCTGGTCACATCAGCCGCCCTGGTGCCTATGCATAACTTGAGGTCTGTCTTCAGATCCGACTTGTTAAATATGACAACGACAATTTCGCCGTCAGGATTGACAAAGCCGGTAGTCTGAATATGATCCCTTGAGGAGGAAACTCCTATTCTCTTGGCTCCCCGGTGTATGAATCTGGAAAAATGACCGATGTAATAATAGGCATTTGTATATATGAGTTCGCCGGTACGGGTATCGGCGTGTACCGGTGCAAAACAGAAATTACCTACATGGTTTGGCCCGCCTCTTTCATCCAGTAGTATGTTCCAGTCGAACCAGGCTACGGTCCCGCAATTGAAATCATTTACCATTGAGTTGGCATAAAACTCTCCCAAATCCCAGCTGTCAATCCTGGTTGAATCAAACCTTTCAGCGCAGCCCTCAGAAAAAATTAATTTTTTATCAGGATAGGAATCGTTCACCAGCCTGACATTGTTGAATTGCATTTCGCCTCCTGTCCATGGTTCATACCAGTGGAACCCGAATCCCCATACGTATTTAGCAGCCTCAGGGTTGTTCATGATCACACTTGCCCGCTGATGTATCAGGTCACGGTTGTGGTCCCAGGCAAGTATTTTTGTATTACTGTAGAGACTCTTTTCAATGGCCGGTCCAAGATATTTGCCTATAAACTCAGCCTCATCACCGGCGGAAAAGACACAGGACTCCCATGTCTGGACTGCCAGCGGTTCATTTTGCGCTGAGATTGCCCAGATGGGAATACCGGTTTTGGAGTATGCATCAATGAATTTTACATAGTGTTGAGCCCACGCATGCTTGTATTCGTCCAGAAGTTTACCGCCGTGCAAAACGTCTCCGTTTGTTTTCATCCATGCCGGAGGGCTCCATGGTGATGCAAACATCAGTACTTCCTCACTGGCTGCCTCCCGTGCTTCTTTAACCATCGGGATTTTATATTGCAGGTCGTGGTCGATTGTAAACGAGGCCAGTGCACTGTCACCTTCGTCAATATATGAGTAAGAAGCAGATGAAAAATCACAGCTGGCTATATTCACCCTGACAAGGTTGTAGCCTATTCCCTTCCCGTTGCCGAAATATGCTTCTATAATTTCCTTCCTTTTGCTTTCAGGCATTTTGTAGAAAGTTTCAGCAGCAGCATCGGTTATTGCCCCGCCGATGCCTTCAATGGTCTGGAAAGTGACTTTTTCATTGACAAAGACAATGGGTTGCCTCTCTGATGTATGTTCATATTCTTCGAATTTCAGTTTATCAGAGAGGCTCATCCTGAGTTCTGAGTCCCTGAAGGTGACATATACTTCATTGTCGTCCGGGTTAATCGGAGCCTCCGGATTTGTTACAACGGTACTGTTTCCGCAACTGAACAATATAATCGGCAGGCACATGACTATGAGATATGTAAGTAACTTATTCATAAGGTATTTTGTTTTACTGATTTTTCATACTGATAGGTTGTCCTGTAGCCTCTAATACATTCCACCACAATTCATCCTCAATATCTATTTTCTTGCGTTTTGCCACAACCATCGGTATGGGCATGAGAGTAAACTGATTATTCCAGTATCCGATCACAAAATCGGTTTTCCCTGCCAGGGCTGCATGGACTGCATTTTGTGCAAGCAGGTTGCAGAACTTGCTGTCATTTGCATTTGCCGGTGCACTCCGTATAATATAGCTCGGATCAATATACTTGATTGAAAATGGAAATCCCAGGGCACTGTATTCAGCCTTGATCTTCTCTTTCAGAAAGATGCCAATGTCCCTGTGCTTTATGTTCCCTGAGGCATCCCGTTCCTCTGTCTTTGATTCGAAAAGATCCTGCCCCGCCCCTTCAGCCACAACCACAACAGCATGATGTCTTGCTTCAAGACGTTTTTTGAGAACATTGAGAAAACCGTTGTCGCCATACAGATCAAAAGAAATTTCAGGAACAAGGACAAACTGGACCTCCTGTATTGCCAGGGCGGCATGTGCGGCAATGAAACCCGAGTCACGCCCCATGAGCTTTATCAGTGCTATTCCGTTATATGCTCCCTGGGCTTCGTTGTGCGCATTCCTGATAATATCATTGGCAATTGAAAATGCCGTTTCAAAACCAAACGATTTCTGTATCAGGTCTATATCGTTGTCTATTGTTTTAGGGATACCGGCAACTGCAATCTTAAGTTTCCTGTTCTGAATTTCTTCATGTATTGCATGGGCGCCCCTGAGAGTGCCGTCACCACCGATGCAGAAGAGTACATTGATATTTAAAATCTCAATTGTATCAACCATTTTCCCCACATCCTGATTGCCCCTTGACGTACCAAGGAAAGTGCCGCCTGAGAGATGTATCTCACTGACCATCGGTGCTGTCATTTCGATGACCTCATGGCTGTATTCGGAGATCAGACCCTCGTAACCGTACCTGATCCCGAGGATCCTTTTTATTCCGTACCTGTAGTAAAGCTGGTTTACAAGGCTGCGGATGACATTATTTACTCCCGGGCATAATCCCCCGCAGGTAACAATGCCCACTTTGGTCTTGGCAGGCTCAAAGAATATGGTTTCTTTCGGTCCGGCTTTCTCAAAGGAGACAGGCAGTTCGCCGGTTGACCTGCAGTGTTCATAATAATCGGAAGAAACATCATACAGCAACCTGTCATCATCTTCAACAAACTTGTGTACAGGGCTGTCGGGGCTTTGCTTAAGGGGCGATATCACATTTCCCTTTCCAAGGCTTAAGACAAGGAAATCTTCATATTTCATAGTCTGTCAGGTGTCTTTGATTAATAAATACATGGTAACGCTCACGATTTCGGAGTATTCAAATTTAGTTTTTTTTAAATGATTGACAAATGAATGCACCCTGACCTGTTATAGTTGCAGGGGATCGGAGAATTAAGTATCCTATGTTGGCGGATGAAGGCGTTTCTGGAACCAGGGCCGTACCGAGCGCATCTTTTCAGCCTGGGCGGCAGGTGCATGACGGCGGCATGTTGTTATTTCATCGCTGTCCTCAGGCGCTCCCCAGCGTATTTCGATCCCGTCATTCGGATTGTATGCCATCTCAAAAGCCTCCCTTCTGTTTAACAGCTCTCTTACACTCAGACGTTGCTCAGAACCGTCCGTCCGGATGTAGCTCACTGACAGCTCAGAGGCTTTTTTGTCAAGTATGAGTTGCAGTTTGTCCCTTATCTGGTCAGGAGGGGTTTCCGCCGTGAAGTTAAAGTCCTCCGGTGACCGGGCTGCCTGATCCGGAAAACCGAGAACCGCATCCATGGCGATCAGCAGCCTCAGATCGCGGTTAGGGGTGGAATAGGCTTCCCACAGTCCGCCGGCAAGGAAAATCCCCGCCGCGCCTGAGGGCATCGTAATAACAGTGCCGGGATGGAGCCTGAAATAGGCTTCACCGTTGGCTACCGATGTAACTCTTACAATAAGCTGTTCGTGAAGCGACTGAATCAATCCTGTCAGTGCAGTTTCGGCGTCAAGAGGCTCAGGGTTGATAAGCCGTTCAATGGTCTGATAAAAAGCATCGGTTCCCATCTTTCTCTGCTGTAGGGAAAAGGGTGTGAACCCGGAAGATTCCGTAAGGGAATCGTTTGGCAACAGGTGAGTCGTGCCATTATCGAGAGTGATGGGCCGGAAAGCCTTAAAACCAGGCTCGCCGATCACTTCGGAGGTGTTAAAAAGAAAATTCCCTTTCCAGAACCTCTTGATGCCTATTGTACCGTCAGGCTGGGCATCTGCTGACAGAAGCAAACCAGGATGGTTATTGGTTTGCGGTTTCCATCCTGTTACAATCAGTGTGTGGCCGTAGGGGTCAGCAAAAACAGTTCCCGGAAGCAGGGCGGTGCGTTCAAGCGCAACGGGGTAATAATCGGAATTTGCGTTATCCAGTGCAGTTCTGGCAGTCCCTGAATGAACTCCGTCCATCACCTTTCGCAGGAAGGCATTGAATGCCGCTACCGGATTGGCTTTTGCCGCCGGGGCCGAATTTGTAATCCACTGGCCTGTTCCGGGGTTACGCAGCAGACTGCCTCTGTCGCAAACATGATAGCCAAACGGAAGGCCGAGCTTCCATGCAAAATATGCCCTTAAAAAAAACGGATTGTCGGCACAGTCAGGCTGCATGATCACCTTCATGGTACCGTCAGGGTCATCTTCTCCCAGGGACAGGTAATTATAAAGGAAATTTTGTTCAGGGTCCTGTGTCACCTCATGCAATGAGGACCATGAAGCGCTCTCGCTGCATCCGTGAAAGAGAGAATTGATCCATGCGGAATAGATGGCTTCGGTCTCGCCGTCCCAACCCCGGACCGTTTTCCATACAGTACCTGACTGAGTTGTTTTTACAGCTGCAGAAACAGTGAACTCAAGGTTACTGAAGGTCATATCACCTCCTGACATGGTAACCTTATATTTACCCTCAGAACCACCGGGAAAATCATCAACCCTCCAGTAAGGAAACTCTTCACCTGTTTTTCTTTTTGCGGATTTCAGATCACCTTCCGGACCAGTGACCCTGATCTGTGCTTTCAGGATATTTTTTCCTCCGACGGCAACAATCCGGAACCGTTCTCCCGGTGCCGGGATTTTTGGTGATACAAGCAGAGCATTAACTGATGGGTATTCCTCTGATGTTTCAGTAGAATCGGCCAAAGCCTGTTCCGCGGAAGAACCTGCGACTTTTTTCCTGGCTGATTGATCAGGATTGCATGTCGTGAATCCTGATATTATAATAATCAGACTGAATATCAGCGAACGTACATTGTTCCGGGTCATTGTTAAACGTATGCAATTGTGATTTAAAGATACCGAAATCAAATTATGATGCAGTATTTATTCAGGCAATGATAATAAACCCATGAAATATTTTGAACTACCTTAGTGCAGTAAAATACAATCCTACTACTTTTCAATGGTAACCACGTCACTTAAAAAGTTCGTCTATATTTCAATTGCAGCCGCAATACTGACAATCTCGTTAAAACTCATTGCTTACCTGCTTACCAATTCTATCGGTATATTATCTGATGCACTGGAGTCATGTGTGAACCTGGTTGCGGCCGTGGTGGCATTGATCATGCTTAATCTTGCCGAGAAACCGCCTGATCAGGAACATGAATTCGGGCATAATAAAGCTGAATATTTTTCGAGTGCCATTGAGGGTGGCCTGATAGTACTGGCAGCATTCAGCATTATATGGTCAGCTGTTCCAAGGATTATCAGGCCACAACCTCTCGAGAACGTCGGCGTGGGATTACTTGTAGCAGTCGGAGCTTCGCTGATTAACCTGGCAGCTTCGGCTATTCTCGTTAAAAACGGAAAAAAGTACAATTCA
>Ga0316613_10002860_pt1 | contig 10972 bp, 6 predicted proteins | sample OWC_soil_day10_C_2_FD_207647 | JGI IMG/M metagenome (GOLD analysis project Ga0316613, IMG submission 207647) | Wetland soil microbial communities from Old Woman Creek delta, Ohio, United States - OWC_soil_day10_CT_b | ecosystem: Environmental > Terrestrial > Soil > Wetlands | place: USA: Ohio... | reverse complement strand
CACGTCGAGCACCTGCGCCGGTGAGCCATCGGCAATGATACGCTGCCCGGCAAGAACGGCGACGCGGGTCGCCAATGCCGCCAGTGTTTCCAGATCATGCGTCACCATGACCACGGTAAATCCGAGCTGCTTTTGCAGCATTCCGATCAGATGCACGAAGTTTTCGGCCAGGTCGGGGTCCAGCCCTGCCGTCGGCTCGTCCAGCACCAGCAATTCCGGCTCAAGCGCCAGCGCCCGCGCCAACGCGACACGCTTGATCATGCCCCCCGAAAGCTCTGCCGGCATCAGCATCCCGTGGCGCGGTTCAAGTTCCACCATGGCCAGTTTCATGAATACGAGATCGTGGATCAGGCGCTCATCGAGGAAGCGCAACTCGCGCAAAGGAAAGGCGATATTGTCGAACACGGTCAATGCCGAAAACAGGGCGCCTTGCTGGAAGAGCATGCCAAAGCGGCGCCGCACATCGCGCCGCACCTGCAAATCAGGATCGAGCACCCGATGGCCGAACAGGCGCACCGAGCCATGCGTAGGGGCCAGCAAGCCGACAATCTCGCGCAACAGGGTCGTTTTACCGCTCCCCGAACCGCCGACCAGGCAGAGGATCTGCCCCATCCCGACATCCAGATTGATGTCATCGTGGATCGCTATTTTTCCGAATCGCGTCGTCACGCCGCGTAATTCGACAACAGATGTCGTCGCCATCTATATCCCCGGCATGCCGATACGGCGGGTAAGCACGGCGAATACGGCATCCACGATGATCACCACGGTAATCGCCGTAACCACCGACGAGGTGGTTCTGGACGACAGACTTTCCGTATTCGGCCGAACCTTGAGCCCAAAATGGCAGGCGATCAGCGCAATCAGCAAACCGAAACAGAATCCCTTGCCGATGCCAATCCACAGATTGGCCAACGGCACCACCTTGGGCAGCATGTCGATGAAATAGCCGTAGGCCAGATCCATCTCCAGCTTGGCCGCAACCATGCCACCGATGATTCCCGCGCCGGCACACCAGACAACCAGCAGCGGCATCGCGCAGGCCAGCGCGAGGACTTTTGGCAGGACCAGGCGCAAGGTGCGCGAAATACCCATTGTTGCCAGCGCGTCGATTTCTTCGGTTACGCGCATCACACCGATCTGCGCCGTCATTGATGACCCTGACCGCCCTGCCACCAGCACCGCGACGATGACCGGCCCCAGTTCCCGGATGACGCTGATGCCGATCAGATTGACGATGAAAATATCCGCGCCAAAGGTCTTCAACTGCAGCGACGACAGATACGAAAGCACGACACCAATCAGAAAGCCGACCAGCGCCGTTACAGGGAGTGCCATCGCCCCGCTCTTGTAAAGGGTGGCGGAAAACTCCCTCCACGGAATATCACGCGGGCGGGAAAACAGATACACGACGTCAAGCGCCAGTTGCCCGATCAATGCGGTCATGTCGCTCAGGTTCTTTCCTGCCGAAAGAACCACTCTTCCCAAGCCCTCCACCCAATCCAGCGGCGAAACGGGAAGATGTGTTGCCAGATGCGGAGAGACGCCGGCGGCCCGTTCGAGGATCGCTCGCTGTTGCTCCGAAGCCACCAGCGACTCCGGCCAGCACCTGCCCCAAGCCTGCCAGAGCATGACCGCGCCCAGACTATCCAGGCGCGACACTCGCGACAGATCCCAGGCCGGCTTCCGCGCCGCATAATCGACCAACTGCTCTTGCAGCCCATCCAGGGGCGTCGGCAACATGGCCAAGGTCCATTCCCCCGAAAGCAGCACCCGGGGGCAAGCATCCGTTGAACTGATCTCGATGGCGGCAACTGCCATCCGCCTACTCCTGGGCCGTCACCGCAGAACGCCGGCGCACGCGTAGTTGCCAGCCCACCCGTTGCCAACTCGCCGATTCTTCGGCCAATGCCCCTGCTGTGAGGGGATTCTCCTGCAGCCATTGACCGGGCAGTTCGACCGAGAACCCCGAGGAGGACTGTTTCACCAACAAGGTCGGCAAAGGCATGTCATCGCGCGAGCGGTGCAGCAACGCTGCCATCCGGAGGCAGAAGATCAGGCGCCAGAGAGAATCGGCGGACGGGATCAGCGGCAGCTTCTCGAGCTTGCCGCGTTGCCCGAGGATCAGGAGAGAAAGCTTGTCCTGATCTTTCTTCGAGAACCCCGGCATATCGGCGCTGCTGATGATATAGGCACCGTGTTTGTGGAAGCCGCTATGGGCGATCGTTATCCCGATCTCATGAAGCGCGATGGCCCAGCGCAAGACACGCACCTCGTTTTCATGTTCGGGCTGGGCAACGGGGATCAACTGGCCGAGAAGCTGCAGCGCCGTACGTTCGACCCGCCCGACCTGTTTGACATCCACCTGATAGCGACGCACGAACTGCTGGACCGTGGTATCCCGCATGTCATGCTGATGAAACCGCCCCAGGAGGTCATACAGCACACCAAGCCGCAACGCGCCCTCGGCATAGGTCATGCGCGCCAACCCGAGCACCGAGAAGATCGCCGACAGGATGGCAACGCCGCCAGCGAACACCGGCGCGCGGTCGGCACGCAATCCCGATAGTTTCAATCCGGTCGCAGACCCTGCCCGAATGAGCTGCGCCTTGAGCTTCTCGAGGCCTTCGCGCGAAATACCCGGCCCGCCATCAGGATTGAGTCCGTTCATTTCGAGGATATCCGCGACTGCCCGCGCAGTCCCGGAGGACGCCACGGACTCCGTCCAGCCGAGGGTCCGGTAGTCATGGGCGATGATCTCGATTTCGCGTGATGCGGCAACCTCGGCCTCGAAAAAACGTTTCTTGTCGATCTTTCCATCGGGGAAGAAGCGCAGCGAATAGCTGACACATCCCATGAAAAGCGATTCCATGAGGATCGGCTCGACCTTTTTCCCGATGATGAATTCCGTGGAACCACCGCCGATATCGACGACCAGGCGCTTGTGGCGTGCCGGGGGCATGGTATGCGCCACGCCGATGTAGATCAGTCGAGCCTCTTCGCGCCCGCCAATGACTTCGATCGGAAAACCCAGAGCCGCTTCGGCCTTCTGGATGAACACCTTGGCATTCTTGGCCACACGCAGGGTGTTGGTGGCAACCGCACGCACCGCATCCGGCTGGAATCCGCGCAAGCGCTCGCCGAACCGGCTCAGCGTCTCCAACCCGCGCTGCTGCGCTTCGTCGTTGAGTATTTTTTCCCGCGACAATCCCGATGCCAGTCGCACGGGTTCCTTCAACGAATCGAGAGGATAAATCTGGTCCTCGACAACGCGGCCAACCTCAAGCCGGAAACTGTTGGAACCAAGATCCACCGCCGCTATCTGTTCATACCCCATGGTCAACCTTTGCAAAATGCGAGAATCGAGCGCTCGTCGCCGGTCGATTCTATCACCGAGCCTCGCCTTAGGCCGGATTGGAGGCCGCGTTGAAGGGCGCATCCGCACCGGGAGCCGATGCTATCGTGCCAAAAAAGAGCGGACAATCGAATCCAGTGTATCGTTTGCATCCACGACATGTATCTGCAATCAAATAGTCACATAATGAATGGGCAGGCATGTGCTCTTGCCCTGCTTTTTCATTCCTGATCCAATGCTGCCATGACAACACGAAAAGAAGCTGCAAAAAACGGTGGAGTTTCCTACCCTGCCGAGAACTACCTCAACCGCGAACTTGGCATACTGGCATTCAACCGGCGAGTGCTCGCGCAGGCGAAAAATCCGGCCACCCCAGTACTAGAACGCTTGCGCTTTCTCTGCATCGTCAGCAGCAATCTCGACGAATTCTTCGAGATCCGCGTCGCGGGCTTGAAAGAACAGGTCAAGCTCAATTCCTTGACCGCAACACCGGACGGGCTCTCGGCGCAAGGCGCGCTGGAACACATCAGCCACGAAGCGCACGCGATCGTCGAGGAACAATACGCCCTGTTCAATAACGAGATACTGCCGAAGCTGGCCGCCGAAGGCATCGTATTTCTGCGCAGAAGCGAGTGGAGCGAATCGCAGCTCGAATGGATCAAGGGCTATTTCATGCGCGAAGTCATGCCGGTCCTCACGCCCATCGGCCTTGACCCGTCCCACCCGTTTCCGCGTCTGCTCAACAAGAGCCTCAACTTCGCGATAGAACTGGAAGGCAAGGATGCCTTCGGGCGCATGATCGGCAAGGCGATCGTTCAGGCGCCGCGAGTGCTTCCGCGCGTCATCCGCCTGCCCAAGGAGTTATGCAACTGCGAGTACGGCTTCGTTTTTCTCTCGTCGGTTCTCCACGAGTTCGTCGGCGAGCTCTTCGCAGGAATGAGCGTACTCGGATGCCATCAGTTCCGTGTCACCCGCAACAGCGATCTCTTCGTCGACGAGGAAGAAGTCAAGAACCTGCGCGCCACCATCCAGGGTGAATTGCCGCAGCGTCATTTCGGCGATGCGGTACGTCTGGAGATCACCAACAACTGCTCTCCCGCCATGACCGAGTTCCTGCTCTCGCAGTTCGGCCTGAGCAACAACGACCTCTACTGCGTGGCCGGTCCGGCCAACCTGGTGCGGCTGATGCAGATTCCCGATCTGGTGCACCGCAACGACCTGAAATTCAAACCGTTCCTGGCGGGAACCCCGAAATCGGTCAAGAAGACGCGCTCCATCTTCGAGTCGATCCGGGCCGGCGACATTCTCCTGCACCACCCCTACCAGAGTTTCACGCCGGTCATCGAGCTTCTGGATCAGGCGGCGACTGACCCGCATGTCGTCGCCATAAAGATGACGGTCTACCGTACCGGAACGGATTCGGTTTTGATGCAGTCTCTCCTGCGTGCGGCCCAGAACGGAAAGGAAGTCACCGTCGTGGTCGAGCTGATGGCGCGCTTCGACGAAGAAGCCAACATCGGCTGGGCCACCAAACTGGAACGCGTTGGTGCCCACGTGGTTTATGGCGTCGTCGGATACAAGACCCACACCAAGATGCTGATGATCGTACGCCGGGAAGAAAGCCGTTCCGGCAGCGCCTTGCGGCGTTACGTGCACCTGGGCACCGGAAACTACCACCCGAAAACCGCCCGACTCTACACGGACTTCGGCTTGCTGACCTGCAACGAAGATATCGGCGACGACGTCAACGAAGTCTTCAAACAACTCACCGGGCTCGGACTGGCAAAGCCGCTCAAGCATCTCTGGCAAGCACCTTTCACCCTGCATGCCAACACGATAGCGGCCATACGCGCGGAAGCCGATGCCGCGCGCGCCGGGAAACGCGCACGCATCATCGCCAAGATGAATTCGCTTCTCGAACCGGCGATCATTGAGGCCCTCTACGAAGCATCGCAAGCCGGCGTGAAGATCGACCTGATCGTGCGCGGCGTCTGCGCGTTGCGTCCGGGGATCAAGGACATTTCGGACCGAATCCGCGTGCGTTCCATCGTGGGTCGCTTTCTTGAGCACCATCGCGTGTTCTACTTCTATGCGGGCGGTGCCGAAAAACTCCTGCTCTCGAGCGCGGACTGGATGGAACGCAACTTCTTCCGTCGCATCGAAGTCGCCTTTCCCATTCTGGACAAGAAGCTCAAGCGCCGGGCGATTGCCGAAGGCCTCCTGATCTACTTGGCCGACAACCAGCAATCATGGGAAATGGACGCCAACGGAGGGTATCACCCGAGAAGAAGTTCGCGCACCAGGCCGCGCTGCGCCCAGGAAGAACTGGTCGACTTGCTCAAGCCGCAATAGTCGCGTGGCGGCGGCGCAGTCCCCGCGTCGCCTCGCCCTCCCCGCTGATCGCCTGTCTCGTCAGGCGTGGAATCGAATGCTGTTGCGACCGGCGTCCTTCGCCTGATACATCGCCTGATCGGACCACCGGATGATGTCCTCCAGAGCAACCTCATGGTTGAAAAAGAGTACGACCCCGATACTGGCTGTGCAGCAATGCTCGATGACCATTTCCGGCGCGCTTTCGCGCTCCACCGTCAAAACGAACGGTTCTGACAGGATGCAGCGGATCTTCTCCGCCACACCTCTGGCCTGCGCCTCCGATTCATTCCGGCTCTCGCTGAGCTCCCCGAGCATGATGACGAACTCGTCGCCGCCAAAACGCGCGACCGTATCGGTTTCGCGCACGCAGCTCGTAATCCGTTGCGCCACCTGGATCAGCAGCAGATCGCCGGCATAGTGCCCGTAGGTGTCATTGAGCGGTTTGAAATTATCGAGATCAAGGAACATCAAGGCTCCGTAACAACCGCTACGTCGACTGTTGGCCATGGCCTGACGCAGCCGGTCGACAAGCATGCGCCGGTTCGGCAACTGCGTCAGCACATCGAAGAAGGCCAGATTGCGGATCTTCTCTTCCGCCAGATAATGCTCAATCACCAGCGCGGCGAGATTGGCGCAATTTTCCAGCAACCGGATGTCGTCTTCATCCGGACTTGCGGGCTTCCGCTGATAAATGGCGAAGACCCCCAACACCCGCTTTTCGCGCCCCGTGATGGGCTGCGACCAACACGACAAAAAACCAGCCGTGGCCGCATGCCTGCAATAGGCAGAAGCGCCTTCGCGCCCCAACCCAAGGTCTTCCACGATCACACGTTGTCCGCTCAACGCCGCACGGCTGCTTGAGCATGTTTCGTCGGATATCAGCATCTCTTCGATTTCGCGCACAAACTGGCTGGGCAAACTCGGGGCGGCGACATGATGCAATCGGCGCGCGGCCGCGTCGAAAAGGAGAATCGAGCACAGCATTGCCGGATGCAGCATTTCCGCCTGTGAAGCCAGCGAATTGAGCACATCGGGCAACGCCATGCCCTGATGGATCTGGCGCAGGATGCTGTTGTGCATCTCCAGTTCGCGCGTACGCCGCATCAGCGCCTGCTCGGCCATTTTCCGATCGGTGATGTCCTGCATCGCGCCAACCAGCTTGACCACCTTTCCGTCACGAAACACCGCCTCGCCCCGACTGAACACCCAGGCCTGTTTTCCTGAAGGCATCGTCAGAAGAGATTCGTGCTCCCAAGGAATTCCTTCGTGAATGGCACGCTCGTACTCGGCCATGCGCAGAGGCCGCTCTTCCGGCGCGTAATGCTTCAGGCTTTCCTCGAAGGAAATCTCAACGCCGGGAGTCGCCTCGCGAATGCGCGCGGCCTCTTCGGTCAGCACGGTCGTATTGCTGGAAATGTTCCGTTCAAAACCGCCGACCTTGGCCAAACGCCCGGTCCGCTGCAAAAGATCGTAGGCGCCACGAAGCTGCTCCTCTATATTCCCCCGCAAGGCAATTTCCTTTTTGAGCCGCCTTTGCGTGGCGAACATGTAAGCGACAGCCAGCAGCGTCAGGAAAATGACGCCCCCTAGGGACATCACGGTACGCCTCAAACGCGTTTCCCATAAATGCGGATCGGGATCGTAGAGAAAACCTTCAAGCATGGCATCGTTGTCCACCATTCCCACGGATTTCAAGGCCTCGGCCATGCTCCTCCAGCGCCCCGGATTCATGTGCCCGATTTCGACAAGATCCGGAAGGATCAACGAACGTGCCGCATTTGCCTCAAATTCAAGATGCTCCCGACTTTTCTGCACACGATACTTGTCAAGCAGCAAATCGATGATCTCATCCGGATGATCCATGGCATAACGCCACCCCAGCAAGGTCGCCTCGCGCAAAGCCCGGACCCTGCCGGGGTTGTCCCGGATCTCGCTTTCCGTCGTAAAAAGAATGTCACCGTAATAGTCGATGCCATAGTGGCTGGGATTGATGACCACATGATCCACTCCCCGCTGCTTCAGGATAAAGGGCTCGTTGGTCAGGTAGGAGTTGAAGGCATCGACCTTGCCGTTCACGAAGTCGTTGATGTCATAACTGGAAGGGACGACGTTGATGCTCTCGGGCTTCACCCCTTCGCGCAGGAACATCGCATGAAAATCCGTATCGTGTTTTCCGCTCATCAGCATGACCTTCTTGCCGACCAGGTCATGCGGTGTGCGGATTCCGGAATCCGTACGTGCCAACAGCACCGAAGGCGAATGCTGGAAGATCACCGCCAGCGCAACCAGCGGGCTCCCGGTCAGGCGTGCCAGAAGTAGCTCGCTGTTGGCCGTGCCATAGAGGGCTTTCCCGGAAAGCACCTCTTCAACCGGCATCCGTCCTGGCGCTCCCTCATGTAAACGGACATCCAGCCCCGCGTCCCGGTAAAAGCCTTTTTCGATAGCGGCGTAGTAGCCGGCAAACTGGAACTGGTGTTTCCAGCGCAATTGGAGGTCAACGACTTCCAGCGGCTTCTGTGCGGCGGACTCTTGCGCCCTGGCAGGCATCATGCAGGACAAGGCAACGACACACAGGACCAAAAACCGCAAACGGCCGAATCCGCGTTTAGGGGACAGGCCATTCAGAAGAAGAGCAGTTTTCATTCCCGGCTTCACCATACAGTGCACTGAGGAACGTCACAGACAGCTGAACTATGGCCCTGGAACGCCATAAAATCAACAAGGTACGAAGACAACGTCCTGAAAATGCATACAAGGATCTTGTAGATTCCGGGACAGGAGGCGGCGCGCTATCCGTTGAAATCGGTCAATTTCGCTATTCCGATTGCTCGCTTACGCACTCGAACGCTCTGCCGGTTTCGAAAAACGCACCACCAGCCTGATAGTGAATGGTCTTCCGTGACGCATCGGGGAAATGCCAACGCCCGCCGGAAAACACCGCCGGATCGGCCCAGGCGGCCACCACTTCGGCAATGAAAAGATCATAACGCTGCTGGTTGTGCTTCTCGGGAATGACCTTGCACTCCAACCAGGCTGCGCAATCACGAACGAGCGGTGCGCCGATCTGGCTGGCGGGGAACGTGGTCAATCCGGCATGGGCAAACTTGTCGCCTTCCCGCCCGGAAAGGCTCCCGGCGGCAAGTACCTTTTCCGCAATCCTGCGATACGGCAGATTCAGCGCGAACTCGCCCGAGGCCTCAATCAGTTCGCGTGTAAAACTGCGACCATCGATCACCGCCACCACCTTGGGCGGATCGAAGTCGAGAGGCATCACCCAGGATGCCGCCATGATATTCCGGCGTCCGTGAAACGCACTGCTGATCAGCGTCACTGGGCCGTGGTTCAACAGCAAATAGCTTTTTGCCAACTCCACAGGCTGAAACTTGTCAGGCATGACCCCACTCTCCTTTCCGCATTCCCTTCATTGGCGTGAGCATACAGGATAGGCTACGATCGCCGCTATTCAGCGAGCAAGGAGAAATCGTAATGCAAATCATGGGAATTGATGTCGGCGGAAGTGGAATCAAGGCCGCGGTCGTGGAAACGACAAGTGGCGAATTGTTGTCGGAAAGAATCCGCATCGAGACCCCGCGCCCGGCGACGCCGCAGGCCATCGGCAAGGCATTGCAGATCCTGCTCAGGCAGCTGGAATGGACCGGCCCCGTGGGGATCGGTTTTCCGGCGGCCATCCAGCACGGCATCACCCGCACCGCAGCCAACATCGACAAGTCGTTTATCGGCCTGCCGATCGGAGAGTATTTCTCCACCCAGGCGGGCTGTCCTGTCCATGTCGCCAACGATGCGGATGTCGCAGGGATGACCGAGATGCGTTTTGGCGCGGGCAAGGGTGTCAACGGCGTGGTTCTGATCGTCACTATCGGCACCGGGCTGGGTACCGCCTTATTCACTGGCGGGCACCTTCTGCCCAACACCGAACTGGGCCACATCTTTCTCGACAATGGCGTCGAAGCGGAACGCTATGCCGCCGAATCCGTCCGGATCAGCAAGAAGCTTAAGTGGAAGGAATGGGGCAAGCGCTTCGACCACTATCTGGCGTCGATGGAACGGCTACTATGGCCTGACCTGATCATTCTGGGCGGAGGCGTCAGCAAGAAGCTCGAGAAATTCGCCCCGATGATCACCATCCGCACGCCAGTCGTCGCTGCCAGTTTCCTCAACCAGGCCGGCATTGTCGGCGCTGCGCTGTTCGCCGAATCGCGCTTGAACGCCCCGGACTGAGCGCGCAGAAAGCTGATGACCAGCTTCGGCTGATCACGCCCGACGTGCGCCAACCACGCCCTGCACTTCGTGCAAAGCCGCCAGGGTGTGCTTGAGTTGGGCAAGGTTCTTCACCTCGCCGGTGAAGCGCATATGCGCAGCTCCCTGCTTGGATTGGGTGCTGACAGCAATCACGTTGATCTTTTCCTTCGTGAGCACTTCAGACACATCGCGCAGCAATCCCTGCCGGTCAATAGCGTCAACCACGATATCGACGGCAAAATCGCCTTCCGCTTCGACGCCCCACGCCGTTTCGATCACCCGCTCCGGCTGCATTGCCTCCATATTGGCAAAGTTGGGGCAATCGGCACGGTGAATGGAAACGCCCTTGCCACGCGTGACAAAGCCAACGATGGGGTCCGGCGGCGCCGGCTTGCAGCAGCCGGCCAACTGCGTCAGCAACTTGTCGACTCCAACGATCAGGATGCCCTTCTCCGCATCGTCGCTTGCCTTGCGCTTGCGCACCGGAGGCTCGGCAACCAGCTTTTCCTCTTCGACCGACACGTCCGCACCGCGCACAGCCGCCTGCAGCTGACGCATATTCAATTCGGCCCGCGCCACGGCAATAAACATGTCATCGCTCTTGGCGAAACCGAGTCGCGAGGCAAGTTCGTCCAGCTTGAAGCCGGTTTCGCCCATGCGCTGCAGTTCCCGGTTGACGATGGCACGACCATCCGCCACCGACTGTTCAAGGGCCATGCTGGAGAACCACTGGCGCACCTTGGCACGCGAACGATGGGTAAACAGATAGCCGAGCGAGGCGTTAAGCCAGTCGCGCGACGGCCCACCCTGCTTGGCGGCGATGATTTCGACGCGCTGCCCCGTTTCCAGCTGCGTGTTGAGCGTCACCAGCGCGCCATCCACCTTGGCGCCACGGCAGCGGTGTCCCAGGTCCGTGTGTACCCGGTAGGCGAAATCGACTGGCGTTGCTCCGCGCGGCAGATCGACAACCCGCCCATGCGGCGT
>Ga0316613_10002858_pt1 | contig 10989 bp, 12 predicted proteins | sample OWC_soil_day10_C_2_FD_207647 | JGI IMG/M metagenome (GOLD analysis project Ga0316613, IMG submission 207647) | Wetland soil microbial communities from Old Woman Creek delta, Ohio, United States - OWC_soil_day10_CT_b | ecosystem: Environmental > Terrestrial > Soil > Wetlands | place: USA: Ohio... | reverse complement strand
TAGAGGAATATCATCAACACGTTGTCATTGGCTCTTATCTTCGTTTGGTGCGATTATTAGGTGTTTTTTTATCCTTATTGTTGCCGCCTTTATGGTTAGCACTAGTATTACAGCGTCATTTGCTACCTGAAGCTTGGGCTTTTCTTGGCCCTAAAGATCCTGGCATTATTCCTCTAGGATTTCAGTTTCTTTTAGCGGAAATAGGTGTAGAATTAGTACGAATGGCTACAGTTCATGTGCCATCTGCTCAATCTACAGCTCTTGGCTTTATTGGTGCATTTATGCTCGGTGAGTTTGCTACTAAAGTAGGATTATTCGGTAATGAAATCATCTTCTATACGGCAGTAGCAGCCGTTGGTGCTTTTGCCACACCAAGTGTAGAATTCGCTATGGCTATACGATTTTTCCGAGCGATCTTATTAGTGTCCGTTATCTTTTTTAAATTGCCAGGTTTTTTAATTGGTTTACTTGCTATCTTCACAATAATGGCTACTACTAAATCTTTTGGTATTCCCTATTTATGGCCTTTACTGCCTTTTAATTTTGGGGGAATAAAAGACGTTTTATTACGTCTGCCACTACCAAGTAAAATATTGCGTCCTGCCGCATTGAAACCTCAAGATCAAGATCGTTTAGACAATGAAAATGAAGATGCAAAGGATGATAAAAACGGTAAATAATAAATCCTCGCATATGCGAGGATTTATTATTTACCGTGATAGTATTCTCTAATGGTTCCCATGCTTTCATTTATATTAGTAATCTGCTCTTCTGCGGAACCCTGATTTTCAGCATCAACAGCATCTTTTAACTGTTTGACAGCAGTATGGGTTTTTGTTACTTCACTGAGAATTCCTACCTTTTCCATACTAGGTTTAGCTTGTCCCCAAGCACCTTCTAGTTCTTTTACTTTAGCTTTTGCTTTATCCCAAGCTTTATCATGTACATAAAAGCTAACATTTCTTAGAGTATTACCAACGCCAACAATGTCAGATAAAGGCGATAGTTTATAAGATTTCCCTACATCACTAACACTTGCCATAAATTTATTAAGGCTTTCATAAGATTCAGTACTTTTTTTCTCTGTAATGTTTGTTATTAATTGTGTAAATGCCTCATCAGCATTTTTAATACCTTTCTTATCGCCAGTTAGATTTTTTACTTGAGGCCAAAGTGTCTGCAATGTTGTCAGTCCACTTTCTACTTGTAACCAATCTCCCTTGTTAATACCCTGAAAAATCACTCCAGCTGTTGCCTCCAAATCATATAACTCTCCTGGTGGTGATATAAAACGCTGAGTTAAAGGTGGATTTGGTTTAATCTCTGCTTCTATAGGACTACCAGTAGGTCCTATTTCAGGCTTTTTTACAGGTGTAAACATATTACAACCACTCAGTAGTAATGAAAGACTAATAATAGCCGCCATCTTAACCAATGAACATTTCAATTGTGACAAAACAGTCTCCCTCCTTTTGATATAGCATCTGTCAGTAGCATATTATTTATTCTAAAATTTTAGTAAAATACCAATGAGAATCACTTTAGTAAAATGATAAAATATATTGATTTAGTTAATATTTTGCTTTAGCTAAATTTTTCTAGTATAATTAGGGTATAATTTGCTATTGAGGAAGTAGTATTCGCTTGAGGAGGAACAATATTGTTTGGTTTTGATGAAAATATGATATTTAGAATTCCGGCATTACTTATTGCTTTAACCTTTCATGAATATGCTCATGCTAGGGTGGCAGTATGGATGGGAGATAACACTCCTAAGATAATGGGACGATTAACATTAAACCCAGTTGCCCATCTGGATCCCTTAGGATTGATTATGTTGTGGTTATTTAAATTTGGTTGGGCTAAACCGGTACCCATAAATCCCAATAATTTTGAGAATTGGCGAAAAGGAACTCTATTAGTTGCTTTAGCGGGGCCAACCGCGAATGTGACCATGGCATTTATAGCTGCAATCTTATATGGCATACTAGCAAAGACGCAAGTATTATCAAGTGGATTAGCTATGGTACTCAGTTTTACATATAGTTACAATATAATTTTTGCAGTTTTTAACTTGATACCTCTGCCTCCGCTGGATGGATCAAAAATACTAATGAACCTCTTGCCAAGTCGTTATGGCTATATGTTCGAAAAAATTGAACCTTATGCACCATTTATTTTAATGGCATTAGTTTTATTTAATGTGATTAATGTTTTTATAACACCTTTTTATAATGCCTTAAGTTTTATAATTAATCAAATAGTTAGGATAATTCTTTAACAGGGGGAACTTTTAAATGACTAAAGGACGTATTTTTAGTGGCATGCAGCCATCAGGTAAATTTCATTTAGGAAATTATATGGGAGCATTGGATAACTGGGTAAAGTTACAGTATGAATATGAATGCTTTTTTAGTATCGTAGATTGGCATGCTTTAACTTCATCTTTTGAGGATACAAGTAAAATACCAGAACGTATTCATGAAATGGCCTTAGATTGGTTAAGCGCTGGTTTGGATCCAGAGCGCAACGTTATTTTTGTACAATCTCATGTGAAAGAACATGCGGAATTGCATTTATTATTATCAATGATGACCCCATTATCCTGGTTAGAACGAGTACCAACCTATAAAGATAAATTGCAGCAATTAGGTATTCAAGGTAAGGATATTAACACCTATGGTTTTTTAGGATATCCAGAGTTGATGACAGCGGATATCATTTTATATAAAGCGGATATTATTCCAGTAGGAGAAGATCAGCTGCCACATCTTGAACTTTCACGGGAAATAGTACGGCGGTTCAATAATTTGTACAAACCCATATTTCCTGAACCAAAGCCTAGTTTAAGTAATTCTGCAATTTTACCTGGTATTGATGGTAGGAAAATGAGCAAATCCTATGGAAATGAAATTCCTTTTGCGGCTAGTCCAGATGAGCTTAGAGCTAGGGTTCGTTTAATGGTAACAGATCCTAAGAGAGTGAAACGAACAGATTTTGGAAATCCAGATGTATGTACAGTGTATACTTTTCACAAAAATTTTAATGCTGAACAATCAAGTGAAATTGCTCAGGCTTGCCGTCAGGCAGCAATAGGCTGTGTGGATTGTAAAAAACATTTAGCGGAAAAAATGGTTGATAACTTGGCTGACATGCATGTACGTCGTCAAGCGCTTGAAGCAAATCCAGGACGCGTCAAAGAAATTTTAGTTTATGGTGGTGAACGTGCAAGAAAAGTTGCTGCCAAGACAATGGAAGAAGTTCGTCAAGCCATGAACCTTGCTTAAATGATGTCAGATTATAAGATAAAATTAGAGATTTTTGAAGGACCCATGGACTTGCTAATGCACTTGATAGAAAAAAGTCAAATTGACATTTATGATATACCAATTGCTGCTATAACGGAACAATATTTAGGATATCTTAAGGCTTTAGAAGATTTTAATATTGATGTTGCCAGTGAATTTTTAGTTATGGCAGCGACTTTATTACAAATAAAATCACGTATGTTACTACCACGTCAGCCACAAATTGTTGAATCAATGGAGGAAGAAGAAGATCCTCGTCAAGAACTTGTTGATAGATTACTAGAATATCGAAAGTTTAAAGACATGTCCACAATAATGGAAAATATGTTACGGCAACGTGAACATTTTTTCACCCGCTTACCAGAAGAATTCCCTATAAAGATTCCATTACCGCTAGGATTAAATATCAACGATTTGGTAGTTGCTTTTGCAGCAGTTTGGGAAAGTAGCATTGATGATTATGAATTGGTATCCCGCGAAGAATTTAGTGTTCAGGATAAAATGTCTGATATTATTCACTTATTGTATAAATATAAGGGTAAAATTGAATTCGGTCAGACTTTGATTCGTAAGGGCACAAAATCTGAAGTAATAGCTGCTTTTTTGGCTTTATTGGAATTAGTAAAATTACAGCGAGTGATAATTTCACAACAGGAACGTTTTTCAACTATCTATATTACATTGAAAGAGTGAATATTAAATGTTTTATTTACAATATAAAAAACATGTCGAGGCTTTACTTTTTGTTAGTGGCGATCCTATTACTATACATAAAATGGCACAGATCCTTGAAATACCTGATGATCATATTAAATTATTAATTGAACAGTTAATTCAGGATATGGCTGATGATAATCGGGGATTGACGATTGTAAAGGTTGCCGCTGGTTATCAACTATGTACTAAACCTGAACTATCAGGGACTTTAGAAAAACTAGGACAAGTTCAAGATAATAAATTATCTACCGCTGCTATGGAAACTTTATCTATTATTGCTTTTAAACAACCTATTACGAAAATCGAAATAGAAAGTATCCGTGGTGTAAAAGTGGATAGAGTTCTTGCCACTCTAAACGAACGACAAATGATAAAAGAAATTGGCCGTAAGGAGGCAATTGGTCGACCTATTCTCTATGGGACGACTGAAATATTTTTAAAATGTTTTGGTCTAAATGGTCTACAAGATTTACCTCCTTTAGTCGAACTTATGCCATAAAAGCAGCTTTAGGGCTGTTTTTTTTGTATAGATAGCTATCATTAGGTTAACAATAAGATAAATATGAAGCAAAAAAAGATAGTAAAAGAGGCTCCAATATGGAATTTGGGTTAGCTTTGGTCATAGCTACTATAATGATATGTTGCTTACTTTTTTTTAGTAAGATTTATATAGATGTTACGTACAAGCGTAATGGAACGAATGATTATATTTCAGTAAATGTTTATACGGCAAAAAAGTTAGTATCATATAAAATGGAAATTCCAGTTATTGAATTTATTAAAAGTGAAGGAGTATCTTGGCTTGAATCCACAATAAAAACTGCTCAAAGTCAAGATAAAACTTATCATAAGAGAGAAGAACGATTTATTAAAAAAACTGCCAAGTTATATAGCATGTATCCTGGGAAGCTAAGATATGCAATTAAAGAATTTCATTATTATACACAGATGTATTGTAGTGTAATTAATAAGGTTTTAAAGTCAGCTACTTGTGAAAGACTTTATTGGAAAACAGTGTATGGATCAGAGGATGCGGCTAGTACTGGCATTATAATAGGTTTGTTGTGGGCGGGTAAGGCATTGATCATTAATAGATTGAAAAGATATGTTTTTTTTGTAGCAAAACCAGATATTGCTATAAGCCCTACTTTTGGTCATAACCAGTTTGATGTAGACTTCCAATGTATATTCAGCATAAAACTTGGCAATGTTATAAGAACAATTAAGAGTATATATAACATTAAAAAGTAAAGGGGAAATAGAAATTGTCTGAGCATCCAATTCAAGGTTTGATGAAAACTGCTATGGAAAGTATTAAAGATATGGTTGATGTAAATACAATAGTTGGTGATGCAGTTGAAACTCCAGATGGTACTGTTATTATACCCATATCTCGCGTATCCTTTGGTTTTGCAGCAGGTGGGGGTAATTGTGAACCAGAAGAAATAGATCAATCACAAACAGCCTTTGCATTTGGTGGTGGTAGTGGCGCAGGCGTAAGTGTCAAACCGGTGGGCTTTTTAGTATGCTCACCAATAAATGGAGTCCGTTTTATGCCAGTTGAAGGCAATGCGATTTATGACAGAATAATAGATTTAGTACCTAATGTATTAAGTAAGATTCAGGAAATGCTTGATGATACGAAAAAGGATAGAGCAGAAGATCTGGATGAACTAGCTAGAACGGCTGAAACTCAGAGCAAATGATGAAATAAGGCTGTAATGCATATTATATGTAAAAACCGCACATAGCAGTGCGGTTTTTTACATATAATGTAATATTCTGTTAATGTAATTGGTCTAATTGCTCTTTTATTTTGGTAGCGTGCAATGCTTCTGCTTCGGCAAAATGACTATACATTTTCGCAATTTCGGTGTTATTAATTTGTTTAGCGAAACTTTGATAATCGCGCACTAGTTCTTGCTTGTGCGTTAGAGTGTTACGTAAAGTAGTTGCTATATCTAATGACTCCATACATTCACCTCCTTATAAAATAGGAAAGGCATAAAAATAAAACAAATAGCATTTGATCCTTATTTGTAGAATTTTTCGATGCCATCTATATAGTATTATTTCTCATAACTATAGGAATAATGTATCTTTGTTTTGACGATTAGGCAGAACATCGTTATAATATATAAGTGTTGTTTAAAACTAGCAGCTAAGAAAGGGATAAATTGTCATGTTTAAAAAAAAGAAAGCAATAGTATCTATGATAGTTTTATTATTTCTATCATTTATCACAACAAGTGTAGTATTTGCAGCTACAGACTATCCTAATATTACGGCGAAATCAGCTATTGTAATCGATGCAGCTACAGGTAAGGTTTTATATAGCAAAAATGCAGAGGAACGACGTTATCCTGCTAGTACTACCAAAATAATGAGTTTAATTGTAGCCCTTGAGCATGGAAACCTTGATGATTTGATAACCGCAAGTGCTAACGCTGCTAGTACAGAAGGATCATCTTTGTGGTTAACACAAGGAGAAAGTTTAAAAATGCTTGACCTGCTATATGGCATAATGCTGATTTCAGGTAATGATGCTACTGTGGCTGTCGCTGAGCATATTTCAGGATCAGTAGATAAATTCGCTAAATTAATGACAGAAAAAGCACATGCTATTGGTGCGAAGGATACTAACTTTACTAATTCTAGCGGTTTACCTGATCCCAATCATTTTACTACAGCACATGATTTAGCAAGAATTACGGCATATGGTTATAAGAATCCTTTATTTACGCAAATAGTGAGTACAGAACATAAGGTCCTGCCTCCAACGGTCAAAGGTGATACTCGTGATTTATACAATGAAAATAAAATGCTCTGGTTTTATGAGGGGGGCAATGGTGTAAAAACGGGTTATACGGATGCTGCTGGACGTTGTCTGGTATCAGGCGCTAAACGCAATAATATACAACTCATTGCAGTCGTTTTAGACAGTGAGACCATGTGGGATGATTCAAAAGCTTTGTTAGATTTTGCTTTCGCGCAATTGAAGCCAGAGACGGTATTTGATCAAGGCGATATATTAAAAACTATGAGAGTTGCAAATGGTAAATCTGAAGTAATCAAATTGATCGCTGATTCTAGTATTGTTCTTCCTGTTTCAGAAAAAGATAAAGATGAATTAAGTACAGTTATTGATGCTCCTAATGTAATAGAAGCACCTATAACCAAAGGGCAGAAACTTGGTGTAGCAAGAGTATTCTACAATAATACGGAAGTTGCTGCTGTTAATTTAATTGCAGATCAGAATGTTGATCGTAAATCATTTTTTGGTACACTATTTACTTCAGTTTGGAATGTATTTACGTTTTTTATCAAAAATTTTGCTTAAAGTGAGATATGTTCTCACTTTTTTCTTTATAAAGCTACGGTATTATTGTTCTAGTGATAGCACCTATATCATACCCTCATAGGGGGTGTATATATGATTAATGTAATCTGGTTGTTATTACTGGTGACAGGTATATGTTATGCCGGTTGGCAGGGAAGAATAGAAGTGGTAACACAGGGAGCAATTAGTGCAGCCGAAGGGGCCGTCGGATTATCATTTAAACTAATTGGGGTCATGTGCTTATGGTTAGGTATTATGAAAATCGCTGAATTAGCAGGTATAGTAAGTTTTATTTCAAGAATACTGGGTCCCTTAATCCGTTTCTTATTCCCTAGTGTACCTAAAAATCACCCAGCTATGGGAGCAATTATTATGACCCTTAGTGCGAATATGTTAGGCCTTGGTAATGCAGTAACGCCTCTTGGCATAAAAGCGATGCAGGAGCTACAGCAACTTAATAAAGAAAAAGATAAGGCTTCAGATGCTATGTGCACCTTGTTAGCATTATGTACGGCTGGATTCACTTTAGTACCTGCAACTATTATTGCTATTCGGTCAGCTGCTGGATCACTTAATCCTACGGAAATTGTTGGTGCAACGTTAATTGTGAGTTTGGGTGCTACTATTAGTGTAATCATTGCAGATCGTCTTTGTCGAACTTATTGTCAAGTTCGTAGAAGGAGGTAGATTAAATGTTTACTTTATTTTCCGAACAATTATCTTTATGGGTGATACCGATAATTTTGCTAATGATTCCAATGGTTGGTTATTTTCGTCATGTTAAAGTCTATGAAGCTTTTGTCGAAGGAGCAGCTGAAGGGTTCCATACAGCTATTCGCATTATGCCTTTTTTGGTGGCCATGATGGTAGCCATAAACATATTTAGATTATCAGGTGCCATGGATGTATGGGTAGATAATTTAAAGCCAATTTTAGAGTTTTGCGGTGTACCAGCAGATTTGGTGCCTTTAGCCATTATACGTCCATTATCAGGTACGGGAGCTTTAGGCTTAACTACTGAAATATTAAATACCCATGGTCCCGATTCCATGCTTGGACGTATTGCTTCTACTGTTTTGGGAAGTACAGATACCACCTTTTATATTTTAACAGTATATTTTGGCGCCATTGGTATAAGTAAACCACGTTATTCCATTTTTGTAGGTTTATTGGGAGATTTAATTGGCTTTGCTGGTTCTATATATATCTGTCATAGATTATTTTAACTTTTTTTCAATTACTTTTGTCTACTTAACACATTTACATAAATAATATTTTGAAAATAGGTGATTATAGTATCACCTATTTTTTATTGCTATTTTGTAGCACTTACTAGGGGAGAGAATAGACTGTAGTGTGATAGCAGAATGATATGGAGGGATGTTTATGCTAAAAGTGGTCGTGGTTGGTGGGGGATGGGCAGGCTGTGCTGCGGCATTATCTGCAGCTAAAGCTGGAGCGCAAGTACTTTTATTAGAACGTACTGATTCACTGCTAGGTACTGGCTTAGTAGGAGGTATATTTCGTAATAATGGGAGGTATACTGCGGCAGAAGAAGCCATTGCTATGGGGGGCGGTGACTTTTTTGTTGCCATGGATGCTAATGCAAGGCATAAGAATATTACATTCCCTGGGCATAATCATGCTTCCACTTATGATGTTACAACAATGGAACCACTAGTAAAAAAGATCTTACAAAACTATGGAATTGAGATTAAAACCCAAACGAGAGTAGTTGATGTATTAAAACATGGGAAAAAAATACATACATTGGTAATAGATGGCGGGATTGAAATAAAAGGTGATGTATTTGTTGATGCCACTGGTACTGCAGGATCTATGGGTAATTGTCTTACTTATGGTAATGGATGCGCCATGTGTGTAATGCGCTGTCCATCTTTCGGACCTCGCGTTAGTGTTACAGCTAAAGCAGAAATAAAAGAAATCATGGGACGGAAAGCTGATGGATCATTTGGGGCAATGAGTGGCTCGTGTAAGTTATGTAAAGAATCACTGAGTAAAGAAATTAGAGATACGTTAGATAGAGATGGTGTAGTTGTATTGCCCGTACCAGAGAAGTTACAAAAAAATAGTTCATTAGGTAAAAAAGCTTGCACTCAATATGCCATAGCTGAATATGCAGCTAATTTTATTTTATTAGATACTGGGCATGCAAAACTAATGACATCTTATTTTCCATTAGAAGATTTGCGAACCATTCCTGGATTAGAGAAAGTTCGTTTTGAAGATCCTTATGCTGGTGGCATAGGCAATTCTGTAAGGTATTTAGGAATTGCACCTTGTACAAATACCTTAAAGGTTGAGGGGTTGGATAATCTATTTTGTTGTGGTGAAAAATCAGCAATCCTTGTTGGACATACAGAAGCTATCGTAACTGGCTTACTTGCTGGTAATAATGCTGTTCGATATTGTTTGGATATGAAATATTTAGAATTACCAGCTATGCTTGCTTCTGGTGATTTTATCATCTTTGTGCATGAGCAGATGCGCTCTGAGGCAGGATTACGTATACGCTATACGTTTTCTGGAGCTTCGTATTTTGAACGTATGAAAGCTTTATCATTGTACTCAAGTAATCGTGCCGAAATACATGAAAAGGTAACTCGTGCTGGGTTCAAAGATATTTATAATGTTTGTTTAGTATAAGGAGGTATAAGTATGGATAGAAATATCTCCCAGTGTATTGATGTTAATTCAAAGTATTGCCCTTGTTTGTTAGCTGAAACCAATCAATGTATTCTCTGCAGTCACCTAAAAGGAGAGGCGACTTGTAATTGTAATTGGGCAGGTGTATGTATATTATATGAGAAACATTGGCAGTATAAAAAAGCACAACAAGAATGTGAAGAATCTATAAAAACACGAATGGAAGAAGAGGTTGTCTTCACAATAAAAGAACAGATTAGTGAAAAGACATTTAGACTGCAAATGCAAGTTAGTGCTGAATTTGCAGAACAATTACTCCCGGTTGGTTCTTTTGTTTTTTTGAGGCGTCCTAATGATCCACTATTTTTTTATTTTCCAGTTAATATTATGAGTATTACAGACAATACTTTAGAAGTAGTTATTGAAGCCATTGGGCCTAAGTCAATTAGGCTTGTGGCAGAAGATAACAGTAGAGTCTTAATACGTGGACCCTATTGGAATGGAGTTTTAGGTCAGCCCTGGATTGACAATCTTACTTATGGTAAGATAGTATTAGTAGCTGGTGGTATAGGGCAAGCCCCAGCATTACCTCTTGCAGTTAGTTTGATGAGTAAAAACAATGAAGTTAGTGCAGTGTTAGCGCCTGGTAAAGTAGGTAAAATTTTTATTGATGAACAATTAAAGCAGTTGGGTGTTGGATTACATATTGTCCCTTCATTGCGTAAAGAGGGGTTATCACTGTTAAAAGAATTAATACTTCTGAATCCTGATTTAATAGTAAGTGCTGGACCTGATAGTCAACACTATGGAATTATTAGAACTATGCAAGCCGTAAATGTTAATATACCTATGGTGGCTACTAACAATGCGACCATGTGCTGTGGTGAAGGTATTTGTGGTAGTTGCCTGAAAAAAGTACAGGGCAATAAAGAGATTAGACTATGTAAACAACAAACT
>Ga0316613_10002854_pt1 | contig 10991 bp, 9 predicted proteins | sample OWC_soil_day10_C_2_FD_207647 | JGI IMG/M metagenome (GOLD analysis project Ga0316613, IMG submission 207647) | Wetland soil microbial communities from Old Woman Creek delta, Ohio, United States - OWC_soil_day10_CT_b | ecosystem: Environmental > Terrestrial > Soil > Wetlands | place: USA: Ohio... | reverse complement strand
GATGATGGCAGGCGTCAGCTTTCATATTCCGGAAGCTGTCACCGGCCTGCTCGGCGCGGTGCTGATCATCGCCTCTCTCGGCAGTTCAATTCTGGCAAACAGACGCTAGGGATTCCTTTTGCTGCCGCACCCTGATCCGGAAGATCAGAGGAAGAGCGTGCCGACCCACCAGGCAACGGCGCCGATAAAGGCGGATGCGGGAATCGTGAATATCCAGGCCCAGACGATGTTGCCGGCCACGCCCCAACGCACGGCCGACATCTTCTTGGCTGAGCCGACGCCAACGATAGCCCCGGTAATCGTGTGCGTGGTGGAGACCGGAATACCAAGAATGGTGGCAATAAACAGGGTAATGGCGCCCCCCGTCTCTGCACAGAACCCGCCTACCGGCTTGAGCTTGGTGATCTTCTGCCCCATCGTCTTCACGATGCGCCAGCCACCAAACAGCGTTCCAAGGCCTATTGCCGCATAGCAGGAAACCACCACCCACAAGGGAAGCGATTCATTCGCACCGGAATAACCGCCGGCAATCAGCAGCATCCAGATGATGCCCATCGTTTTCTGTGCATCGTTACCACCATGTCCAAGACTGTACATCGAAGCCGAAACCAGCTGCAGCCGTCGGAACCACCTGTCCACGTTTCGTGGAGGCGAGCGCACGAAAATCCAGGAAACGAGCAACATGATGAGCGATCCCAGGACAAAGCCCAGGAGCGGAGAAATAACGATGAAGGCAATCGTCTTGATCAAGCCGGAGGCAATCAGTGAACCGCTGCCTGATTTGGCTATGGCAGAGCCGACAAGGCCGCCGATCAAGGCATGCGACGAGGAAGAAGGGATACCGTAATACCAAGTAAAGAGATTCCAAGCAATCGCCCCCATCAGGGCGCCGAACACGACAAAATGATCCACGATGGCAGGGTCGACCGTCCCCTTTCCCACCGTCGTCGCCACATGCAGATGAAACACGAGAACGGCAATGCAGTTGAAGACGGCGGCCATGCCCACGGCAGTCTGCGGCTTGAGAACGCCTGTCGACACCACTGTCGCGATTGCATTTGCGGCATCGTGGAAGCCGTTCATGAAATCGAACAGCAACGCCAGTGAGACGAGAAAGATGATGACGTAAATGCTGATTTGGTAGGTTTGCATGAACTATTTCACGTGAATGACAATGTTCGAGCCGCTTTAGCGTGGAATGCGGCGCCCAAAACGGGTTTTCGATTGCGCCCGGATGCAGGCGTCAGCGCTCGAACCGTAATGCATAGTGGGAACCAGGAAGGGGAAAAATAAACGTTCAGGCGTTCTCGACAACAATTCCTTCGATAATGTTGGCCACGTCTTCACAACGGTCCGTCACGGACTCAAGGAAGTCGTAGATCGCTTTCAGCTTGATCAGGTTGCGAACGTCGGGCTCGTCACGGAAAAGCTTGGATACGGCCGCATGCATGACATGGTCGGCATCGGACTCGAGCCGGTCCACTTCCTCGCAGACTTCGATAATCTGCCGCGAGTTATTCATGTTGTGCAGCAGGCCAACCGCCTCCTTGACCTTTTCCGCACAGGCCAGCCCCAGCTCCGCCAATCGCGTCGCCTCGGGGGTAATCACTTGAATGTCGTACAGGGAAACGGTTTGAGCAGCATCTTCCATCAAGTCCAAGATATCGTCCATGCTCGTGATCAGACGGTGAATGTCTTCCCGATCTATCGGCGTGATGAATGTCTTGTGCAGGACGGCGACTGTCATATAGGTTATCTTGTCCGCCTGTTTTTCGATGGATTCGATTTCATGCAGGCGCCGCTCCAGATTATCGAAATGCGTCATCAGGGCAAGCAATTCCCTCGCTCCCTTGACGCAAAGCTCGGCATGCTGATTGAACAGGTCGAAAAACTTGCCCTCGGTGGGCATTAAACGTCCGAACATAACTGATTCCTATCTCTTATGGTGCCATGTCAAACCAGCATAGAGCCCGCCATCACTCTCCGCCGTAGAATGCCTGGCCTCCGATGTAGTTTTCAAATTTGGTAAATTGGCCAGCGAAAGTAAGGCGTACGCTGCCAATCGGTCCATTACGTTGCTTGCCGATAATGATCTCGGCGGTGCCTTTGTCTTGCGAGTCGGGGTTGTAGACTTCGTCCCGATAGATAAAAAGGATCAGGTCGGCGTCCTGTTCGATGGCGCCCGATTCACGCAAATCGGACATGACGGGGCGCTTGTTCGGCCGCTGCTCCAGCGAACGGTTAAGCTGGGACAACGCGATAACCGGACAGTCCAATTCCTTGGCCAAAGCCTTGAGGCTGCGCGATATCTCCGATATTTCGGTTGCGCGATTTTCGCCTGCCGAACTCGCCGACATCAGTTGAAGGTAGTCGATGATGATCAGCCCCAGTTTGCCGCATTGCCTGGCCAGCCGCCTGGCGCGCGCGCGCAACTCGATGGCGCTCAACGCAGGCGTCTCATCGATATAAAGCTGGGCATCATTCATCTTCTGTATGGCATGCGTCAGGCGAGGCCAGTCCTCGTCCGCTAGGCGCCCGGTCCGCAAACGGTGCTGGTCGAGCCTGCCAACCGAACCCAGCATACGCATCGCCAGTTGAACCCCGCCCATTTCCATCGAGAAGACCGCGACCGGCAGACCGCTCTCGATCGCGACGTTTTCACCGATATTGACTGAAAACGCGGTTTTGCCCATGGAAGGACGTCCTGCAACGATAACCAAGTCGCCGGGCTGCAAGCCGGACGTCATCCGGTCCAGATCGATGAATCCGGTGGGCACCCCGGTAATATCGGACTGGTTGTCCCGGTTATACAACTCATCAATCCGTTCGACAACCTGAGTCAGCAGGGGTTGGATATCCTGAAAACCCTGCGTCCCACGCGCGCCCTCTTCCGCGATGGCGAATATTTTCGATTCGGCCTCATCGAGGATTTGCTTGACATCCTTGCCTTGCGGACTGAAGGCCTGCCCTGAAATATCGTCTGAAATGGTGATCAGTTTACGCAACACGCCGCGATCACGGACGATCTCGGCATAGCGCCGGATATTCGCGGCAGACGGCGTATTTTGCGCTAGCGCATTCAAATAGGACAATCCGCCGGCTTCCTCCGCTTTCCCTATATTGCTCAGGGACTCGTAAACGGTGATGACATCCGCCGGCTTGGAATCACTGATCAGCTTGGCGATATGCTGGAAGATGATGCGATGATCGTATCGGTAGAAATCGTCGCTCCGGAGAAAATCGGCTATCCGGTCCCATGCCGCATTGTCCAGGAGCAATCCGCCAAGAACGGATTGTTCCGCCTCGATCGAATGAGGAGGAATGCGCAGAGAATCCAGTTGCTGGTCGACGGATGCGTTCATGGCGCGCATTATACCTTTTTGTGCTCAACATACAGAAGGCCATTTGAGCGAAACTGATGCATTCCGACCTGCATCGGTCGGAAACAGCCGGGTTGGATGACTATTCTGTTCCTAAAGAAGCCAGAAACACAACAGGGCAACAATCGTCGGCGGCAATGCGGACGTGAACAGCCTCAGCGGGCTGATCGCACCTTCGTCGAAACTTCCTTTCAGCATCGAAAAGCCGACCGGATTCGGCGCGTTTGCTATGACAGTCAATCCCCCGCCGGTTACGGCACCGGCCACCAGAGCATACTTGGATGCATCCGATATCCCGTCCACCAGCGATCCGAGATAGGTGAGCGCTGCATTATCGGTAATGGCGGTCAGCAGGGCCGCCCCCAGAAACAGAACGTGCGAATCCATGCCAGCCAGCAAAGGCTGCAGCCACCACCGCTGGGGTTCACCAAGCACCACTAATCCAGCAAGGAAAAAGGCGACCAGCAGCCCTTCACGCAACATGAGCGGCTGCTGATGGCGCGGATAGGCTTCCGTGAACCCCAGGAAAAACAGGAACAATCCCATGAAGACGGCCGGATGGTGGCTGAAAAAAACCGCTCCCATCAGAAACAGCACATGAATAACAATGACGGCGAACGGGACCCGCTCCTTTTCCGCATCCTGTTCCGTCATCTCCATCCGTAGCAATACCTTTCGAAAAATCCATGATGCAGCTACCGCATTGATCACGATGGCAATGACCGCCTTCCAGCCGAAGGTGCCCGACATGAAGCTGGAATTCCACCCCCATTTATCCGCCACCATCAGGATCGGAGGCGCCGCATACGACGTCAGCACGCCTCCTATCGACACGTTGACGAACAAGACAGCAAGCGTCAGGTATTTCATGCCGGGTGGAATCAGCTTCGAATAAAAACGATCACGCAGCATCAGCGCCGCGAGCGTCATGGCTGCAGGCTCGGTAATCAGGGAACCCAGCAGCGGCAGCATGGACAGACTGAGAAAGTAGTAGGCAAAGGGTTCCGGCAGCGGAATAAACCGGACGCCCCAGGTCAGGCATTTTTGCGCCGCTTCCAGGATAGGCCTGGTTCCGGCCATGACCAGAATGACGAATACGAACAGGGGTTCGGTAAAATTTTGTCTGTCCAGGTATCGGACAGCCGTCTCTGCGCCGCCGGTCACCGCCATGAATGCCAGCAGTATGAAAGCCCAGAGCCCGAAGACGACCTCGACCTCTCCCAGCAAGTGCCACAAGCCCGCATTCCGCTTATCCCTGGTAGCAAGATGCGCAAACCACTTTGTGGAAAAGGTGTGAACGACCGCCAGAAAGAACAGCACAGCTCCGGCATAGTCGACAAGGCTGGGGGGAGTCATGGCCGCGTTCGGTAAGATTCGTCACACATGGCGACATACTACCCGATGCGGATCGCGGCAAACCTATTTTTTGTTCTACCCGTATATCCTCGGCAACCATCCGGCAAGGCAGCCCCGGTTTCCACCGGCCCCGACACGCATGATATAGTCGGACGCACATGGATAACCATGCCTGACGATTTTCCCTTGCATAATGCCTACCATTTCCTCCCCGCCGGACAGCTTCGCTCTGCTGGACGACTGCGAATCGAGCGATACGGACCGCCGCTCTCGACTTTACACAGACTTGATCGATGTCATCTATTGCCGAAGTGGGGAAGAACTGACGGCTCTGCTTGCCCGCCTGCAGCAAGCGCTGGGCGATGGCCTCCATGCCGTCGGTCTTTTCGATTACGAGCTTGGCGCAGACCTCCTCCGGATTGGCCCCGCATCCATGGACCGGCCTCTGGCCAGAATTCTCCTCTTCGCTCAATGCAGGCAATGTTCTTCCGCGGACGTCGACCGCTGGCTGAACAGTCTTGTCGAATACGGACCGGGATCGTATCCGTCGGGGATAGCGGCTCTTCATGCAAATGTTTCGGAAGCCGGATTCATCGAATCCATCGAAAAAATCCACGATTACATCAGGGCTGGCGACGCTTACCAGGTCAATTACACCTACCGGATGCGCTTCGACGCGTATGGCCCCCCGCCGGCCCTTTATCTCAAGCTGCGAGCAAGGCAGCCCGTTCCTTATGGCGCACTGATAATGCTTCCGGATGGCGAAGCCATCCTGTCTTTCTCGCCGGAACTATTTGTGCAGCACCAGCAGGGCTCGATCACCGCCCGTCCCATGAAAGGGACGGCACCAGCCAGCGGCATAGACGCCGAAAACACCACACGCTCGGATGAGCTTGCCGCAGACAGCAAAAACCGGGCAGAAAACCTGATGATCGTCGATTTGCTGCGCAACGATCTCGGTCGCATTTCCGCCGTTGGTTCCGTTCGTGTTCCGGCCCTATTCCAGGTCAGCCGTTTCGGATCAGTCTTGCAGATGACCTCAACCATCCAGGCACAATTGCGGGAAGAGACAGGTATTGCCGACATTTTCAGCGCGATTTATCCTTGCGGATCAATCACCGGCGCACCCAAGATTCGCGCCATGCAGATCATTCAGGAGCTCGAGACCGCCCGGCGCGGCTTGTATACCGGTGCAATCGGATGGTTCGATCCGTCTGACGGCAGCCGTGCCATAGGGGATTTCTGCCTCTCGGTGCCTATCAGGACATTGACACTGGGCGCGATCGAGGACGGCGGCGTTCGCAAGGGAGAAATGGGCGTTGGGGCCGGGATCGTTCACGACAGCAATGCACGACTGGAATATGAGGAATGTCTGCTGAAGGCAGCATTCATGGCCGACCTGCCAGCCGGATTCGACCTCTTTGAAACGATCCTGGCAACGCTATCGGAAGGATGCCTGCACATCGATCGGCATATGCAGCGTCTTGGCGCTTCGGCGCACTACTTCGGTTTTCGCTTTGACGAGGCCGGGATTCGCCAAAGACTGGATTCCATCTGTTCAGGTTTTCTGCCCAATACGACCTACCGTGTGCGGGTATCGCTCGGCAAAGACGGGCTCAACGTGCAAAGCAGCGTATTGCAGCCCCTGAGCGAACCAGTCCGTCTATTTCTGGCAAAAGAGGCGACATCCCCTGGCGACCTCTTCCTGAGGCACAAGACGACCGTGCGCACGCGCTATGACAGCGCCTTCCGCGAAGCGGAAGAGAAAGGGGCGTTCGACATGCTGTTTTTCAATTCTCGAGGCGAATTGACGGAGGGAGGACGGAGCAATGTCTTCGTCAGGCTGAAAGGCCAGTGGTTCACTCCTCCCATCAGCTCCGGGGTCTTGCCGGGGGTCATGAGGTCGGTCCTGCTCGAGGACGCAGCCTGGAATGCGCGGGAACGCCTCCTGACAGTCGACGACCTCCGATACGCCGAACAGATCGTGGTCACGAACGCGCTTCGCGGCGCAATCAAGGCTGAAGTCGTCTGGAATGACTGACGGCGCCACCCCGCGCCAGAGAGCGATTGCAACTCATTCCCGCTGATTGCATGCGACGGCGGCCTTGACCCTTCGAGGCTGACCTCTCCTGTTTACTGCCGTACAATGATGTCTGTTAGCGATTTCTTTCATGCCCATTTCTCGATGATTTCCGAATTCGACCTGATTGCCCGATTCTTTACACGCCCTGTTCGCCATGCTGCCTTGGGTATTGGAGACGATTGCGCCCTGCTGACGCCGTCGCCAGGCAAGCAGATCGCCATTTCCTGCGACATGCTGGTGTCCGGGACGCATTTCTTCGCCGACACAGATCCTCGTGAGCTGGGGCATAAATCACTGGCGGTCAACCTGTCCGACCTGGCCGCCATGGGGGCAAAGCCGGTTGCGTTCACCTTGGCCCTGGCCCTGCCTTCGCCGGATGCAAACTGGCTGCAACCGTTCTCGGACGGCCTTTTTGCCCTGGCCGAGCAGCACGGTTGCGAATTGATCGGCGGCGACACGACAAAAGGCCCGCTCAACATCTGCATCACCGTTTTTGGCGAAATCGCGGTTGGCAAGGCTCTTCGTCGCGATGGCGCACTCGCCGGGGACGATATCTGGATATCAGGAACACTCGGCGATGCAAGGTTGGGTCTGGCCGGCCTCCGGGATGAAATCGCGTTGGGCGCTTCCGAACTGGCCACTGCTGCCGAAAGGCTGCAGTCGCCCACTCCTCGCAATGCGCTGGGTATGGCCTTGAGCGGAATAGCGCATTCCGCCATCGATATTTCCGACGGCCTGGCGGGCGATCTGCAGCATATCCTGGACCGTTCCAATCTTGGGGCAACGCTGGATGTCGACGCCCTGCCGGCCGGGCCCATGCTCATGAAGCAGCCAACCGATCTGCGGCGGCAGTTTACGTTGAATGGAGGCGACGATTATGAATTGTGCTTTACGGCAGCACCAGATCGGCACGATGACATTCTCGAGGCAGGCCGCTTGTCCGGCACAGCTGTTACCCGGGTCGGCACAATTGAGGCCCATGCCGGACTGCGGCTAGTCGATTCCGCTGGCAAGCCGTATGTCACTTCGGCCCATTCATTCGACCATTTTCTTCCCAAATGAACGCAACGGAAAAGGATGCAACCGCACAGGCGGCCGCGGTTGCCATTGATCTTCGCTTTCTGGCATCGGACCCCGCCTACCTGGTTGCATTGGGCTTCGGCGCCGGCTTGTCGCCGGTCATGCCGGGCACGGCGGGCACTCTCTTCGCCTGGGCTTCCTTTATTGTCCTGTCCGCCACATGGCCTGGATTGTTTACCCCGTTCGTTTGGGCTGTTCTGGTCGCCGGAGGATTTATCTACGGTATTTCGGCTTGCCAGAAAACAGGCGTCGCACTGAACAGCCCGGACCACGGGTGCATGGTATGGGACGAAATCGTCGCTTTCTGGCTGGTGCTGATGTTTGTCATGCCGGCCGACCTGCTGACGCAGCTGGCTGCTTTTCTGCTGTTCCGGTTTTTCGATATGGTCAAGCCGCCGCCGATCCGGTATTTCGACCAGCATATCAAGGGCGGCATCGGCGTCATGTTCGACGACATCGTTGCGGCTTTCTTTGCGCTCCTGGTCCTCGCCTTGTGGCGTCACTTTTCGCCGTTCTGACGGTAAGGAGGCTGGGTCATGGACGTCAATCACGATATCGCCCTTGTGGCGGCCAGGGCAGGCAAAGTCCTGCAAGCTCTTGGGCTGTTGATCACAACCGCCGAATCCTGCACCGGTGGCGGAATCGCGCAGGCGCTGACCGAAATCCCCGGTTCGTCGCAATGGTTTGACTGCGGGTTCGTAACGTATTCGAACGCATCCAAGACCAGTCTGTTGAATGTGCCGGAAACGCTCATTGCCCTCCATGGCGCGGTCAGCGAGGAAGTCGCCGCTGCGATGGCGACAGGCGCGCTGGCCAGAGCCCATGCACAGGTTGCCGTATCGGTTTCGGGCATTGCCGGCCCCGGTGGAGCCGTGCCCGGCAAACCGGTTGGCACCGTCTGCTTCGCCTATGCGGCAAAGCAGCTCGTTCACACGGAAACGCACCATTTCTCAGGGGATCGCCACGCCATACGGACGCAGGCTGTCATTCACGCCTTGAGCACGGTATTGGCTTTCCTGGAACCTGCCTGAGGCGGATATTCACTCCGGCAAGCGATTCAAGCGCCGCCGCTCACTCACCTAGCATCTCGCCAACGGCCAGCCCTTCCTGGCGGACAAATTCGATGGCAGGCATCTTCTTGCCGTTGTCGAGCCGTACCGTGCAAACTTCGATTTGCCCGCCCTGGGCGGTAATGCGAATGCTTTCCTCCCCGATTTCGGAAATGGTCCCGACTTTGCCCTTGACGCTACCGAACGTGCGGAAAACATGCTTCTTGACATTGAAGACATGGATTTTCCTGCCCGCCCAGGTCGTCCATGCGCCTGGAGCCGGATCGCATCCCCGGATCAGGTTGTAAACGAAATTGACGTGATTGTTCCAGTTGATCCTGGATTCCGCCGCCAGAAACCGGCCTTCGTAAGTAGCCTTGTTCTCGTCCTGGACGATTTCGGTATGCTTGCCCGAAACGACCAGGTCGGCGGCCTCCAGCAAGGCATTGACCCCCAAGGGGAACAAGCGATCAAAATAGACGCTGCCAAGCGTATCGTCCGGAGAAATCGGAATGGCCTTCTGCAAGATGATCGGCCCCTCATCCAGCCCGTCGTGGGGACGGAATATGGTCAGGCCGGTTTCCACTTCACCGCAAACGATTGGCCAGCCGATCGAACTGGGGCCACGGTATTTCGGCAGCAGGGACGGATGGTACTGAATCGTACCGAATTTCGGAATATTGACGAAATCCTGGGGGGCAAACTGCATCACATAAGCCATGATGCCGATGTCCGCCTGCACGCCCGTCAACGCCTCCTTGGCCTCGTCGCTAGTCAGCTTCGGGAACTGAAACAATTTCAGGCCCCGTCCCACTGCCGCATTCTTGAGGGAATCCGGTCTTGCCCCTTGTTTTTCAGGGGCGGTAAATACACCTACCACTTCATCGCCACGAGCGAGAAATGCCTCCAGGACTGCCTTTCCGAAATCCTGCTGTCCGATTATGGCGACTTTCATCTATCTCTTTGTCCATCTAAAAAAGGGATGGGCAACAATGCTGTTGCCCATCCAGGTACCAATGCTACTACCTACTGCCTGTCGGCAGTATTACTTCTTTCTTCTTTCCGGTACGGAGAATGCACCGTCGGTCTTCATCTGCTCGATCTTGTCCTTCGAGAAACCGCAAACCTGCGTCAGAATCTCATCGGTATGCTCACCCAGCATCGGAGCCGGACGGATGTTCGGATCGACACCTTCGGATAGCTTGACCGGCATACCGACCGTCCAGTAGCCGCCATGCTGATCGTAGCCGGGGTGACCCTCGACCTTGACCCACATCTTGCGGTGAGCGATGTGCTCGTCGTGGGAAATGTCTTCGGTCGTCAGAACCGGGCCGCACGGAATATCCTTCGAGTTGAAGAATGCGGTCAGTTCGAACTTGGTGTAGTTCTTGGCGTAGTCACCCAGCAGCTTCCAAAGATCACCCTGGTTCTTGCGGCGTTCGCCGATCGCTGCGAAGCGTGGATCATTGACCAGTTCCTCGCCGCCAATGGTGCGCGCGATCAGCGGCCAGATAGCTTCCTGGATGACCATGTAGACATAGTCGTTCTGACCGAACGGTTTGCAGGGAATACAGTTACCCAGCTGACCACCACCCGAGTCGTTACCGGCGCGCGGTACCGAGGTCAGGCCCATGGTCGGACGGCTGTACTCGGACAGAGCGCCCTTGCCAGCCATCAGACGGCCGTGGTCGCGGAACTTCACGCGGCACAGGTTCATGACGGAGTCTTGCATCGCTGCTTCAACGTATTGGCCCTTGCCGCCATTGTGCGTGCGGTGGTACAGCGCTGCGCAGATGCCGATTGCCAGATGCAGGCCGGTACCGGTGTCGCCGATCTGTGCGCCGGTAATGGTCGGTGCATTTTCCGGGAAACCGGTGGTGGACATGGCGCCGCCCATTGCTTGAGCGATCGGCTCATAGGCCTTGAAGTTGGAGTACGGACCCGATGCGCCGAAGCCCTTGATCGATGCATAGATCAGGCCGGGGTTGATTTCCTGCAGTTTTTCGTAGGTGTAGCCAAAACGATCCAGAACGCCGGGACCGA
>Ga0316613_10002851_pt1 | contig 10999 bp, 10 predicted proteins | sample OWC_soil_day10_C_2_FD_207647 | JGI IMG/M metagenome (GOLD analysis project Ga0316613, IMG submission 207647) | Wetland soil microbial communities from Old Woman Creek delta, Ohio, United States - OWC_soil_day10_CT_b | ecosystem: Environmental > Terrestrial > Soil > Wetlands | place: USA: Ohio... | reverse complement strand
ATCCCCCGCGAGTGAGGTTTCAGACTTTCACCTCATTATTACTATGGTATTTCTTATCTTTACCTATTTTATCAGGATCAATTCCTAGTATTCTTACCGAATTGCTGGGAATTAAATTTATTTTATTCCTTTTTATAGTACCTGTCAAGTCATATACTATCTGTAAAATATTCAAGATTCTCGCTATCGCCGCAGGCTCGTCACACGAGAAGCAGCGGAACGGATATCATTAAACCATGCATAAAGAAATGGGAAATTAATCCTTGACACTTTTTTTAATAAGATTTATAATTTGAATAAATTCAATTATTGAGGTGTACCATGGCCAGAACTCCACAAGATCCCCAAATTCGAATCACCGAAATCTTAGATGCTACCGAGCATTTGTTTGCTATCAAAGGCTATCGTGGCACAACTATCTGTGACATTGCTAAAAAAATGGGCGTCGCTCAGGGAATGTTTTATTACTACTTTAAATCGAAAGAAGAAATATTGGAAGCACTGCTCAATCGTCATACCTCTGCCCTCATTTCTGAAATCGAAGCTATGTTATGTAGCAATATTACCCCGCCCCAAAAAATAGATTTAATGGTATCCATCCTGCTACATAAAGCTCGTCATAACGACGGGTTACTGCTCAATACTTTATATGATAACCAAAATTTGCATATCAAAGATAAACTATCCCGCCAATTTGAGCATTTACTTACCCCCTGGCTGCTGAAAATCATTGAAGAGGGCGTCCACACACAGTATTTTCATGTGTTCCATCCTAAGACCACTTTGGATTTTATCCTGGCCATCATCGAACTCCTGATCGATGCACTGTATGAGAAAATGCCTGCTGATCTCTTATCTCTTCGCTTACAGATGGCAGAAGCACTGATCGAAAAGGCATTGGGCGCACAGGAGGCAACGCTCCATATATCATTGTAAATCACTGAAATGAATTCAACAATTGCCGTCATCCAGAACCAACAAACTGGATGGCCGGTTTTTTTAGACTTATTAATTGAATATATTCAATTAATAAAATTAATTTTATTTTTGTGGAGTAAGCCTTCTCCCTCACCAGAATATGAATCTGACTTACTATGCCAAAGGAGGATTGCCATTATATAACTCAAAGAATGTCCGATATTGAGCCGCTGCCTGAGGCTTCTCAATACCATCACCAAATCAACAGACAGATAATTACCATAGAAATTAATGATTCATGTCTTTAGCAAGTGAGTGAAAGGAGACTTATATAATGTGTACAATCATCCATGGTATCCCAGTAGTAGCGGATCCAACCTTGTCGCAGGAAAAAATCAATATAATTGTAGCAGAAGTCATCCAATCCTGGATTTGGGAAGGCAGGCAACTCGGAAAAATCGAGTTGCTTTGTGATGGAAAATCGGTTCAGGTCTGCTCTTATGAAAAACCGTCAATTCATTTTTTTCCTAATAACTAATCGAAAATAGAGGTGAAATAATACAACTATTATGTTGATTAACTAGACTACCTTAAAAGAGATTATATTATGGTTTAATGATTGTAATAGTAGTATTGTGTATCTCGGTGGTATTGTCTGGAAAGAGCGCCAAAGTTTTCGGATATACACAGCAGAGAACTGTCACGTAAAAGGAGGTACCAGTAATGTTTGAATGGTTAGACGGTTTGTCACTATGGTGGTACATAGCAGGTACAGTATTCGTATTAGTTATCATATGGTTGGCTTATGAATTCTATCATGCACCATTAATGGAAAATCACGAGATAATCTTTAAAAAGCGTATACGTTGAACACTCTTGAGGAAAAGCTTATTTTGAAACCAAATTCAGACGGGTCCTCTTAGCCCCTATTCTCTCCTCTTATGTATTAATTTTTCAGGAAGGCGTAGAGCAAAAATAAATAGCCAGACTAAATTTGGCCAATGGGAGGCAAATCGTTATGAAACACAAAGTTTTATTATCTCTCGTTTTACTTATATTAGTATTTTCTAGCATAGCAACAATTGCCGCTGCCAAACCTATCATTAACGCCGATACTACTTACTACGATGTAAATACTGGGCTTTATATGTTGACGGGGAATGTGCACATTGAAGTTGCTAACCGGATCATAACAGCAGGTCAGGCAAAAGTCAGCCTCAATTCATTAGAAGTCTGGGGCTCAAAGGGTATAACACTTACGCAAGATAACTTTTATCTTACAGCCGGCAGCGTTCACGTATATGGCTCCCAAAACAAAGCGTTGCTTGACGGCGGCGTGACATTCAAACAACCCTACTTAACTATAGTCGCTGATACAGCAGACTATAACTGGCGTACCAAACTAGGATTATTTAACGGCAATGTGCAGATTACACAAGATGACCGCACTTGGACGACAGACTCCGTAACCTATAACGTCGAAACCAATACGCTGCTATAGTCTAAAGTGCAGAGGCAATATGGAATTTTGAAGTTATGCTCTTATGGAGGATTCTGTATGAAAAAGCTAGTCATTTTTCTGCTCAGCTTTATGCTATTGTGGAGTCCATTTCTTGCCTACGCCGGACCCATAGAAGAATATGAAGAAGCCTATAAATTATATATTACGGTCGGGGCCAGCGTAGCCGCTTACAATGGCCGGATTGGTGAACTAGTCAACCACTATCTGGAACAGGATGGATGGCAAATTGACCACTATATCCAACCCCAAGGTCATACTGGCGCCCGCTTTCTTGTAGCAAAAAAAGATTTGAGCAATAATACTCCGTTGTATGTTTTAGCGATTGTTGGAACAGAAACTAATGGAGATAGAAAAACTGACCTCAAGTTTGATAAAGTCTATTTCGCAGGCAGCAACGCCGAAGAATTCGCAGCCAATGCCGCCAAAAAAGATGTTCCTAGTACTGAACCGAAAGTTCACAGAGGATTTTATGAGTTCGTGCAATCCGGCCCTTCGGCTATCCTGCGTAATTCTCATCATGCTCCTCTTTCTCTAACCAAATTGCTCATGGCTGACAACAGCAGTAAGCTCTACCTTACCGGCCATAGTCTAGGCGGTGCGGCTGCGACCTTACTTGGGGCCAGACTTATCAGCATGGGAATCCACCCGGAACAAATCGAGGTCATCACCTTTGGCGCTCCTGCAGTGGGAAACGCCGCGTTTGCCGCTAAATTCGAACCAACTCTTCACTTGACAAGGGTAGTCAATTCCGGCGATCCAGTTACCGGCGTCCTGCAAACCCTAGTCGGCGGTTATAAGCAATTTGGCCGGGAAATCAAATGGCCTACCCCTGACACCATTGATGAGCCCCACCAATTGATCGGCTACGTGGATTCCGTATTAAAAAATTATTATAAAAAGCGCAGCCAGGCCATAGCAGCCGGAATGGAGCTACCTACCCCAGCTGCAGCCAAACAGGCAAACCACGGGCGTGTCTATATTTTCCCACTTCAAAATAATCTACCAACTAGTTTGACAACAGACTTTTGGTATATGCATGAGGCATTGGATGATGAATATCGGCAAACACTACCAGACTCTGTTACAGCAGACGGACCTGCGGTGGCCGCTTGGCGGGAAGCGGCCACCGCCTCCGGCTGCCGGTGGGCCATTGTATCCGAGGTAAGCGCCGTACGCATAAAACAAGAAAAGAACATCTATTACATAATATTAAACCAGACAGTGTATGATGTCGCTACCAGTGCGATCGTTGGCACAGCGACCTTTTCTACCGGAACATACAACCTAACTCCCTTGGAAGCATTTATCCATGTTTTCAAAGGAATGAGCCCTCATCTGAACGATCAATTTGTAAAAATGAATCAACAAAATCAAGTAACATCAAATTCCTACATCCAATAAAAGTATAAATTCCTGCAAGTTCTCTAGAGAGAACTTGCAGGAATTTATACTTTTTTCGAGATTTTTTTCGATTTCAGTTACTTAGTTTCATTCGTAAATTGTTTTTGCTTATCTTTGCCATACTCAACTATTTGATTCGCTTCCACCCACTTCACTGGGACTGGGTAGTTATCTTGTATTGTTTCCTTCTTGATAATTTTATTCATTACGTCAATAATCGTTTTGCCGATGGCGTAGGAGTCTTGATCAACGATACCTGTAATGAGTCCATCTTTAATGCCATTTTCCCAAGTAGGGGTATAATCAAAACCAAAATGATATATTTTCCCAGCTTTCCCCTGAGATTTGATAGCTTCCATAACCCCAGTATCAGGTCCCTCTGAACCTAAAGAAAACACCGCAATCATATCTGGATTAGAGGTTATCTGTGCTTCTAACTGTCTTTTAGATTCAGATGATTGATCATTATCTTGAATGGGTTCCAACCAAGAGAAACCTTGCGCATCAGCGCCCATTACACTCTCAAAGCCTTTTTTTATGCCCTCTTGCCGATATGTCATCGTTGTTTGCGTAAGATTTACAGCTGCCAAAGCAATTTTACCGTTTTTAATTCCTTTGCCTTTTAAAAATTCTGCAGCTCTTTTACCCAATTCTTCGCCAGCCAATTTATTATCAGTTCCTACATATGCAGCTCTATTTTCCTTGGTTTTAACGTCTGCATCGAAAGTAACGATCGGTACTCCTGCATCCTTTGCTTCTTTAACCTTCCGATCAAACATATCCGGATCCATCGGTGCAATTGCAATTCCTGCAGCGTTACTTGTCATAGCTTCCTGGAGAAATCCAATATGTTTTTCGTTCTTTTGTGATTCACTAGGAGGTGAAGTCTTAAATACCAGATTATAGCCAAGTTCCTTAGCCCGCTCCTCAGCCGCCTTTTTCATCGGCGACCAGTATGCTCCTGTATCCACAATCGGGATAAAATATAACGTCTTTTTATCTGAGCCGGACGCATTACTCGTAGCCTTAGAATCAGAGCCCGAACAGCCAGTCAATGCTCCCACCATAATTCCAATGAGCAGTAATGCCAGTATTCTCTTTTTCATCTACATCTCCCCCAATATTACTTATTGATACTCCCTGCTACCAGCAGCTATTATCCCGTTCTAAAGAGTTCTGCCAAAAGCTACACCTCCCAATGAAATTACTTGCAATTTTATGTGTTACCTTGATCTAGTACGACGATAGTAATCTACAACTACTGCGACAACGATAATACCACCAGTAACAGCTTGTTGTATAAAAGAATTTAAACCTAAAATAGCTAGTCCATTGCGAAATATCTCTAGAGTAAAAATACCAACAACCGCTCCAGGGATATTACCGACACCACCGCTGAAAGCTGCACCCCCAATGATTGCTGCAGCCATTGCAAATAAGCCGACACCAGCGGCTTCGCTTGGCGCTCCAACATTTAGATTGGACATTAAGAGTACACCAGCCAGAGCCGCTAGAGCTCCTTCCAGCATGAATACTTTTACTAAGTGTTTTTGAATATTAATCCCTGATAATCTGGCAGCTTCTTGATTAGAACCAACCGCATAACAATAGCGACCAAAACGGGTATGGTTCATAACATAGGTCAAAACGACTACCACTGCTGCAAAAACAAGGGTATTGGTAAAGATGAAATTAACACCCACTTTAGTATTGGATAACGAGTAAAACCAATCGGGTACACCTTTCACATAGATACCATTTGTTAGAAACAGGATAATGCCACGGATCATATAGTCAGTACCCAATGTCAAAATAAAGGAATCCAACTTAAATTTCACAATAAAAAAACCGTTAATAAATCCCCAAAATGCACCAATTGCAATAGCTGCTAAAATGACCACAGGGGGAGAAAAGCCTTTTATGGCCAGAAAAACGGCCGCCGTCCCTGCAAATGCTGCGATACTTCCTGCTGACAAATCGACCCTACCAGTTATCAACAGCATCGTTATTCCAACCGTAGCGATCCCAACAGTTGGCACTTGCCGAAAGAAATTACCAATATTCGCCTGGCTTAAAAACAGTGGACTGATCATCGAAAAAGCAATTACTAATACTACCAAGACGATATATACGGAATACTTCAAAAATAAATCCTTACCATCTATTTTCCTAGATATAGATGAACCTTCATTAAGCTTTGGGTTCAACATTATGCCCCCCTACTGTAGCAAACGCCATGATTTTCCCTTGCGTCGCATCCTGTTTAAGTATTTCTCCTGTTAATCTGCCTTCACACATTACATAAATTCGATCTGCCATGCCCAAAAGTTCAGGAAGTTCAGAAGATATCATAATTACAGTTTTTCCTTCTTTCACTAATTGGTTCATAATCTGATATATTTCAGCTTTAGCACCCACATCAATTCCCTTCGTGGGTTCGTCGAAAATAAATACTTCTGAGTCGGTATTTAGCCATTTTGCCAAAACAACCTTTTGCTGATTTCCTCCTGATAAATTACCGACCTCGGTATCTACTGATGCGGTCTTAATTCGCAGGCTTACTCGAAATTTTTCAGCAATTGCTTTAAGCTTGCGATGCTTTAAAATAGCGTCTTGCATATTGGTCATGTTGATGTTTTCCGTTACAGACATAATTAATGATAACCCTTGATTTTTTCTATCTTCAGTAAGCAAACAAATACCTTGATTTATCGCATCTTTGGGTGTATCTATCGTAACCCTTTGTCCTCTAATTTTGATACTTCCTTGATATATGGGATCTGCACCAAATAGCATTCGTACTATTTCTGTTCTACCTGAGCCCACCAAACCTGCAAAACCGACAATTTCTCCCCTCTTAGCATGAAAAGAAACATTCTTAACCTTGCCTGCATAATCAGATAATTCCTGTATTTCCAGGATAGTTTCCCCGATCTGCCCATATTCTTTAGGGAATAACTCAGTGATATCCCGGCCAACCATCATCGTGATTAAGGTATTCTGGGATACACTTTTCACATCAACTGTACCTATATACTGACCATCCCGCAACACCGTAGCATGATCACATATCTCAAAGATTTCTTTCAATCTATGGGATATATAGATGATCGCAACGCCATCTTGCTTTAGTGTATTGATAATTTTAAACAATGCAGCTACGTCATCATTGCCTAAGGAAGTAGTGGGCTCATCGAATATAACGATTCTCGCATCCAAACTAATGGCCCTGCCGATCTCTAATAGTTGTTTTTGCGCTGTAGGCAGCTTTTCCACTATATCTGTAGGCTTTACTTTAGAGCCAAGTTTTTGCAAAATAACTTCCGTATTCCTGTACAATTTCTGATAATCAATAATTCCTAGCAATTTATTTTTGTAGGGCAATCTTCCCATAAAAATGTTTTCCGCTACATTCAATGCCTCTGCAAGATTGAGCTCTTGATGAACGAAACCGACTCCCAGTGCTTGTGCTTTTTCTGGTGTCATAGCGGTACAATCAACACCATTAATTAGTATCTCCCCTTTATCCTGATGATAAATTCCGCCTAAGATTTTCATAAGTGTTGACTTTCCTGCACCATTTTCACCTAAGAGTCCGTGTACCTCTCCAGCATTGACTTCAAGGTTCACACTCCTCAGAGCATATACACCCGGAAAACGTTTTTCAATATCTGTCATTTTCAGGCTCTTTTGTATCAAACATTATCCCCCCTTATATCCTCAGCATCCTTTATTGAGTATAAGGAATTTTTGCTATAAAACTATACCATCATTAAGCTGAAGTAATCTATTAATACTCCAGTTCAATTGCCTTTCCGACGACTTCTAGTTCTATTTTCTCCATCACCCTGCCAGTCAATAACCGAAGGCTCCTAGCATCGGGCTGGCAGCCGCCGACATATATTTCAAATGCACCAGGCTCTAATACACAGTTACCTTCATCATTAATCAGTGCCAATTGCCTTGGAGTTAGGGTAAAGGACACTTCTTTTTCCGTGCCAGGCAGCAATTGGACTTTTTGTATCCCTTTTAATTCCCAAATAGGAACTTCTACGCTCGCTTTGACATCTTTTATATACAACTGTACGGTTTCGTCTGATGCAAAATTGCCAGTATTTTTAACAAGTACAGAGCATTGAGCGTTTTCCCCAACAGAAATTTCTGCGCTATCAAGTCTTAACTGCCGATAGGCAAAGGTCGTATAACTAAGTCCATAGCCAAAAGGATATAAAGCTTCCTTGGTCATGTATCTATAGGTTCGATTTTTCATGGAGTAATCTGTAAAACTTGGCAGTTCTTCTGTGGTGCGATAGAAGGTAATTGGCAGTTTACCCGTAGGACTACATTCACCAAAAATCACCGAAGCCAATGCTTTGCCCCCTTCTGCTCCCGGATACCAAGCCTGAATAATGGCAGGTATCTTCTCATCAGCCCAGGTGACTGCCAAAGCACTTCCAGCAAGAAGCACCAAAATGATCGGCTTCCCAGTTTCATAAATAACTTCAAGCAGTTCTTGCTGTAACCCCGGTAAATTTAAACCCAGCTTATCCCCACTGGCATATTCGTTGGAAACATCGCCCTCTTCCCCTTCAATACTCGCATCCAATCCCATACACATGACAACAACATCCGCTCTTTCTGCAGTAGAAACAGCTTCAGCAAATCGATCGCGCTCTTCTCCCAAATTCTCTACTTTCCCCCTATACAAATGACAGCCTTGCGCATAAGAGACCACCATATTATTTCCTACTGCTTCACGAATTCCTTCTAATACTGTAACATAGTTAGAAGCTGTGCCGAAATAGTTGCCAGTAAGCGCCTCTCTACTGTTAGCATTAGGCCCGATAACCGCGATGGATGATATTGCATTGCGATCTAATGGCAATAAATTGTTTTCATTTTTCAAAAGCACCAATGTCTTCTTTGATACTTCCAAGGCAAACTCTCGATGTTGTTGGCAATCATTTTGGTTAAAGTTAATATTGGTATAAGAGACTTTTTCAGCAGCATCAAACAAGCCTAGTTTCATTCTTGTAAGCATCAGCCTTGTTACTGCTATGTCTATGGCTTCCTCGGTAACCAAGCCCTCTTTATAGGCAATCAATAAATTAAGATACATATTACCACAGTTTAAGTCACAACCGTTATTTAAAGCCAGTGCTACTGATTCCGGCGCGCTGCTGGTAACTCGATGGTTCTCATGGAAATCTTTTATTGCCCAACAATCGGACACCACATGTCCAGTAAAACCCCATTCTTGTCTTAAAGTTTCTTTTAAAAGCATTTTACTGCCACAACAGGGCTCACCATTAACTCGGTTATATGCCCCCATTACTGCTTCCACATTCGCTTCCTTCACACATTCTTTAAAAGCAGGCAAATATGTTTCTCGCAAATCTTTTAGTGAAACCACAGCATCAAAACTATGCCGCTCATTCTCCGGACCACTATGAACTGCAAAATGTTTTGCACAAGCGGCAGTCCTTAAATATTTTGCATCCTCACCCTGCAGCCCTTTTATAAAGGACACGCCTAACCGTCCTGTTAAATATGGATCTTCACCATAAGTCTCATGTCCCCGTCCCCATCTAGGGTCTCGAAAAATATTGATATTAGGAGACCAAAATGTTAAGCCCTTATAGATACCATGGTCTCCTTTCCTTTGAAACTCATGGAATTTGGCTCTTGCTTCAACAGAAATAATTTCAGCCACATTATAAATCAAATTCTCATCAAAAGTGGCTGCCAGCCCTATTGCTTGTGGAAACACCGTAGCAACACCCGCACGTGCCACACCATGCAGCGCCTCACTCCACCAATTATAAGCCGGAACACCCAATCTGGGACTAGCTGGTGAATTATATACCATTTGTGTTACTTTTTCTTCCACAGTCATCCTTGAAACCAGATCTGTTGCCCGTTTTTCAAAACTCAATGTTTCATCTTGATAATAGAATATTTCCATTGTAATTTCATCCCCTTGTAAGCAATTCTTCAAACAGCCAAACAGTTTCCGTTAATTCACATTTGCCTCAAAAATGCCACAGCGAGCCGTCATTTGTAGTATGATCTTAATAATTATCAAAAAAAATAAAATTGCAATTATTGCTCACTAATGGAAACTTTTAGTCTATAATGTATATTATAAGGTTATAACTTTTTTTAATATTCTCATTTTTTGCTACAACATCATCACTTCTTGCTTGCTGTTTCTTTTCATTAGAAAATTCATTAAATATTCTAATGAAAGCCCTGTTCCTGATAATCTATTTTATTATCTTTCAATTTAATCATGGATAAAATTATAAGTTAGGAGTGCATTTATGGTCATAGAAGGCTTACATGAAAAAGATATGTATATCGAAACGTATCCCTTTCGTATTGAATTAAATACATTTGAAAACTTTGATTGGCCTTTGCATTGGCATCATGCCGTAGAATTGGTATATCCAGTCGAAAACAACTATATCACTACGGTAAACGGGCAAGAGTATGTGATGTGTGAAAAAGACATTCTATTTATCGCTGGCGGGGATACTCACAGTTTTCATACACGCAATAATAAAGGGAATCGTTTTTTTATCCAATTTGACATCTCCACGCTGGATGTGTTTGGTCAATCACATCAACTTACCCCTTTCCTATCTATGACTAAACTTATCTCTGCCAAAGAAGACCCCCTATTGCACAATGACTTAGAAAAAAACATTATTGGCCTAATTAATGAATACCAGCATCGAGCATTGGGATATACGCTATACCTAAATGCCAGAATATTTGATATTCTGGTACTTCTATCCCGCAATGTTTATAACAATTTAGATGTTGAAACTACTACCAGTAAAAATAAAAAATTTCATATTTTAGAAAAGTTAAATTTAGCATTTCAATATATTGAAGAACAATATCAAAATGATATATCCCTCAAAGATGTTTCATTTGCCGCAGGCTTTAGCGAGTATCATTTCTCAAGAATTTTTAAAGAGATGACAGGAAGTCATTTTTTGAGTTATTTAAATGAACGCCGCATAAAAAAAGCAATTAAGTTACTAATTGCTCATAATATGTCCATTACCGAAGTTGCTCTTTCCTCCGGATTTAACAGTATTGCTACCTTTAACAGAACTTTCAAGAAGCTAAAAGGCTGTACACCTGTTG